>Ga0209332_1000117_pt1 | contig 20532 bp, 17 predicted proteins | sample BlaSpr_A8_OM3_M1_FD_187974 | JGI IMG/M metagenome (GOLD analysis project Ga0209332, IMG submission 187974) | Forest soil microbial communities from Thunder Bay, Ontario, Canada - Black Spruce, Ontario site 2_A8_OM3_M1 (SPAdes) (version 2) | ecosystem: Environmental > Terrestrial > Soil > Boreal...
AGACCGACTACCCACGCAAGCAGTTTGGTCGAGGGCCAATGCCGTGTAAATGAAGAAGATGAACGACGCACGGCGACAAAAGGCTTCTGGCCGCGCCCGGACACAGCACTATCTGCATGAGAACAAAGATGAATCGCTACGACCTCAGCCTCTCGGATGTAGGAAAACGATCATTATACGTAGAGAAATGGAAAGCGTCCAAGTTGCCACCTCTTGCCGGTGGCTCTATGGAATGGACTCGGCAGACTCCACCTCAACCAAGACGGAATAAAACGTGGCGGAGTTGCCCAGATCGGAAAGTTTTTCTGAAGTTAGTACGTTGATATTCCGGAATCCTGGTCCTAGCTTGGCCCAATTCAGCTTTGCCGAAACTACTCCAGGTTGAACCGCGCCGTCGACTCGAGCCTTCAGGAAGATTTCTCCGCGGCGGTTGAATACCTTCACGGTGTCTCCATTGGTAATGCCGCGGGTCCGGGCATCGGTGGAGCTTATTTCAAGAATGTCGGTCTCTTCCATGGCTTGAACTGAGGCGAGGTTAGAAAAACTTGAATTGAGAAAATTGTCAGCCTTGCGCGCCAGAAGTTCCAGGGGGAATGCCGAGCGCACCCCGTGACGGGATTCCTGAGGAGGCGCGAACTCGGCCACTGGATCAAGTCCCAGCGCTTTGATTGCTTCGCTGTAAAGTTCAGCCTTGCCGGAAGGAGTTTGGAAATTGCCGCAGGCAAATGGCAGAAAAGCCTCCGTTGTTTCTGACTGGCCACTGGCCACTGCCCCCTCCCCACTGAAGTTCAGCCGCACCTGCGGTTCCCGTTGCAATCGCTCGCGGGTGATCCCCTGCAGCCAGGGATTGCCCGAATCCAAAGCGCCGTCGATCATCTGGTCGATGCTCTCGTTGAAGCACGAATCGGCGAATCCCATTCGGGCGGCCAAAGCGCGAAACAATTCGACATTGGAGCGGCACTCGCCTAGTGGCTCGATAGCCTGGTCTGACACTTGCACGTAGTAATGGCCGTATGCGGTCTGTAAATCTTTGTGCTCGAAGAAGGTTGTTGCGGGGAGCACAATGTCCGCATAATCGGTAGTGTCGGTAAAGAACTGCTCATGGACGACCGTGAATAAATCCGGTCGCTTCAGTCCGCGAATGACTTCATTGTGATTCGGACAAACCGCCGCCGGGTTTGAACTGTAAACGAACAGTGCCTTCACTGGCGGATCGCTCAGCGTGTTCAGAGCTTTCCCTAGCTCGACCATATTCACGCTTCGGGGCGGGTGTTGAAGGCCGTCTGGCTTTAGATCGGGTCGGGTAAGTGCGACCTTGTTCAGCCCAAACGCCCCGCTGGTTGACATCTGCAGGCCACCGCCAACTTCCTTCCACGATCCGGTAATGCAAGGCAGCATGGCAATTGCACGCGTGGCCATCCCACCGCCTTCCGACCGCTGCACGCCATAGTTCAGACGAATGACCGCGGGGCGCACTGTGGCATATTCGAGCGCCAGCTTGCGAATGTCTGCAGCGGAGATCCCCGTCCACTGCGCGACACGCTCCGGCGGGTAGTTCTTCACTTTCTCGCGAAGCTCGTCGAATCCCAGCGTGTACTTGGCCACGTAATCGGCATCGTGCAAACCTTCGGCGATGATCACGTGCATCATGGCAAGCGCCAACGCGCCATCCGTTCCCGGGTTGATTGGAAGATACCAGTCGGCGCACGCTGCGGTGCGCGTACGATATGGATCAATCACCACCAGCTTTGCGCCCCTGCGTCGCGCTTCTTCGATAAACGGCCACAAGTGAACATTGTTGCCATGAATGTTCGAGGCCCACGCAATGATGTAGAGCGAGTGGACAAACTGCTCAGGCTCGGTACCGAGTTTCACGCCGAGCACCGAAATCAACCCAGCTTCCCCAGCCGCAGAGCAAATCGCGCGCTCTAGCAGCGAAGCGCCGAGGCGGCCGAAAAATCTTCGATCCATGGAAGCGCCGTTTAGCGCTCCCAGCGTGCCGCCGTAGGAGTAAGGCAGAATAGCCTCGCTGCCAAATTCGGCGATGATCTTGTGGAAGCGGCCGGCAATTTCAGCGAGGGCTTCATCCCAAGTAATGCGCTGCCAGGTTGGAGTTTGTGTAGGGACAGCCGCCCCCGGCTGTCCAGGAGCGAAGCTCCGCAGCCCTGGCACGAACCCCTTCGCCGCGACCCTCCGCATCGGATACAGCACCCGATCCGGCGAATACACCCGATCCAAATACTTCGCCACTTTCGCGCACAAAAATCCCCGCGTCACCGGATGCCGCGGGTCTCCCTGAATCTTTGTGGCCCGTCCGTCCTCGACGGTGATAAGAACTCCGCAAGCATCAGGACAATCGTGCGGACACGCGGCATGAACGACTTGCTTCATGACTCGCTTGATTATACGGTGCTTTCCGAAGGACGCGCGGAGGTAGAACAATGAGACCGTCGAGTGTCAGGCTCCACAAGCAGGCCCGACCCAGCCGGTTTTGAACCGATAGGTCGGGTCGCTGGTGTAATCGCCCATTAAGAAGAGTCACGAAACCAAGCTGCCTTTCGTAATTGGACTTGATGCTCCTCGAAGCACTACAACAGGGTGGAATGAAGGCTTCGTGTCAAACCGTCGCAGTCGCTTTCGGGCTGGTGGTTTTGGCGTGGATTGGCTGCTTCTCTAATGGGATCCCGTCACTGATTTGTCCATTGCCGACCATCACCATACTACCCGCGTTCTTTCTGGCATCACGACCGTTCCACGTGCCCTACCAACTTGCCGTTCTCGTTCCGGCGTTGCTGTTCTTCGCGTGGAATCCCGGCCTGTTTCGTGGACAGTGTCAGATTCCGAGGCGGTCGTGGGTGCTGCTAATCATATTGAGCGCTCTCAGCGTTGCTTATTTCATAGGCAGTTGGAGGCTGGGGTACCAATATCAGGGGCGCGAGTACACTGTAGTAATCTGTGCACTAAATGTGGTCTGGCTTGTTATCCTCTGGGCAATCCTGTACCGCGGCTCGCGGCTATCCTCTTTTGGCGCGAATCTGTTCTTCCACGCTTTGCTGTTCTCGTGGCTGGCTTGGCATGCATTTCCGTACCTTGGAGAGTTGCCGTAGCGATTTCACCTTCCCCTATTTAGACGCCGAGCACGATAGCGAGGCGTAACGTCGCGATAAAGCTCAGCGACTCGGGAAAAACATGGGGTAAGCCCTTAAGCCACCCGGTTTGCAGTCTTAACTCGTGAAAAGCCGCCAGTGGCAGCCTATTTCAACTCCAGCACTTCTTTTTCTTTGGCTTTGCTCATCTCTTCCATCTTCTTGATTTCGTTGTCGGTGAGTTTCTGAATTTCGTCCAGCGAGCGCTTCTCGTCGTCTTCGGTGATCTTCTTGTCTTTCATCGCCTTCTTGATCGCGTCGTTGCCGTCGCGGCGGATATTGCGGACGGCGGTGCGATGCTCTTCGAGGATTTTATGCAGATGTTTGACCATGTCCTGGCGGCGCTCCTGGGTGAGAGCGGGGACCGGAACCCGGACCATTTTCCCGTCATTCATGGGATTGAGGCCGAGCTCTGCGGAACGAATCGCCTTCTCGATGGCGCCAATTTGCGACGGATCGAAAGGCTGCACAGTGATCATCTGCGGCTCGGGAGCATGGACCTGCGCGATCTGATTCAGCGGCATTTGCGAGCCGTAATAGTCGACGCTCACGCTGTCCAGCATGTGCACGGAGGCGCGCCCCGTGCGCGTCGCGGACATTGCTTTGCGAAAGTCTTCGACAGCCTTCTCCATGCGCGTCTTCAGTTGTACGTACGTTTCCTTCAGGCCGGGAATCGCTGCCATGGTGGGTGGGGCCATAATCAGTCAGCTCCGCAAAAAATGATCAAAACGCTGAATTATAAACCTAAAACAAATCTGCCACGGATTTGCGCGGATCATCGCGGATCAGAAATTCAAAAAAGAATCCGCGAGTATCCGTGAAAATCCGTGGCCACTCTTACGCGCCTACCCGCGACCCAATCTTCTCTCCGCTCAGCACGCGGCGAATATTTCCATGCTGGTTCAAATTGAAAACGATGATGGGCAGGTTATTGTCTTTGCACAAGCTGATGGCGGTCGAATCCATCACTTTCAGGCCCAGCTTCAGCACATCCATGTAGGTGATGTCCGTAAACTTCTTCGCATCCTTCACTTTCATGGGATCGGCATCGTAGATGCCGTCCACCTTGGTAGCTTTCAGAATCGCATCGGCCTTGATTTCCATGGCGCGCAAGGATGCGGCCGTGTCGGTCGAGAAGTAAGGATTGCCCGTTCCGCCGGCAAAAATCACGACGCGCCCTTTTTCCAGATGCCGGATGGCGCGGCGGCGAATGAAAGGCTCGGCGACCTGGTTCATCTCAATTGCGGTTTGCACGCGCGTATAAACTTTCTGCTTTTCGAGTGCGTCTTGCAGCGCCAGAGCATTAATCACCGTGGCTAGCATGCCCATGTGATCGGCCGAGACGCGGTCCATGTCGCGGGCCTGGTCCGCGACGCCACGGAAGAAATTCCCGCCGCCGACGACGATGGCGAGCTGAACTCCCAGTTTATGCACGTCCGCCAGTTCAGCAGCGACTTCGTGGATGCGCGCTGTGTCTACACCGAAGCCCTGATTGGCGGCGAGAGCCTCTCCGGACAGCTTGAGCAGAACGCGTTTAAATGCAGGGGTAGTCGAGGTCATTTGAGTCCGTAGCTGGCTCTAAACGTAGCACAAAAAAGGCGCCCTCTCGGGCGCCTGAAAGTTACTCTGCTTTTTGTTCTGTGGGTTTTGTGACGGCGACAGTCTCGCCCGCATCACCGACCTTGAAGCGCGCGAAGCGGCGCACGCTGATGTTCTCGCCCAGCTTGCCAATCTTCGCCGCGATGAGTTGAGCAATGGAGACAGTCTGGTCTTTGATGAAAGGCTGCTCGAGTAAACAGACTTCTTCGTAGAACTTTTCCATCATGCCGGCGACCATTTTCTCAGCAATATGCTGTGGCTTGCCGGAGGCGACGGCCTTGGCGAGATAAATATCCTTTTCGCGAGCGAAGTCAGCCGGAGTCACGTCTTCCTTGCGGACATAGCGCGGATCGCTGGCCGCGATGTGCATGGCGATGTCGTGCACCAACTCTTTGAAGTCGTCGGTGCGGGCCACGAAATCGCTCTCGCAGTTGACTTCCACCAGCACGCCAATCTTGCCGCCGGCGTGGATGTAGCTGGTTACCGCGCCTTCGCTGGTCACACGGGTCGCTTTCTTGGCTGCAACCGAAACACCTTTCTTGCGCAGGATCACGACCGCCTGCTCCATGTCGCCCTTGGCTTCAGTCAGTGCCTGTTTGCAATCCATCATCGGCGCCCCGGTTTTTTCCCGAAGGTCTTTCACTTGCGCTGCAGAAATATTTGCCATAGTAGTGCTCATAGAATTGGTTCCCAGTTTCTGGTTCCAGTTTCGAGTTCTCGTGAATGTTCCTAGTACCACGCTACTAGAAACTGGAAACTACTCCTTACAAACTTTGACCCGCGCCGGACGACCCGCGCGGGTCTGGTGTCATACGCCCGGTTTGTGCTCGCTTGAGAGTTCCCTCAGGGGCTAAAGCCCGAATCCTTGGTAGGCTCTCAGCGGCGCGGCTGAAGCCGTGCCCTTTCAAAGCTTCGCCTAACAACGCGCCACGTTTCTAAACCGTCTGGCTCTCCACCTTCGGCACTTCGACGTCGTCTTCGTTGGCTACCGGCTTCTTGTGCGTTCCCGGCCCCAGCACTTCTTCCATGCTGATGTCTTCGCCAATGTCAGCGGTGTCCGCCGCGGCCGCAGCTTCCTGGGCGCGAAGTTCAAGCGCTGCCGCGGCATCTTCCGCCTGTTGCGCTTCCCGAGCCTGCGCCTGCTCGGTGGCCGCGGTCATATCCGCGACCTGCTTGTCGGTCATCAACTGCGCGCCCTCGGCGATCGACTCAGAAATCTTCGAAGTAAACAGTCGAATCGCACGCAACGCATCATCGTTGCCCGGAATTACATAATCCACTTCGCTGGGATCGCAGTTCGTATCGACAACCGCGACTACCGGAATGCCCAGCTTGCGGGCTTCACGCACGGCGATCTGTTCCTTGTTGGAGTCGATCACAAAAATCGCATCCGGCAACCGGCTCATGTTCTTGATGCCCGCCAGATTGGCCTGCAAGTGCTTACGCTCGCGTTCCAGCTTGATGACTTCTTTTTTCGGCAGCAGCTCGTAGCGGCCATCCGTGGCCATCTCATCGAGTTCTTTCAGACGCTTCACTGACTTCTGTACCGTAACCCAGTTGGTGAGCAGACCGCCCAGCCAGCGCTGGTTAATGTAGAAGCCGCCGCACTTTGTGGCCTCTTCGGCGATGGCGTCCTGCGCCTGGCGCTTAGTTCCCACGAATAGCACAATCTTGCCGTCGGCCGCCAGTTCCTGGACAAACTTCGACGCCTCTTTGAACATTTTCAGCGTCTTCTGCAAATCGATGATGTAAATCCCGTTGCGCTCGCCGAAGATGTATTCCTTCATCTTGGGATTCCAGCGCTTGGTCTGGTGCCCGAAGTGAACACCCGCTTCGAGCAACTCCTTCATGGTGATAGTAGCCAATGAACCTCCTTATTCAGTCTGCATCCATTGCGTACGTTCCGCTCCGGATTGCCATTCCCTGCCCCGCGCCGCGAGGCACAGGAAGAATTGAACATCTACAACAGCTATTAGCTTCTGGCTCTTAGCTTCTAGCCAAATCAAAAGCCTTGTCTCGATATGACCTTGTCATTCCGAGCGCAGCGAGGAACCTTGGTTTCCTCGCCACCGGCCTTACCGCTTGCTGAACTGGAAGCGCTTACGCGCGCCCTTCTGGCCGTACTTCTTCCGTTCCTTGCCGCGCGAATCGCGAGTCACCAGGCCCTCGGATTTCAGCTTGGGGCGAAGTTCCGCGTTGAACTGCATCAACGCGCGCGCAATGCCGAGCTTCACTGCATCGGCTTGTCCGCGTACGCCACCGCCTAATACGCTGGCGACAATATTGAACGACGCGACCGAATCGGTCGAGGCCAAAGGCGCTTTAGCCGCCGAGCGCTGCGCTGGGGTCACGAAATACTCTTCGAACGCGCGACCGTTCACTTTGAAATCGCCGCTGCCTGGACGCAGATAAACACGCGCAATCGCCCGCTTCCGACGTCCCGTTCCGTAATACTGAACCAATTCTGCCATTTAGCTTCTAGCTCCTAGCTCTTAGCTTCTAGCTTGAATCCCCAGAAGCGAGCCTTTGATCTTTTGAAATCTAAACGTGCCTTGTCATCCTGAGCGCGGCCGTTCTTCAGGCGGAGCGAAGGATCTTAATCTTCTCAGACCTTAACGCCAGAAGGCGAATACGCCCGCGCTTCCAACTTCCAATCCTGTGGCTTCTGCGCCTCGTGCGGGTGCTTGTCGCCCTTGTACACATTCAACTTCGAGAACATGTGCGCCGCCAGCTTGTTCTTCGGCAGCATGCGCCGCACCGCGTCTTCAATAAGACGCTCCGGCTTGCGTGCCAAACGCTTGCGATAATCTTCCGTGCGCAGCCCGCCCGGATAGCCAGTGTAGTGGTGATACTGCTTCTGCTCCGACTTCATGCCGGTGGTCCGAATCTTCTCCGCATTCACCACAATCACGTGATCGCCAGTATCAAGAAAAGGCGTGTATTGCGGATTCTCTTTGCCCATAAGGATGCGCGCCACCTGCGAGGCCAGACGCCCGAGCGTCTGCCCATCGGCATCCACGACGTACCACTTGCGCACAATTTCCCCCGGTTTGGGGAAATAGGTAGACATCTGAACTCTCCCAGAATAAAAAGATTGCGAAAGAAGACCGCTCGTTGATTCCCCGGCGAGGACGCCAGACCATCAGGCGGGCAACCGCGAGACTTCCCAAAGCTTTAAAGATACCGTAGGTCGCAAGAGATTGTCAACGCAGAGTTCGCGAAGGTAACCGTTAGTCCCGCGTAGCCGACATCACCCGCTAGTAGAGGACTTGGTTCTCGCCTTTTTCGGCGATGAGGGTCTGGAAGGTAGCGACGATTTTGTCGCGGCGGGCCATGACGCCGTTCACTTCAGCTTTGGTCAGATAGCGTTTGGTTTTTTCTGCCAGCTCATCGGCCTTTAGAGCTTTCAGTTTTTCGAAGAGCTGGCGGTCGCATTTCACGAGATCCTTTGGGTCGCGCACATCCTTGCTCGTGCGGAAGGCGCGGCTGAAATCGATGCGCCATACGGTCCAGTCTTCGCCGATCAGCACGTTGGTGAGGTTGGGATCGGTATCGTAGACAAGTTCGTCAAAAACCCGGATGCGGTACATCTGCTTGTTCCATTTATCGGTATCGGGAGCCACAATCTTTTTCGCCACTCGATCCGCTTCATCCATCTTGACCGGGAGCCACCAGCTGAGCGAACCGGTCTTACCTTCCCATTTGCGCTCTACGTAAACCGGCAGCATGTCGTCCAGGCCGATAAGTTCGGACAGTTGGTAGGCTGCAATGTTGTATTTGTAGGAATCGACGAACCCGAATTCAACCTTTCCGCTTTCGAGCTTCATCTCAGGTTTGTGCTCGTCGATAGGCTGGAAAGAGGCATCGTGCGTGATGGTGCCGTCACTCAGGGTGAGCCGCCAGGGATGAGTCACTCCCTTGCTCGAGGCTTTTTTGTTGATGACTGGGGCAGTCTGGAGGAACACCTTGATCTGTTCTTTTGTCAGTACGGCGTCGTCTACACCAGACGCGGACAACGGAATAATGATGCAAGTCAGAACGCTAGTGAGCGATCGAGTCAAGGACCGGAGCGATTCTCGCATGGAGGGGCCCTCCTAAATCGTCCTACACTGTACCGCAAGCCCCCGCCTGGAAACAACTCCATTTTCTTCGGGGGGTGCGGACATTAGCCCGAGCGGTGGGGCAAATTGTTCTTTACTATTCTCTGCCACGGGACTACCCTCTCGCAGGGGATTCCAATCCATCAGCCGTTAAACTTTTCATCCTGGAGGATGCGATGAGAGTGCCGGTAACTTTGTTTTCACTAATGCTTGCGGCAGCGGTTTTCAGCACCCTACCTGCTGCAGCCCAGCAGGCTGCGGCCGGAGCGAAAGATACGCAAGCTTCGGCAAAAGAGACGAAGTGGCAGGGTCACGTCATCAGAATTGATAAAGAACATTCGATGATCGACATCCATGGCGGTCCCGCCCCGTCGAACGACTCGAGGAAGGTTGCCTACGACAGTTCTACCGAGTGGACGAAGCAGGGGAAGCCCGCGCAGAAGGACGAGTTCAAGCAAAACTCATTTGTGATTTTGGTGGGCAATGTGGATGACAAGGGCGTGCTGCACGCTACGCGAATCGACCTGAGGCTTCCTCGATAAACCCGACCACGAAGTCATGTTCCGGAGCTCTGCCGACGGCGCAGAAGCGCCAGCCTTTTCCAATCGGCACCGCTCCGGAGTATGTGGAATCGGCGTTCGGCCGGGAAGGGTCAAGAGCCCGAGGCGAGAGCCTGTAGACGACTTTTGGCGACCCGAGCCGTCTCGCGCAAGAGAGGGTCCGGGTGCTCCAGGCACGGTCCTAATTCCTCTTCCAAAGATTTGATCGCAAACGTTCCAATGGCATAGGCTCCGCAGGATTTTAGCCACGGATCATCGCTGGCGAGCAGTCCGGCAACGGCCTGCTCGCGATTTCCTACCTTTGCGCGCACAAAACGATCGGCGATTGCAGCTCTCTGCCTGGGACTCACCTTACCGTCTAATAGCGGCACTAAAGTGGCGCGCAATTGTGATTTAAGGACATTTTCGAGAAACTCCAGCGCGTTGTCATAGATGATCGCATTCTTCGATTGCAATCCAAAATAAACCGAGTGCAAATCCAGATTTGGATACAAGAGTCCGAGGAGGCGGAAGATCCTTTCCAGTTCCTGTCGAATCGATTCGCGGAGAGCGTGCATAACGGGTTCATCGGCGTCGTCAGCAAGGCAAAGAGCTTCCTGTATTTGGTAAGAGCGATAGTGCCCCATGATTTCCGCTGCCAGTACGGTTTCCACCAATTGCATGTCCACTGCGATCTCCGGGTGCACTCGGTGAATTTTGTTTAGGGCGCTGATCATTTGAAAGCGAAGCGCTGGGTCGCGCTCAAGTAGATTGTCTAATATCGCCCGAGTGGCGTCTGGCGTACCGATCCTTACCAGAATGGGCGGAATCGCCCGCCGGCTGTCAATGGGCGAGGAAGAATCGCCGAGGTGCCTCCCCAACAGAGCGACAACCTCGTCACCCAATTTGGCTAAGGCCTGAGCGGCGTCGCTTGAGAATTCGGGTCTGGAAACGAGTTCCAACAAAATCGCAGCGAGCGAGACTTTCCGCAGCGCCCCCGCCGAGCGGATGGCTTCGCGCACTACCGGAGCAGCAGGATCGCACAGAAGCGTGGCCAGCAAGGGATCAAAGGAATCCGGCAGTTCGCCGAGCAGGCGGGCTAGTTCCAGACGGGTGCGCTGGCCTTCTTCGCTGCTTTCACGGCACATTTCCGTAAGGATTTGCCGAGCCGTTTCGATGCTTTGAGCTTCCCCGGGACGCGCAAGATAGGCAGCAACCGCCGACCGGACCGAAAAATCAGCGCAGTCGCCGATTTCCGAAAGCAGGGTAAGTGGGTCCACATGCGCGTGATAAACCAGATAGAGCATCGCTTCGGTTCGCACCCCGGAATCTGTATCCTTCAGCAGCCCTTCGATCGATGGCCGCACGGACTTGTCTCCAATCTCCGAGAGAATCGAGATAGCCTTCTGGCGCACTTCGGGAGAAGGATGGGTGAGAAGACCACGGATTACGGGGTGAGGCGCGAGCTGGCGTTCTACCTCGAAGAGGCTGAGAGCGTACAAGATCTCCTTTGAATCAGAGGTGAGAATTGTTTTCGCCAGCAAGTCGGCGGTGGAGCGATCGAGGGCGAGTGTAGATACCTGTTCGGCGTCGAGCCGATGCTGGCTGATGGACTCCTGCAACACGATGACGTACTGCTTCCCCGCGACATAAACGGCGGCGAGCCAGCCCAGAACGAGGAGTATGGCAATCCAGCTGATTTGCTGCGGCGTCCAGCCGAACCGTGCGGCGAAGATAAGAACGATGACCCCCGCCAGGCCATCTCCTATGCGCCATACAACCGTATCAATAAACCACTTTGCCTGCAGTTTCACCCGGTTTGGTAGGGGCAAATAAAGCAATTCGATCGTGGAGCGGTCAATGGAATACCGCAGGACTTGATCGCCACCCTTCAGAAACAAAGCGGCAGCGATCGTTCCCCAAACAAGCAGGCCGGCTGAGCCAGCCAAAACTATCAGGGGAAGAACGAAGAGCATGGGGCCGATGCCAAACCGGCGCAGCAGCCGCGTGGTAAGCAGTAACTGAAACAACAATGCCAGGACGCCGGCGTAAAAATAAAAATCGCCGAAGAAAATCGCCATCGCGTCTTTACCCACGGAAAACTGCTTGGCGAGAGCCTTGAATTGCCAGCCTGTAATCGTGGTCGCGAACGACGAAATGCAGATGACGGCAGCGATGGCGCGGAGGTAAGGCGAAGAAACAAGCGAGCGTACGCTCTCCCGCAGATCTTTTTGGCCAGTTCCCGAGATGCCTGAAGTTGGATCGTTCGCTGGATCAAGGCGAAGTGTGCCCCCTCTAGAGACAACCGCCATGAGCGCGGAACAAATTATCAGAAGAACCGCCATGGCGAGCAGTAGACTTTCGGTGCCAAAGGCTTTGGCGACAATTTGTGACAGGTAGCCGCCGAAAATCCAGCCCGCGATCGCGCCTCCGCCCACCATGCCAAAGATGCGTTTCGCTTCGCGGGTAGTCAGCAGATAATTCGCCAGGGTCCAGACCTGCGTCGGAGCCAGAACTCCGAACATGCCCACCCAAACATAGAAGACCGGATAAAGCCAGGCGGGACGCGAATAGTGAGCCAGGAACCAGAACAGCGCGCAGGAGGCCGAAAAGAATAACGGACTCCCCACCAGCAAATTGCTCAGCGAGGTTCGGCGCCCCACTTGCAAGTAGAGGGCAACAACGAAACCAACCAGGACGCCGCTGGCGATGTCGGCATAGGGCAATTGGACAGCCGAAAATTGCGTGAGAAACAAGGCGTCGCGGGCAACTTTGCCGATGACATAAGCGCTGATGGTGAGAAACAGACAGGCGCTCAGGGGGACGCCGCGACCTAAGTCTCCGGGATATATACTCAGCGCCCGTTCAAGCCAGCGGTTCATGTTATCAACCCTTGCCCGAATTCGTTATCCGGCTGACGTCAATTCGCTTTCCCCGCAGAAACAGGATGTTTTTCCTCCAATAGCACGTCCCGTCCGTCCAAGTATTGAGCTGTGAATTTGCCGTCCGGGTGGATTTCGAGCGCGGACGCTCGTCCCCCCTGCCAATACGTTGAAAGCATTCCGGTGTCAATCAGGAAAACTTTCCCGCCGAAGCGGCTCCGAATATGTCCCATCTTCTGGACGGTGTGGGCGACGACAATGTGGGATGCATTGTAGGGGGCCAAAACTTTGTCAATTTGCTGGTCACCTTCTTCGTCGCTCCATTGGTCGTAGCCACGAAACCATAAAGGGCCGTCGTCCCGCATGCAAAGCCAATTATTGAAGCCGAGAAGCCGGACCAGTCGGTTGTGGTACTCCGCGTCAGGCGGTGTTTCCGAAGCGCGCTCTGCCATCAGTTCCAACTGCACAGCAACGGCAATTTCTCGGATGGTGAAAAACGGCAAAATCACCTTACGCGACACCAAATCCTGCTTTGTCTTGTCGAATTCTCCGATTTCTTCCCGTACTTGCGAATTTATTTTTTCAAGTTGCAGGGAAATCAAATTGGGAGAGATTCCACCGTGCAAAAAAATGACCCCACTGATCTCGACTACGACGGCATGGTGTCGAACCCACTTCCCGTATTTTCCATTAGGACTGAAGGCTGCGCGATATTCCAGAAAGCCGGCAGGATGTTCTGCCATCCACCCGTCTTCCTTGGCAGGCAACGCGGGTTGTTTGATGGTGGCCAACTGTTTCGCGCGGTTCGCGTACCAAGCCGCATATTCCTGGTACGCGGCTGTGCGGCGCTTTTCGGAGTCGCTGTCCGCGAATGCAGCGTAGTTCTTCGGCGTGACATAGCGAAGGTCGCCCAGAATGTTCATTACCTCGTGATTGCCAAGCAAGGGTACGACCCGCCCTCCGTTTGTTGCGGCTTCTTTCTCGAGGCTCATGAGCAGGTCCATCGCTTCAAGGCCTTTGGGACCCCGATCGACGAGATCCCCAGTTTGAACCAACGTAGCGTTTCCGCCAGTCCAATGATTTTGGTCATCCACCAGGCCTGTGCGCTTGAGAATGAGGCAGAAATCATCGAAATCACCGTGGACGTCGCCGACCGCAACCAGTCGCTCCGTCGCCTTGTCAGGCAATGCCGCGGCCTTCGAAGGCGGAGGGTCCACGCCAAGCAGAAACACGCCAAGCAAAAAAAAGACCAACACGGCGCCGACTCGACGCATGAGAATCCCAGCAGGTCGGCCTACCATCTTGCCGGTTTCAGTGCGGAAGAATAAATTTATTTTGGTTGGAAACTCTGACGCCCGCATGCCTACCTTCCCCTGGACGAGTGCATGTTAGGTTGCCGCGTTCGGCAAGTCAATCGTCCGGGGCCTCGCGATCGGCGCAGTTTCGGCAGTTGTGCCCGAGTCACGGGAACCTGACCACCACCCAGCAGCTTAGTTGGACATTCGGAGAGCTAAAGTCACCGAACTCAGATTGAAGCCCGCCGGTCCGGAGAATAATGACTTACAAGGTGTCATCCCGAGTGAAACGAGGAACCCTGGTGTATGCATGCAGCGTCGACACAATCGGCGCAGGCAAGAACCGGAAAGCCCCGCCCATCAACCAGCCCGCCGGTGCTCAATCTTCGAGTTCCCCAGTTCTGCATTAATGGCCTCGACGAGATTCTCAAACTCGTACAGCCCTTCATAGCGGTATCCGTCAATAAAAAAGGTCGGAGTGCCATTCACACCGCTGCGCACCCCGCCCATGAAGTCTTCTTTGATCTTCGGCAGGAACTCGTGGCTTTCGAGAGCGCCAACCAGGTCTTGGGAAGACAGTCCCAGATCTCGGGCCAAATCCGCAAGCAGCGGGAGGCCAAGGCTCTCCTGATTTTCAAAGATGGCGTCGTGCATCTCCCAAAAACGCTCGTGGGCACTCGCGAACTCGGCCGCTTCGGCTGCAGGCTCCGCCATAGGATGGATCTGAGTCAGCGGGAAATGCCGGTACACAAACCTCAGTTGCTTGCCGAAATGCTTTCTTAGCGCCTTCACGATCAAGTGCGCGTGTCCGCAATGTGGACACTGGTAGTCGCCGTATTCAACCAGGGTTACGGGCGCGTGCTTATCGCCGAGGGCGTGGTCAGCTGGCCCGACGGGTACTGTCAACTTTGTCATGACTCTGCCTCTTTCCTTTCATATTCTCCAGGGCCTCCAGAATGCCGTCGGCACCGGGGTTAACGGCGACAGGCGAACAGTAACTCCAAAAAATCACGCCATTTTCGTCGATCACAAACAGTGCGCGTTCGCAGAAACCATCTTTCTGGCGGTACGCGCCGTAGGTCCTCGCCACCGCGCCCTTCGGCTCAAAGTCGGAGAGCAAAGGGAAGTGCAAATGTTGATGTTTCGCAAATGCGGCGTGACACCATGCGCCGTCAACGGAGATTCCGAGAACTTCAGCTTTATACTTCTGAAACTCGGGGAGAACCTCGTTGTAGAGCGTCATCTGGTCGCCGCATACCGGACTCCAATCGGCGGGATAGAAGGCCAGCACGACCGGTTTGCCGCGCAAATCGCGAAGGGATAATTTTTGATCGGGAGTTACCGAGAGGGTGAAGTCTGGGGCTTGGGTCCCCGGAGATAATACGCTGGACACTTACTTACCTCCTAAAGCTGGGGGCAGCTTTAGTTTGACTGTTTCACTCGTAAGCGAGGGCGTCAATAGGGTCTTTCCCCGCCGCCTTGAACGCTGGATACAATGCCCCGGCGATCGCTCCGACCACGGCAACCAACATGGCGCGAACCACCCAATCGCTGGTGACCACGACCTGCACCAGAGGAAAGCGATGCCGGATGGCCCAACTGGCAGCAAAGCTAAAACCTATGCCCAGCGCGATGCCGACCAGAGCTAGCAATCCCGTCTCGCGCAAAATCGCATTCACTATATAGAACTTGGACGCGCCGATCGCCTTCAAAATTCCGATCTCCCGCGTGCGCTCCATCACCGCCGCATACATCGACTGAAAAATGACCAGGAAGCCGATGATCAGGCTGACTCCAATCACTACGCCGATGAACGGCTTAAACCCTGGCAGGCTGCTGGGGGTCATCATGCTGAGATATTCCTCCGTCGATTGCACGGAGTATTTCTCCATGCCCGGCTGGCCCTTCACTTCTTTAACTACAGCGTCGGCATTGGCAGGATCGTCTAGCTTCACATAGAAAACCGAAGCCTTGTCCTTCGCCCCAATCAGCTCTTGCAGCGTAGAGATAGGAAGGAATTTTCGCGCGCCGCGACCATTCTCCACGATTCCGGCCACCCGAAAAGGATGGTTCAGAATCTCCATTGTGCTGCCCACTTTCACGTTCTTTTGGCGCGCAATGTAGTCGTCCACCAAAACGTCATTCGGACCTTGAAATGGTCCGCCAGCCACATACTGAAACCGACCGCCTAAAGCTTCGAAGCTGGGCAGATCGATTCCATCAATCACTTCCAGCGTTCCCGCCGTCGAAAGCTGCCAGATCACGGGACTCACCACCTTCACGTGCGGCAGCCGGCGCAGAATGTCCCCAACTTTAATCGGGACCGGCGCCCCGCTGATGCCGGCCAAATTCGACGACCCAGGTGGCTGCACAATTACGTCCGCGCCAATGCCTGCGGTGCGGGTCTTCGAATCGTTCATGATGCCGTAGCACAGGCCCGCAATCAGCAGGATGAGCGCTACTTCGAGCGCAATCGCCACGATGCTGATCAGCGACCGGATCGGCCGGTGCACCAGATTGGCGACAATCATTTTGTTCATCATGGATTTAAGAAAGACAAACCAGCATGATTACTGCTCGTTTCTACTGTCTGAGAGCGGCGTGACCGCTCGATTGCGGCTTGTCCAAATGCACCACCTCGGCTCCCGGCGGCTGCTCCAGAGCAAACTGATCGTCGCGCAAAGGCTTGTTCATTTCCAGCTTCAGTACATTCAGAGTAATGTCGTACTCCTCTTGCGGTCGGGCGATTTCAATGCGCGAAGGAAAGTTGATGCCGTCGTATTCCTTGTAATTTGCGTAACGGGCGTCGGTTATGAGATTGCCCCGCGCGTCATAAATATACTGACGATGGGGCTGCAAATCGGTCCGGCTGAAAACGATCTTGCGCGCCAGTATCCACCCTTGCTCGTCTTTGCGAATCACCACCAACTCATAGTCGTCCTGGAGGACCCGATTCCCCTTGGAGTCGTGCAAGATCTCGTAGCTGTTCTCCAGCACCGCGATCTCGGATTCAGTGTCGATGGGCCGGATCAGCAGAGCGTCAAAAATGTTTTGCGGGCGAATATTGTCCATGGGTTGGTCGGGGTTGGGGCTATCCACGTCGTTCCGCCCGACGACAAAACGATTCTTCGGAGGAATCCACAACTTAAATTGCTGCCCATCGCTGACCATATCGAAAGCCGTGGTCCGCACAATCGGGAGCAATCCAATCATGTGAAGCATCGCCGGCTTGCGCGCCAGAACGTAGCCGCGAATCTCCTTATAATCAGTAACGTGTCCCTTTTTTGCTCCACCCGCGGATGTGTCGATGTCGACCGTCGCCTGCAGCGACTGAATTTTCTGAGCCTGGTGGTTGATGCTGTCAATTAATCCCGCCTGGGTCGATTCCCGCAGGGGAACTTTGGAATATTTCTCCTCTACCGGCCGCGTGCGAAGCACGCAGCCCGCAGTGGGCAGAATTGCAAGAAGTAAGGTCAAATTCCAAAAGGGCGCACTACGCATCATGAAGTATCCGATACAGTCCTGTAACATTTGAGTATAGCGCGGACAAAACGGTGCAAACTAGTAACGCTTAGGACCTCTTTGGAGTGTTCGCCCTCGAACTGTTCTTGTCCCTAAGGAGGTTGATCATTGCCCCGAATGGGCATTCCTCTCAGGGACTGGCGTTCACGTCGCGGTTCCTTCAGAAAAACCCCTCCGATTAGAAAGTTTTCATAGACCCAATGGGCTGCAAATACATCTTCATTTTTAGTTAGCGCGCAAATCGCAAGTCGCGGTCACTGTCCTTCGGGAACTGCCCTAGCCGGTACTTGCTTGGTACTTATATTAGTACCCGCATTAGTACCGAAAGCATCCCCTCTCGGGTCAGCCCCGTCAGGCCATCCGGAAGTTACCGGAGTACCAAATTGAATCTTGCGTAAGTCTGTGTAAACAGATACAACTCCTGTACGAGAGTGTCATGTTTGAAAAGCGAGTCCGAGTTCTAGTTGCCAATAGCCCGCGACTCATGCGGGAGCTTGTATTAGCGGTGCTCGCTGATCAGCCTGATATTGAGGTGATTGGTGAAGTACAGAACGAGAGTGAGCTTTCAGCAACCATAGAAGAAGCGCAGCCTGATGTTTTGATTCTCGCGCTCGACGATTCTGACTCGCATATTACACAGTGCGGTTTCCTGGTCGGACGCTATCCACAGATGAAGATCCTGGCGCTGGCGCCAGAACAAAATCGAGGGCTGTTCTATTGGGCAAATATAGACGTTCGCACCAAACAGTTGGAGAGTTCCGAAGCGGGAATTTTAAGCGCCTTGAGAGAACCTCCGTCGCTGGTAGGCACGGTGCAGCATTGAAAAATGAGCTGTCAAGCTTAACTCTGGCAAATAGTTGGGACCGCGCGACTTGCATGAAGCTTTCGGGTTCACGGTATCGGATGGGCGGTCGATAGTACTAACGGGCAAGCGAGTAGCGAACTGTGCTGAGACTGAGTGGGGGCCCAGTTTGGCGCAAAACGTAACATTGAAGGAGCAGTAAATGATGTCACGAGTTTACTACTATAACTTTCTGTTGCGCATTCTTGTCTACCTTCTCCCCTTGTTCGGCTTCAGCTTGGCGGCGTACCTAAAGTTCGGAAACGCGTGGCTGCCTTACGTCGACAGCGTTGTCCCGCAGTATTACCTGGTGCTGCTGCTCTTTACGGAAGTTGTTTGGATTCTCGCCGCCAACTACTACAAACTTTCATCCGTCTCTGACTTGTTTTGGGAATATACCGGCATCCGCGCTGCATTTTTCGCGTCCGTCGTTACCCTTTGTCTGCAGACCGCCCTTCTTGTTTTCGTCAGGCAATTAGTCATATCGCGTATCTTTATCGTTCTCAGCAACGCCATCTTGTTTGCTTGCGTGGTGGCAGCAAGAAATGTCTTTCGCCTCAGTTCGGCATCGTCAACCTGGCCCCGCAAATGCGAGAAGATACTGGTCGTCGGAACCGACCAGTATGCGCGAAGAAGCGTCCGGCTATTGCAACGCATTCCGTTCTTCCGATGCGAAATACAAGCTTATGTGCAACTTCCCGGGCAAGCTGTGATGGTGAAAGACGCGCCTGTGATTAGTGCTTCCGATCCTTTGAATATGGATGCGCTGAGTTTCGATGAAGTGGTGGTGGCTATACCAGCCAACCGCTTCCTGCAGGTTTCCGCGGTCCTCGACAGTCTGCAGAATCTGGGGAAACCCGTGCGGGCGATCTTGGACCTGGGGCCGCGGGTATCGGTGCGCGAAAGGCTATTCCAGGTCGGCCGCATGCAGATGATGAACCTGGCCATTTCTCCGGTGGAAAGCTTTGCTTACACCGTTCTGAAACGGACCTTGGACCTGGTTTTTGCCACTCTCGGCGTCATCTTCTTGAGCCCTTTATTCGTCGTGATCGCGATTCTCGTGAAAGTGAGCTCTGCGGGTCCGGTTTTGTTTCTGCAGGAGCGGGTCGGGCGTCATGGAAGGCATTTCACTCTATTAAAGTTCCGCACCATGCATTGCAGCAGCACCGAGGAAAGCGACACCATTTGGACGACCAGACACGATCCGCGATGCACCGCTATTGGCTCCTTGCTTCGCAAATTCAGCCTCGATGAACTGCCTCAACTTTTTAACGTTATTCGAGGAGAGATGAGCCTCGTGGGGCCGCGTCCGGAACGGCCGTATTTTGTAGCGAAGTTCCGCAATGACATTCAGAGATACAACATGAGGCACAACTGCAAGGTCGGTATTACCGGCTGGGCGCAGGTCAATGGCCTTCGCGGCGACACTTCCATCTCTGAGCGGCTACAGCACGATCTCTACTACATTCAGAATTGGAGTCTCGCGTTGGACCTGCAAATCATCGCGCGCACCATGTTCATCGCTCTGAAAGACGAACAGGCCTGAGCAGTAACGGACAGCGACTGGCTGCGGTTCGTCGTCTTCACCTTCGCCGTTATTTTGTGCGCTGACCTGCGATTACCGCCATCTCCCAGAACTGCTCGGAACTCAGTGAAAGGGGAGCGCAGGCATTCCGTGTTTTCGTCCAATTGTTCTATACTTGGGGTAGCGCGTCTTATCGTAAGGCAAGCGTCCCGCCGTCCGGGTTTCTGGAATCTTCCGTAAAGGGGATGGATCGCTTCGCTGGATCGCTCTGATATCACGTGGCTTTCTTAACAGTGGCGGCGTAGCTCAGGTGGCTAGAGCGACGGTCTCATAATCCGTAGGTCCGTGGTTCGAGTCCACGCGCCGCCACCAAATCCCTGCGACTCGAACCCTCAGACCAATCGTCCATGCCTTATTGCGGGTTGGTTGGCATGCTTCCCTGGTTGCTACCCTGTGCTCCTGGAGTGAGTTGGTTGCCAATCACGTCGCCAGAAACGATCATCTCGACTCGGCGGTTCAGTTTGCGGCCTGCCGCCGTGCCGTTATCGGCGACTGGATCGGATTTGCCCATACCTTGTGCCGCGACGTTGTTCATCGAGACCCCCGAGCCGACCAGGTAGTCGCGCACGGCCTCGGCCCGCTTTTCGGAAAGCGTCTGATTGTATTCTTCACTGCCGATGGAATCGGTATAGCCCCCAATCTGCAGTTTCAAGTCGGGATACGCCAGCACAATTCCTGAAACCCTTGCCAGACGCTCGCGGGCCTCAGGTTTGAGCGTGTGCTTATTGAAATCGAAAAGCACATCGGGCATGCTGACGATCAATCCACGAGCTGTATCTCGGGTCTGCAATACCTGATTCAACTGCGCCAACAGCCGGGCACGCATTTCTTCTTTCTGCTGAACAGCTTCTTGTCTTTGGCGTTCCGATTCCTGACTCTTCAGTGTCGCTTCCTGCGCCTGGCGTTCGGCTTCCTCTTTTCGGCGAGCGGCGTCCTCCGCAGATTGACGCGCGGCTTCTGCGTCGGCCAGAGCTTGTTCCTGTTGGGCACGGGATGCCGCCTGTTGACGCTCTGCTTCGGCTT
>Ga0209332_1000119_pt1 | contig 20445 bp, 12 predicted proteins | sample BlaSpr_A8_OM3_M1_FD_187974 | JGI IMG/M metagenome (GOLD analysis project Ga0209332, IMG submission 187974) | Forest soil microbial communities from Thunder Bay, Ontario, Canada - Black Spruce, Ontario site 2_A8_OM3_M1 (SPAdes) (version 2) | ecosystem: Environmental > Terrestrial > Soil > Boreal...
GGTCAAGAAAAACGATGTTCTGGCCACGTTCTACAGTCGCGAGTTTCGCAACGTGGAGCAAGCCTACCTTGGCTCTTTGGCCAGCCTGGATAGACTGAAGCGAGGTCCCGAAGAAGGAAATGGTGGCGACGCAAATCTGCGTATCAATGAAGAACAGCTGCATGCGCTCGGCATGGGAGATCCGCAGATCAAAGAGCTCGCCAGAACCCATCAACTGACGCGTAACGTCGAGATCACTTCTCCAATCGACGGGATCGTATTGGAGCGGAGCATCTCTCCGTTGCAGAGATTCGAAAAAGGCGCTGAGTTATATCGCATCGCGGATCTAACCAAGATATGGATCCTCGCAGACCTTTACGACGATGAAGCCAAGTCGCTACGGCCCGGTTCTAGAGTCAAAGTGACAGTTCGCGAACTGGCGAAGACGGTTTACGCCACCGTGAGCGAAAACCCGCCGCTGTTCGACCCCGCATCGCGAACCTTGAAGCTGCGACTGGAAGCGGATAATCCTGGCTCGGTGCTTCGTCCGGATATGTTCGTTGATCTGGAGTTCACTACACGAGTCCCTCCGGGGCTGTCCATTCCGCGAGAATCGGTGCTTGATAGCGGGCGGCAAAAGATCGTTTACGTCGAAACCAGCGACAACGTGTTTGAGCCGCGCGCGGTCGAAATCGGAAGCGCACAGGGCGACCGGGTAATGGTATTGCGTGGTTTGGAAAAGGGCGATCGCGTTGTGACTGCGGGAAACTTCCTCATCGACTCCGAAAGCCGCATCCGGTCGGCAAGAGTTGTTTCTAACAACTCCAAAGCTGAAGTCGCTTCTGGCAATGATCCGGTTTGTGGCACGCCGCTGGACGCCAAGCACTTGGGCGATAGTCGGTATACCTCGAAGTATCGAGGCGAGACGTTCACGTTCAGTTCGGAAAAGTGCCAGAAAAAATTCGAACTGGATCCCGCGAAGTATGCCGGCGATCAGGTCGGTGGCGCTGCCGTTTCCTTTGACGGGTCGAGGCGCATCGATGATTAACCGGATTATCGGCGCTTCCGTGCGAAACAAGTTCCTCGTCTTCGCACTCGTCGGCGCGGCTTGCGGGTGGGGCGCGTGGGCCATGACTCATTTGCCTGTCGATGCCATGCCCGACCTGAGCGAGACTCAGGTCATCATTCTTTCACGCTGGGACCGCAGCCCTGACCTCATCGAAGATCAAGTCACCTACCCAATTATTGCAGCCTTGACCGGAGCGCCCCACGTGAAAACGGTGCGCGGGATCTCCGACTTCGGCTTTTCCTACGTGTACGTCATTTTCGACGAGGGTACGGACCTGTACTGGGCGCGCTCCCGCACACTCGAATATCTTGCAGGGGTAACCGGACGCTTTCCGGACGGCGTCAAGACCGAATTGGGGCCGGATGCCACCGGCTTAGGCTGGGTTTTTCAATATGCCTTACAGGATACTTCTGGCAAATACAGCCTCGGCGAATTGCGGTCCTATCAAGACTGGTATCTCAAGTATTACCTGAAAGCTGTGCCGGGCGTGGCCGATGTGGCGTCGCTTGGCGGATTCACGCAACAGTATCAAGTCAACGTAGATCCGAATCGTTTGCGTTCCTACGGCATTTCCATCGCGCGCGTGGCTGATGCGGTCCGCGCCGGCAATCGCGAGACGGGTGCCCGTCTGCTCGAATTTGGCGGCGCCGAATATATGGTTCGCGGTCGCGGCTACATGCAGTCGCAACACGATATCGAACAGACAGTACTGACTTCTGTCGATGGTACGCCGATTCGAATTCGCGATGTCGCGACAGTCGTCATGGGCCCCGATATCCGGCGTGGGGCGAGCGACCTGGATGGCAGCGGGGAAGTCGTCTCCGGCATCGTCGTCATGCGCGATGGTAACAACGCTCTCGATGTGATTGAGCGTGTGAAGAACCGCCTCAAGGAAATTGAGCCGGGCTTGCCAGCCGGGCTGAAAGTGCTCCCAGTGTATGACCGGTCACAGTTAATCCAGCGTTCTATATCCAATGCGCGCTGGACGCTGATCGAAGTAATTTTCACGGTGGTCGTTGTCATCCTGATTTTTCTTTGGCATTTCCCCAGCGCTGTGATTCCCGTCGTGACCATCCCGGTGGCTGTCCTATTGGCATTTATTCCGCTGCATTACGCGGGCGTCAGTGTCAATGTTATGTCGCTGGCGGGCCTGGCAATCGCTTGCGGCGAACTGGTGGACGCGGCCATCGTGGTGGGTGAGCAGACGCACAAGAAACTCGAGAGCTACCAGCAGTCCGGCCTGCCATTCTCCTATCGCGAGGCGGTTTTGGAGGCCGTCCACGAAGTGGCTGGCCCCACGTTCTTCGCTTTGCTGGTGATTGCGGTGGCGTTTCTGCCAGTCCTGGTTCTGGAAGGGCAGGAGGGCAAGCTTTTTCGCCCCTTGGCTTACACCAAGAATTTCGCCATGCTGGCGGCGGCGGGGCTGGCAATTACGTTTGATCCGGCGCTCCGCCTCTGGTTGATGCGGCGCCGCGCTCCAGCGCAGACCGGCGACAGCGGATGGCGGCAACTCTGCCATTGGTTTCTCGGCGGACGCATTCGCTCCGAAGAGGATCATCCCATTACCGGACCACTGATGCGCGTCTACGATCCGGTGGTCCGTTGGACGCTGCGTTGGAAATGGCCGGTGATCGCGGGCGCTCTGGCTGTTGTGTTGGCGACAGTGCCACTGTTCTGGAAAATCAGTTCGGAGTTCATGCCTTCGGTGGATGAAGGCTCGTTGCTCTATATGCCTTCCACTATGCCGGGCATCTCGATAGCGGAATCGCAGAAGCTATTGCAGGTCACCGATCGCATCCTCAAAAGTTTTCCCGAAGTCGAGCACGTGATGGGAAAGGCGGGACGCGCCGATACCGCCACCGATCCCGCCCCGCTTTCAATGCTCGAAACAGTCATCGTGCTCAAGCCGCAATCGGAATGGCGAAAAACGCAAACGTGGTACTCCTCCTGGGCACCAAACTGGCTCTCACCGATCCTCCGACACATCACGGCAGATCACATTTCCGAGCGGCAACTGGTAACGGAAATGAACGACGCTCTGCGTATCCCGGGCCTGTCGAACTCGTGGACGATGCCCATCCGCGGGCGTATCGACATGCTCAGCACCGGCGTCCGCACTCCGGTCGGCCTCAAGATTCAGGGCAGCGACCTGGTTCAGATCCAGCAAATCGGCCACCAAGTGGAGCACGTCTTGAGCACGGTACCAGGGACGCGCAGCGTCTTCGCTGAGCGCACCGGCGACGGCTATTTCCTTGATGTCGTCTGGGACCGCGAGGCCCTTGCTCAGTACGGCCTTTCAGTCGACGATGCGCAGAATGCATTGTCGACGGCGGTTGGCGGCGACAACGTCACGACCATCATCGATGGACGCGCCCACTATCCCGTAAATGTGCGATATCTTCGTGATTTTCGCTCCGAGTTGGATGCGCTGGGCAAAGTCTTGATTTCGACTGACCAGCGCCAAATTCCTCTTTCGCAAGTGGCGACCATCCGAACTTTGAATGGACCGGCGATGATCCGCAACGAAAATGGCTTGCTCACGGGCTACGTCTTCGTCGATCCCGGGGATCGTGCGACTGGCGACTATGTGGTGGAGGCTCGACATGCATTGCAGAAGCGGCTGAAACTCCCGCCTGGGTATTCGATTCTTTGGAGTGGGCAATACGAATCGGCCGAGCGCGTCCGCCAACGTCTCAAGTGGGTAGTGCCCCTGACGATCGCGATCATTCTGTTCCTGCTGTATTGCAACACCCGGTCTCTCGCGAAGACGCTGATCATCACCCTAGCGGTTCCTTTTTCCGCAGTCGGTGCGGTTTGGATCATCTATGCCCTCGGTTACAACATGAGCATCGCCGTCTGGCTGGGCATCATCGCGCTGCTCGGAATCGACGCTGAAACCGGCGTCTTCATGCTTCTGTATCTCGATCTTGCCTACGAGAATGCCAATCGCGAGACCGCGCGAATGACCCGCAAGCGTCTCTACGAAGCCATCGTTGAAGGGGCTGCCAAGCGGCTACGTCCCAAGTTCATGACGTTCGCGACCATGACCATCGGGTTGATTCCGATCCTTTGGTCGACCGGGGCTGGATCCGAAATCATGAAGCGCATTGCTGCTCCGATGGTTGGGGGAATTGTTACCTCGTTCATTCTAGAATTGTTGGTCTATCCTGCCGTTTACGCAGTCTGGAGAGAGGCGTCGCTTAAAAAAGAGTTGACCGAGCGTAACCATGAAATTTTGACGAATGGCTTCCTGTCGCCCGAAACGCGGGAAGATCTTGTCGTCATGCCATTGCGGCAGTTTTAGGAGAGCCCTGTGCTTGTCGACAGTTGATTATGGGAGCGTGAGTAGGGCGGCCCAGTGATGCCGGTTGAGACAGACGCGGCCCTAATTAGCGGAGTCATTCGGGGTTTTGAATTGAATCGCCAGGCTGAGGCCTGGTGAGCGTTACGAACGGAAGGAACGCAAGAATAAAATCAGGAGAGCACGCCGTGAAAAAGATTTCCTTTGGATCCTTGCCTCTGTGCGCGATGCTGCTGGCCGTGTTGGCGGCCCGAGCTGGCGCGGCTACCGTTACGCTAAAGCCGGTTGTGGTTCCCGGCGGCACGTCGCCCGTCGTCAGCGTCATCAGTGCAAGCGGTGTTCTGGGCGGTACCTACTGGAATACAGCCCAGAATTCTGTGCTTGGGTTCGTCCTGAGCGGAAGCGTCGTCACAATCCTTCCGAAAGCGGTTGAGGGTAATATAGGCACCGCGGTTGTCCCAGCCGGCTTCGGACCCAATAAATCCGTAGTTGGCTATAACGACTACCTCGGGTCGTACTCCGGCTTGATTTTCGAACCGAACATCGGGTACATCTCCAATTTCCCAGCCGGTCAAGCCCCACCAGGACCCGGCATGGCAGTGAATGCAAAGGGCGTGATCGTCCTCGACTCGCCAACCGGGAGTGGCGGCTTTCAGTACTTCTTCGGAACGGTAGGTGAAAACGGCTTGAGCAACCGATTGACACTCGATCCGTCCTCCTATCTCGTTGGTATCAACAACGCCGGGCTCATGTCCGGTAGTTACAATCCCGGGAAACCGTCCGTGTTTACGGTTAATGCCAACAATATCGTAACTACCTATTCGGTTCCGGGCTCCGCCGCGAGCTACGGTGGGTTTTTGAACAACTATGGCCAACTTGCCGGAACCTACAAAGATACCAATGGAGTGCTTCACGGGTTCATCGAGAAGGCCGGAGTTTACACAACCTTCGATGCACCCGTTGCGGTGAGTGCTATGGTAGTTCAGGGCTTCAGCGACCCAAGGACGGTCAATAAGGTCCTAATCCCTCCCTACGTGGCCGGCGTCTATACCGATCAGTCGGGCATACAAAGCGCCTTCCTCTATCACAACGGCTCGTTTGTGCGGATCCCACTTCCGGCCGGTGGCACGAGCGCCACCGTGATTGGCGTCAGCAAAGTGGGTCATGTGGCGTTGAACGTAGGATCCAGTTCCGGGACGACTTCCTATATCGCGGTCTGTTCAGGCACGGGCTGTTGAGCAGCTTAGGTGAATTTTGCGCGGCAAGAAATCTCCTCAGAGTCGTTAAGAAAGAATGGTTTCTTTTTCATACTTATGTCAATGGCGCTGGGTTAGTAAGCTGGCATAACTACGTTCCATCAAGATCGCGAGGGTAATGCGCGAATCCTCGTGTTACGCCGCATTAGTGTCACTTATAGTAGCTCCTCTGTGCCATAGAGACGAAAACCTCTTAACAGAGTGTGCGGCACTCGCTAGCATGCCTCTTGGACGCTCCGATGGTGGGGGAATTGTTACCTCGTTCATCCTGGAGTTGCTCGTCTATCCAGGCTGTTTATGCGGTATGGAGGGAAACATCGCTTAAGCATAAGTCATCGCCTCCTGGTGACGACATTTTGATAAGCAGATTACTTCGCCCGAAAAGCGAGACGATCTTGCAGCCGGAAGCCCTCCAAGTCAGTGCAAGCCCTCAGCAATCCGAAGGTCGTCAACCGAGTTTTGCTTCCGCCTTACATGGCCTGGCGTCTACACTGACGAATAAGCAGTACAAACACATTTCTATCGCAATGGCTCTTTCGTGCTAGTGAGACCGTAGCTCCTGTGTTTGGGGTCAATAAGTGGGCCACGTGACGCTGAACGTTGGGTCCAGCTTGGCGACCACGTAAGAGTGATCGGGGTTATCGATGAAATCTCGCTGTCGGCCCTTCCCAAGTTAGTGTACCCCTCAGTATTTCAACGCGGCGTGAGCTATCCAGTGCCGACCGGGAGCCGCTGAGGGAGTTAGTACACGGTAACTGTCGAGATAGAGTCAAGTTGTTACCCGCTAGTATCGATTTCTGCAGCACTTCCCTTGTCCGCATACAGAAAAATAACAATAGGTCTTGACAGCGCAGATGCAACTGGCTAGGATTACGCATTGGCGAAACCCCCTTCGAACCGTAAGTTCGGCGCCAGTACTGAAATCCTCCCCAACATTACATGTATGGCTGCGCGGGCTACAGCCGTCCGGATCTGTTAGAGCAATCTAAAACTGTTTCAAAGTGAAACCAGCTTAGGTCGAACTGATAAATGTTATTGAACATTGTCGGTACGCTGGTGCGCACTGTATACAACCAAGAAGTCTAAGCTCTTGCGCGCGGAGGAATTTGGCTTGGCCACTAACCCAATTAATGAAAAGGCAATGTTCCTTAAGAGCCTCCCCTTGTTTTCCGGGGTTTCTCTTTTGGACTGCTCGAACATTCTGTCCAACTCGCGCGAGCACAATTTCTCGCGCAGACAGACAATCTTCGCAGAGGGCGATCCTCTACGCCAAATATTGTTGCTAGTGTCGGGCTGCGTCAAACAAACCCAATTTGGCGAGGATGGAAGCGAAGTGATTTTAAGATTGGCTGGACCGGGCGAAATCATCGGTGGCTTTGGATTGTGCTCCGACGTTGCACATTGTTCCACCGCTCAGACCATGGAGGCTTCTACGGTGATGGTCTGGAGCAAGGCAAGTTTCGAAAGTGTGTTGGATCGTTTCCCGGTGTTGCACCGCAATGTGATTCGGACCCTGGAAACGCGTTTACAGGACATGGATCAACGTTTCCGCGAAATCTCTACGCAAAGAGTTGCTCCTCGTCTCAGCAGCCAGTTGGTCCGGTTGATGAGCCAGGTGGGAAAGCGTATCAATGGCCATATGGAAATAAGCCTCTCCCGCTCCGAACTGGCTCAGTTGACCGGTACGACGTTATTCACCGTCAGCCGGCTGCTCTCGCAGTGGGAACAGCTAGGAATTGTGGACGCCCGGCGCGAATGTGTGACGGTGCGCGATCTTCCCGCTTTGGTAGAGTTATCTCAGAGCGAGCCAACACTGGCTTCCTTTCAAATCCTTCCGTCGGCCTGATATTGACTGTTCGTCTCCTCTGCTGTCGGCTCCGAGCTAAGAGCTTCGGATCTACGAAAAAGTAACCCTACGCCCAACCAATTGCGCCCTCGGCTTGCCGCCGCTGCGGACGCGCAGCATCAGCCGTGCACTACTACTGAGTCTCTCAACGCAAAACTGCGCGGGGGCACACAACGAAAAACTTGACACTATTATTGCAACTCTCATTCCGCTTCCGCCGGGAATGTTGTTTAATGAAGGGAGCATCCATGTCAGGCGTCTGGGCAGGATAGCCAGAGCAGGATAGCGAGAGCAGCGACTTGGGGTGCAAATCATGATTTCAAATCCTTTCCCAAGGCGCGATTCGAAAGCTTCGTTGGCCCGGTCCTCCGCGCCGCAAGTTGAGTTGCAGAGACAGATCGGAGAAGCGCTTAGAGAAATGTACGACCTACTGGAGCAATACGCGCCAGCTTGGTACCCTCAGCAACTCCACGAAAAAGTTGATTCGCTCTTGCGGTTGATCGAAAAGTAATCAGTTAACCGGACGGACTAACGCCAACCGAAATATGGATTGCTCTTTCGCTGCCATGATATTGGCCCCCTAGCGCCTATATTTGCTTCACCGCCGCACATTTCAAGGCGCGCCCTAGCATTCGGTCCAAGGCGGTTTTTGTCTTTTGATATTCCTCTAGTGAGATTTCACCCTGCTTATGTTCGACTTCGAGTCGGAAAATTTCTTCCTTTAGAGTTTCCAGTAGCCCCGAAGGTCGAAGCATGGCGGGTTTTTGCGAAGTTGGGATGAGTGAGGTAGCTTCGAACCCGAACTCCGCTTCAGCATTGTTCTGCGATTCCGATTCTTGCGGCTCGACGGGTTGAAACTTTGCACGGTTGCCTGAGCGCAACCCATATTGTCGCGAGCCGACGTACGTCGCGCCGATTAGGAAAAGCCCTGCAAAGGCGCCTATGATATACCACCTGTATTTTTGAATTGGATCGGAAGTATCCAAAGAGGTGCCGCCGTCGGGACGGCTCGCGCCCTCCGTTGAGCTGCCTACCCCTTGAACTGCTCTCGGCTCTACTTGAGCTTGCAGGGTCCCCGTACCTGAAACTTTGAACGCTAGCGTCTGGTTCGCCGCTGTGGCAGAAGCGACTTCCACGTTGGCGTCCGGCCGATTGGGATCATTCATGGCCTTGAATTCTGCGCCGTTCGCGGCTGAGAACTCCATAGATTTTGGCACTATCGCCACAAAGTGTTGTAAAGGATAGAGCGATCGCGGATCAATGCTAGCGCTTCCGCGATAGGGAAGTGCGTAAGTAACCTGAAACCGCGTCGTTCCTGGACGCAATGGAAAGAAGAACGAATAACGGTTTTTCTCCTCTTCCTGGATAGGGGCCGTTTTCAAAGGGTTGCCGTGCTCAGTGGCAGCCGAGCCTTCTTCCACTTTCGCACCTGCTGGAAGATAGAATTCGAGATTGTGGGCGTTCATTTGAGTGCGCGGCGGATTCGAGGAATTTTGCACCGCAAACTCGCGCGTGAATTCGAGTTGGTTTTGCGCAGTCTGCATGCGCATGACGTCGGCGACAACTTCGATTCCCTCAATTTTCTTTTCCACGTCATAAACCTGGACTGCCACGGACGTAGTTCCCGGCGGCGCCATGCTGTGATACGTGACTTCCTGATGGATGGCGCGAATCAAATGCGGACTCTGGAAATCGTCAAGCTTGAAACTGAAGTTGCCCTTAGCATCGGTCTTGCTGCGCGCTTTTTCTTCCATCCCCTGCCCGAGGGCGAAAAGGACGACTTCGTCTCCCGCCGTGGATTTTCCCGTAGTACCGTTCTTGACTGTGCCGGTAAGGGTTTGAGACGCACAGAGTGAAGAGAGAAGAAAGATTGTTACAGCGATTTGGAATTTCAGGCTGCGTTCTTCCAAGGCGACCTCCGGCAAGTTGCAAGCACTCTTAAAGAAAATGCGTCGGCGAAAAACGGTCTACTGGGCGGTCGCGACTTGTGCGAGATGTTTGCGAGATGCCTCCGCATCTTTAGCTTCCTTGCTCGCTTCCAAAGTCACGTCGCGACTACCAAAGCCGACCCCTATCTTTTTCAGAAAATCGTTGGGAGGAGTTCCACCAGCAAAGATCCAGACAAAATCATTGGGCAATTCCCGGCGAACGCCCTTGACATCGAGAGTGACTGAGTCCGCTTTGAATTCTAGCGGATTTGTTTCAAATAAAACCTCAACTTTCCCGGTGCGTATGGAGTCTTCGATGCGCTTGACGTTGCGCTCTTTGATTCGGCTGAAGCGCTCTCCACGATAGCAAAGCGTTACCTGGTTACCGGCTTGGTGTGCCAGTCCCATGGCCGCCTCGACCGCGCTGTCGCCGCCGCCGACGATAAGAATTTTTTTGTTGATGTAGTGGTCCGCTTCGATCAGGCGATACATCACCTTGGGCAGTTCTTCACCTTTGGCCCCAAGTTTTCGCGGCTCGCCGGCACGACCGAGAGCGAGGACTACATGCCGGGTCTGATAGGAGTTATTTGCAGTCAGCACGGTGAAAATCTGATCGTCACCTTTTTTTATGTCTTCGACTTTCTCTCCCGTGGACACATTGAAATCGGCGCGGTTCAGAATCATGTCCCAGAAGGCTAGAAGATGCTCTTTGGAGAGCTGAAGCTTCTTGAATTTGCCGTACATGGGAAATTCCACCGGACTGGTCATGACCAACTTTTGCCGCGGATATTTTGCCACCGTGCCGCCGACTTCATCGCGCTCCAGAGTGATGTAACTTAACTTATGTTCAATGGCTCGCAGAGAAGCGCTGATTCCCGCAGGCCCGGCCCCGATGATAAGAACGTCATAAACGTTTTCGGTTGTATGGACTGCCGGAGCGTGCGCCAGCCGAAGTTTGACGGTGTCGATGCAGTCTCGGCCCTGATTCACCGCGTTCTTGATCAACGCCAAGCCGCCCAATTCGCCGATGATAAACAGACCGGGAACCGTGGTTTCATATTCCGCGGTGAGATAGGGCATGTTTGCGCCCATGCTGGGGCTGGCCATGACCATGGTGATCGCGCCCACAGGGCATGCCTCTGCGCAGAGGCCATGACCGATGCATTTGTGCCCGTTCACAATTACGGCTTTGCCCGCGATCATGGCCAGCACGTCACCTTCCGGACAAACCAGGGTACAGGTTCCGCAGCCGATACAGTTATTGGTGTCGATGTGCGGATGCTGGCCTTTCGGACCATCCGAAAACAGCTCACCCTTCTTCGCCGCTTCCCGCGCGCGAGCCTCTCTCTTTTTCAGATTCCTGAGGTAATTAACGACAAAAAAGAGAGTGATGGTTGCTGCAATCGCAAATGTGATAAGCGAATCCATGAAATCGGTCCCGACCTCAGAAGTATCCGAGCGCGAACTGCAATACAACGTGAATCAACGCCAGCACGGCAAAGGCATAGCTGAAAGGCTTATGTACAACGTGCCACAAATGAAAAACTTTTTGCGAGCGCGAAAGAAATAACACTCTCTTCGAAAGAGCGGCCTCTTCCGCGGCTGCGTGAATCGCGCGCTCAACCTCCCGGTGCCGCGTCGGTAGAAATCCAAAGAGTGCCGCCGAAGAGCGCGTGCCTTTTAGCGCGTGCCGGCGAAGCCGGGCTACTCGGAACTTGCGGGCTATATCGAGCAGCATCATGTAAAGGATTGCAACAAGGATGGGCAGCCGCGCCACGCGATTGGCGTCTGGGAGGCGCAGCAGCGCTTGCAGATCGGCAACGGGAAGAACTTTTTGCGCGGCCAGTTGCTGTGCAAGATCTTCGCGCAAGCTTTGCAACTCACGCATGGAGAACTCGGCTGTCGTCACCTTGCGCGGAATTTGTCCATAAAGATAGCGCCCGACTACTCCGCTTGCGGACACCGCAAACATGATCCAGAAAGCCATCCCCGCCAGTCCTTTGAATTTCAAGGTCGAGTGGAAGGCGATGATCGCTGGTGCTGTGAGGCCCATCAGGATGTGAATGTCAAGCCAATGACGCGTACTCCCAATCGTGGCCAGCCACGGCCAGTGCTTGCGGAGGGGATACAGAAAAATTCCAAAAAACAGCGCCATACCGAAAAATCCGAGATAGAGACCAACCGGCCCACTGGGCCGTAAAACGTGATGCTTTGGAGAAAATGGGCGGTCAACCGCCGACAACTTGTAGTAGTCGAATCCGTAAAAAAAGATCGCCAGGTTGATGGCGATGGCCAGCGTGTACAAGGTGTACAGCCGCACCCGATGACGTTTTTCCGTATCCGGCGCCGCCGGAGATGGCACGGGGACAATGCGGCTGGGAGCAGTAGCGTTAGCGCTCATTTGCCGCTCACCTTTTCCGCGGTATTCACTGAAAACTTCTGATATTCGCCGAAGCGGTGCAAGTTACGCCAGTGCTGCCTGGGCGTTTCGACTTCTACCATAGCCTGCGTCGGGAACCAGTACACAGGTTTCGCATCGGTAAATGGCAAGGGCGCGAAATCGATCTCCGAATGGAAAGATTTCAGGCCGACGTCCTGCAACGTGTCTCCGATGCCAGCTTCGATTCTTGCGATCGACCCTGTCTGCGGATCGATCCACGCGGTCCCGGATAGTTCCAGAGGATATTCCCGTCCGCGCAAAGCCAATGCCGCGGGTGACTTCGTCCCCGGAACGTGCTGAAATGTGACCCTCGCCAGGCTTCTGCCGCCTACCACTTCTTCGCCCGTGAGATTGAACGTAAAAGCCCCCGCATAGTACGGGTGAAAGACGAGGAACAGCGTGGAGAAACCGTTGCTCAGAAGCATGGAAGTATTTCTGCGGTCGCGTTTTGCCTCGTGCACCGGCAGGCGTGATTCGGAGAGATTGAGTTCGCCCGACGCGCTGGTCAACATGACCAGGTAGTCGTAGGTGGATTCTTCTCGCAGGGCTACTCTTTCGTCTTTTCCCAGTTTCTCCTGCCGTACATGTTCGGTGCATTTTACGTCAGAAAGCTGATCGAGAAATGCCGATGTCTGCTCTCCCGTGCGATTCAGAAGTTCGGTCAACTCCGGTAGTTCGGGAGTTGCAGTTACATACGTCGCGGAGCATAGTCCGGCGATCGCGACGACTATATATAGCGCGCGATGCAAGAGCTTCTGAACTGGGATTCGTTGGTTCATTGTCTGCCCTTCTTCGAATCAAAGCGGTACCCGATCGAGAACATGAACTGGTCATAACTCAGCTGGCCGCGGTTGGTGGTGAAATTCCCTTGCAGGTAGTAATGCGGGCCAAGCGAAGTCTCCACGGTTCCGGTGACGAAGCGCGCCCGGTTATTAGTCGTAAGCGTTGAAGTGAGGTCTTGTTGTCCCGCAAGGACCTCCAACCGCAGGCTTTCGGTCATCTGGCGCGACATGGAAAAGGACTCGTAGGAACCGCTTCCAAAGGAGCTGTTGAAACGCGCATAGTGGGCATCCGCGCGCAGATTCAGCGCGGAAATGCGGCCGAGCGTTAGACCAAACATTTCGTTCAGCGAGGACGTAGTGTCTCCGCTCCGGCTGCTTCGGCCCAAGTTCGTGGACACCCAAACCTGTTTCATTACCTCGAGACGGGCTCCTGCGCTGAAGCCCTGAAAGAGATATTTATCCAGCAAGCCGGTTCCAATCAGAGTTGGATCAAATGTTGGGATGTCGCGAAAATAAGTGTGGTTCAGGTCCAGTTCAATTCGTGATTGCGGCTGCACCCGCAGGGTAAAGAAACTGCGACCCAATCCGGGCCCGGGCGAGGGAGTGGCGGCATTACCTTTAGGGTCGTCAAGTTGTGCCGATTCATAGACGGCGATTTGACGCCCGTAAGAAACCGTATCTTCAAAGAAAATTAGCGGCCGGTCGATCTGCCAATTCACCAGGCTAATTCCGGCGCCAAAGGTGCTGCTGTAGTGGAGGGCATTAAACTGGCCCCCATCGAAATTAATAAATGATCCACCGATCACGCGATTTGGGCTGTAATCCCATGACGATGGGTCCGGAGTTGACCCACCGAAGATCCCAATCGTGACTCCCTTGGAAACTCTTCCTCCGAAATATCCGCCGTCGATCGTGTCCAGGCTGGGCGCCCACGGCAGATACAAACGCCCAAAGCCGGCCACGAAATCTGAGTTCGGATTGTCATAGGTCATGCTGAGGTGATAAGTGCGATTGATCAAGTCCTGCAGGGTTTGTTGGCTGGCGCCTGAGCTGTGGGTCAGCCGGCCACGCCAGTATCCGCTCAGATTCCAATAGGTACCGCCAATGCGTGTGATGTCCCCGCGAAACACAGTGCCGACGTCAGAACTGGTCAGGTTGGTCGAGCCATGGCTGATGGTGGTGATGTAATCGAACCCGATTCGGCCACGAGCGCGGTTTACGGAGGGCAAGGGCGGCCGAGGCACTTCCTGGCGCGCTTCCTCATCCAGCGTGTCTCCTTCGGTAAAAGAGATCACGGCCGGATATTGACGTGTCGAACTCATGGCTCGTTGCTGAACCAGAGCGGCGGCATCGCTGCTCGACAAGTATGCCAGGTCTCCAACTCTTACCGGACGCTTTGGTGTGTGAATGTCTGTGACTGACGAAGTTTCTGCGACTGCACTCACTTCCAACTCGGCCACCACGCGCGGATCAGCGAGGTCGACGCTGTCCCCCTGTTTCGCCGGCAGGTTGCTGTCCTCGATTACAAGCTTCATGCCTTCTGCCAAGCCTTGCGCTCTGCCGCCTTCAAGGTAAGCCACCCCCTCGGCGACATACTTGACTCGGAAGACGGTGAGCAGGCTGGGATCGTCGCTTCGGGCGATCGTCATGGTCACGGCTGGCGCAGGGGAGAGCGCAGCGGGCAGTGGAACTATCGGTAGCGGCTCAACTCTTCTCGCGCTGTCGAGAGCCACAGCTGGTTCAATGACTAAGGGTTCCGCCGCGGTGGAAGGAAAAACAACGGCAGCAACGGTTGCGGGCTTTTCGGTGTTGCCGCTCGGTGGCGCAGGGACGGTCTGCTGCGGTGAAGAAGGCATTGTTGCCGACGACCCGTTGAGCGGCTGCGGCACATTTTCGGCAGTGGTGCTGAGCGGAGGTGTAGCCAACTGAGGCAGAGGCAGATCGTCTTGCATAACCGGAGTCGGCGTCTGTTGTCTGCGCCGGAAAATCCCGATCAGAGATCCGCCCGCTGCAGCCGGCGGGGGCACCCGACGAGCCTTAGCGTCCTGAGCGGGACTCACAATCACGATCACGCGATTGCCTTCAGATTTCAAAACGTAGGGATATGCACGGTCGAGATCAAGAACTACGCGCGTGATCGAAGGGCTCGTCGAGTGCTGCGCGGAGCGTACCCGGCGCACGCCGTTCATTTTGACGATCTCTTGTGTTGGCGGCCCGCACACCGTATCCGGAAAATCGAGCAGGATGCGATCCGGATGGACGGCCGTCTCAGCGGACGGCGTGACCGGAGAACTGAGCCTTATTTCAATCCGTAAGTCCGTTCCATCACGAACTACCGCGATGTTTTGCACGGTCGCAGTCGACGCCGTATTCTGAGCCGCGGCGTAAGACACAAACAGCGAGAGCATCAACCTCGCGATGTTTTTCGGAACTGCCTTCATTCTCTTTAGCTCTCTTTAACACTCGGTGGCGCTTCATTCGTGCGCCAGTTTGCTTTGGTCGGAGAATCTAATTTCGCTAAGTCCCGGGTTTTCGAGACTTATCCGCCATTGCCACTTTGGTGGCACTGGTAGCAGTTAATGCTGTTGTACACATACCCCCTCACGCCCGAGTGGCGGGGATCGGTCTGGGTCTTGAGGTGGCAATTCGTGCACTGGAATATTGAGTAATCGTTCGAATTCGTATGGCAGGTGGCACACACGCCATTAGCGCTGCCGTGATTAATCGGGAACTGCGTATATTGCGTGTGATTGAAACTCGCGTTCAGCCAGTTGGTCGTGGTGTGGCAGTTCTGGCAAGTCGTGGGGAAGAATTGGGGCTGCGCTGCGTGCCCTGGATTGGTCGTGTTGTTGTAATCGGTCTGGTGGCAACCAATGCAAGCGGTCGGTAGCGTCGTGTAATTGTTGTTCACATGGCAGTCCACGCACTGACGCGGAGGAACGGTATGCGAACCCGTCAGCGGGAACGGCGTGTTGTTATGGTTGAACGTCGAATCCGTCCACACGATGGTGTCGTGGCACAATTCGCATTGTTGAGGGAATCCGGCGGCTACGTGAGCTGGATTGGTAGTGCCCTGGAAATCCTTCAAGTGACACGAGACACAAGCAGTGGTGCTCAGGCTGTAATTGTTGTTGACGTGGCAGTCGGCGCACAGCCGTGGCGGCACCGTGTGCGCACCAGTGAGCGTGAAGCCGGTTGTGTTGTGATTGAACTTGCCGTCGGTCCACAGGATCGTGTCATGGCAAGTCTCGCAGGTAGTCGGAAATCCTGCGGCGACGTGCGCCACCGGGCTGACCGCATTAGTATAATCCTGCTGGTGGCACGAAACGCACGCGGTGTTGGTCAGGTTGTAATTGTTATTGACGTGGCAATCCGTGCATTGCCGCGGCGGAGCAGTGTGCGATCCGGTGAGAGGAAATCCGGTGCTGTTGTGATTGAACGTGGCATTGAGCCATGACGAGGTGTTATGGCATTGCTCGCACGTCTGCGGGAAATTTTGCGCGACGTGATTCGGATTCGTCGTACCCTGGAAATCTTTTAGATGGCACGAGACGCAAGCCGTGGCCGTCAGATTGTAGTTATTGTTGACATGGCAATCGATGCACTGACGGGGCGGGACCGTGTGCATGCCGGTCAGCGGGAACCCGGTGGTGTTGTGATTAAACGTGGCGCTGAGCCACGACGTCGTGCTATGGCACTGCTCGCAGGTCTGTGGGAAGCCTGCCGTCACATGGTTCGGATTCGTCGTGCCCTGGAAATCTTTTAGGTGGCAGGAGACGCAGGCCGTGCTCGTCAGATTGTAGTTATTGTTGACGTGGCAGTCCGAGCACTGGCGTGGCGGCACCGTGTGCAATCCGGTCAGCGGGAATCCGGTGCTGTTGTGATCGAACGTCGCGCTGAGCCACGAGCTCGTGTTATGGCACTGCTCGCAGGTCTGCGGGAAATTTTGCGTGACGTGATTTGGATTGCTCGTGCCCTGAAAATCTTTCAAATGGCACGAGACACAAGTCGTGCTCGTCAGACTGTAGTTATTGCTGACGTGGCAATCGATGCACTGTCGTGGCGGAACCGTATGCGATCCGGTCAGCACAAAACCTGTACTGCCATGATTGAACGTGGCGTTGAGCCAAGAGGTCGTGTCGTGGCATTGCTCGCAAGTCTGCGCGAAGCCTGCCGCGGCGTGATTCGGATTGGTCGTACCCTGAAAATCCTTGAGGTGGCACGACACACAAGCTGTGCTCGACAAGTTGTAGTTATTGTTGACGTGGCAGTCGGCGCACAGCCGTGGTGGTGCGGAGTGCCCTCCGGTCAAAGGAAACCCTGTCGCGGAGTGGTCGAACTTCGCGTTCAGCCAGTTATCCGATCCGTGACACTGCTGGCAAGTGGTGGAAAACTTGCTTGATACGTGATTGGGATTGCTGGTGCTCTTGTAGTCCGCCGCATGGCAGGAATAGCAATCCGTCGACAAGGTCTGGAACTGGCTGGTCGCAGCACCCTTATGGCAGGAATCGCAATCGACCGCGGCGTGCGCCCCGGTGAGTGGAAAGCGATTGTTATGCTGCTGCACCTGCTGAATAGAAACCATCCATCCCCGCACCGTGTGGCATTGTTCGCAATTCGCGCCCAGTTGCCGCTTGTGAATGTCAGCGTGGCAGTCCTGGCAGCGCGACCCCACGTTCGTAAATACCTGCTTCACGTGACACTGCGTGCAAGTCACCGACTCGTGCATGCCCCGCAGCGGATACCGGGTCTTATTGTGATCGAACTCGGGAACGGCTCGGATCGGTTTCCAGGCGTTAGCGGTGTGGCAGTTCTGGCAGGGAACATTCAGGTTGCCGTGCGGGCTGTGTGAGCCCGCAGCAGTCTGCGGAAGCGCCCACGCCGAAGATCCGGCAAGCGCCATCAGCAAGACCAACCATAGTTTGAGGATGCCCGCCCGCACTAACATGACACGCCCCTTGTTCAACACCCCACACCATTTAGAAGGCCCGTTAAGCTATTAAAATAAATACTGCCACTTATAATTCTCCTAGCGTAACGGTACAGTGGGCCGCGAGAAAGTTACTGAAGTTCGTTGACGGGTGGCGAATCGGGACGACTGCATCTGCTTCCAATAGTTCTTTTCTGTGTGGACTAATGTAAGTTCGCTAGTAATCCAGCACACGCAAAGAAGGGTTATACCACCCAGCAGGGCCACTCGATAACACGTAGGTTTTAGAACTTCCCAGTTAAGCGCTGCCTTCCTTCATTCCCTGGAATTAGTAGGTCCGTGGCACGCCTCACAGGCCCTTGGCGTGGGCTTATAAAACAGCACGGATTCTCCCGCCACCAACTTTTTTAGCTTATGGCACTCTGCACAGCGCACGTTCTGGTGCGCCCCTCGCAGGGAAAACGTAGTCCGCAGCTCGTGATTGAAAAGCGACGGTTTCCACTTGCTGGCGTTGTGGCAATCGACACAGTGCGTAACCTGCCCCTGCGAAAATTGCTTGCCATGAACGTCGCGGTGGCAGTCTTCGCATTGTGTTGGCGCTGCCTTAAAGTCAACATTCGTCAGCTTGGTTTCCAGGTTGGGTGGCTTGTGGCAGTCCATGCACTGCGTGGCCCGGTGAGCTCCAAGCAGCGGGAATGTGGTTTGCGAGTGATCGAATCGGGATAGGTCTTTCCAAGTCTTCGTTGAATGGCAGGCCTCGCATCCAGCAACGGTCTTGTCGGCCCGCTGCCTCTGCATACGCTCCTGAAACTGTCCTTTGTGCGGATCGGCGTGGCAACTCGTGCAACTTAAGTTCTTCCAGCGATAAACCGTAGCTGGCTTTGGTCCGAGCTCCGCCGCCTCTTTGTGACAATCGGCACAAGGTACCGCAATGTGCCCTCCGCTCAATACAAAGTGGGTTTCTTTGTGACGCGCGAGCGTGAACGTAGACGGTTTGTAGGCTTCCAGAGAATGGCAGCGTTCACAAGCATTGAAGTAAGGAGCGGCGGCAAACTGCCCGGCATGCCGGTCACTGTGGCAATCCGTGCAGCGCTCGAATTTCATTTTGAACAGCGTGTTTTTCCCTTTTGGAATATGGCATTGGCCGCAATCCAGTCGCGCATGCCCTCCTAATAGCGGATAGGCGCTTGCGGCATGTTCTTGCACGGTGAATGTCGAGGGTTTCCACCCGCTCACCTTGTGGCAGGAAGCGCACTCGCCTTTGTCGGCCCGTTTTGCAAACTGACCATTATGCGGATCGGGCTGGTGACAATCCATGCACTTCGCGAAAACCAGCGGCTTCTTAAAGTCCCCGTTTGCGTGGCACTGCGCGCAGTCCACGCTGGCATGTTTTCCTTCGAGCGGGTACTTCGTCTTCGAATGATCAAAGCGCTGGCTAACCGAGGTGAGCGATATTTTCTTCCAGCCCGAGGTGCTGTGGCAGGAGGCGCAGCCCTGGGGAAAGGCTCCGCGATGCGGATCTTTGTGGCAATCTGAACAAAGGTCGAATGGGATTCCCACATACCTTGGTTTGTTGTCCGGCCCCGGAGTATGGCACTTGGCGCATGCCACCTGAGTGTGCAAGCCGGTCAGCGGGTAGCGAGTTTTGGCGTGATCGAGCTGGCCTATGCTGAGGGCCTTCCAATCTTCGAAGTTGTGGCACTGCTGGCAGTTTTGTCCGAGTCGTCCGGCATGCGGATCCTGGTGGCAGGTAGCGCAGGTGGTTGACAGACCCAAATAGGTCCGGTTCAGATCCTTGATTTTGATGGTGGCGCGTTGCTGCGGATCAATTCGCGACGGCATGTGGCAGCGATTACAGGCCACGGCTGCGTGCTTGCCCTGAAGTATGTATCCCGTTTGCTTGTGATCGAATGTCTTGATGTCCCACTTGATCAGCGGGAAATCTTCCCCATTATGTTCCGAGTGGCAGCGCGCACACTCCTGGCTGGAGCCCGGCGCGATGTTATAGCTCGCATGCAGCCCCTTCCGCGCCTTGAGAAGAGTGCCGATTTCATTATGGCAATCAACACACTTAAGCGCCGCCTGGCCGCCGAATCTGTGGCAACTGGTACAGTTCGTCGCTCCGTTGAGCGATTGATGCGGTTTCGATAACGCACCGGGAGAGATCTGCGCTAGCGACGGCGTCAAGAGCGTGCATAAGCCCAGTGCGACGAGACCCACCCACGGGTGCACATCGAATCCTGAGAGGCGGAGGCCTCCTCTGGATGCGACCATGGATTGATTCTCCGATCTATGCTTCACCGGCAGTTGAATCTCCCATGAGGTCCGTGCGCACAATGCCAGACCCAGATTTGGCCTGTAGTCTAAAGGTCGGAGGTCGCTAAGTACTAGTCCTTAAGTAGTTACTCATTTTCAGAGAAACAGCAGGCTTTTCCATTCGCTCTGCTTTGGGCTTTGGAACTCGCTGAATCCGATTCGAGTTTAAAAGCTGCAATGAAACCGCAAGGGCATCTTCTGCAAAAGCACGTAAAGGTGCGCTGCGCTTTTGGACAGTGACTTCGAGGCACTCGTTTTACCCATGGAGATGAGTTCGATCCCGGTCCCAACTTTGGGGCATTTCACCGAGGACCCTGTGGCAGAAGGCTCATCCGGGGCGCATAATAACTGACAAAGGGTTCAGCAGGAGGTTGAGCATGTTGCTCAACCTCCTTTTATTCAGTTGGTTACACGCCCGTAGCAACTCGCGAACATATCCCTGTGGTACGGCTACTTCCGTGCAGATGCACCCTTGGGAGGTCGTGTGGAAGTGCTGCCCCATCCCGTCTTGTTCTCTCGGAAGGTCAAAACTCGCCGCGACCGGCCCTTCCTTATTGTTGTGCTGATTCTGTTTACGCTGATCGCACTCATGGCCTCC
>Ga0209332_1000120_pt1 | contig 20397 bp, 18 predicted proteins | sample BlaSpr_A8_OM3_M1_FD_187974 | JGI IMG/M metagenome (GOLD analysis project Ga0209332, IMG submission 187974) | Forest soil microbial communities from Thunder Bay, Ontario, Canada - Black Spruce, Ontario site 2_A8_OM3_M1 (SPAdes) (version 2) | ecosystem: Environmental > Terrestrial > Soil > Boreal...
ACACGATGAGGCCATTCGACTGAGTAATCGACTCAACGCCAAACACATTGCCGACCCTAGCCCCTATTTCCTTGTTGCCGGAGTGGAGGCCGCGATCAAGTGGAAAACCGATGAGTTGATCGGGGGAGACGTAGACGCCCTGATTGTGCACAAGAACGGAAAGATCAAATGGTTCAAGAAAAAGAAGAACTGCGATCGGGCAATTCGCCAGCAACCGAACCGCTGATCCTGTGAAAACCCTAGCAACATTGAATTAGGCCACTACCTGCTTCTTTCAGTCATGGAAATGAAACAATTCCCAGATACAATTATCGCGTGAAGCCGACCATCTATGTGGTGGAGGATGACCCGGATATTTCGCGGCTGGTGCGTCATCATCTGGAAGGCGCTGGTTTCAACGTGCGGCTTTACGCCACCGGCAACCTGGTTGTGCCCGATGCCGACCGCCAGCGCCCAGCTCTGTTTCTGCTGGACATCATGGTCCCCGGGAAAGATGGCTTGGAACTTTGCCGGCAGATTCGGCAATCGTCGTCGCTGGCATCGGTTCCGGTAATTTTTCTTACAGCCAAAAGCGGCGAGGCGGATCGTGTTCTCGGACTCGAATTGGGAGCCGATGATTACATCCCCAAGCCTTTTAGCCCGCGTGAACTGGTGGCCCGTGTAAAAGCGGTGCTGCGCCGTTTTGAGCGCCCGCTTCCGCCTCTGCCAACTAAAATCGATGAAGTGCACATTGACCCCAGCGCGATGACGCTTACGGTTCGCGGGAAAAACGTGCAGACGACAGCCACCGAATTTCGCCTGCTGGATTACTTCATGAGACATGCGGGACGCGTTTTCACTCGCGATCAATTGCTTGATTCGGTCTGGCGTGAAACGGCATATGTTACGCCGCGTTCGGTTGATGTCTATGTGCGCCGCATCCGCGAAAAAATCGAACCCGATCCGGAGAACCCGCGCTACCTGAAGACAGTAAGGGGGGCTGGCTACCGCTTTGAGGTCGCGCGTTGAAAAAGCGCATCTTCGTAAAATTGATGTTTGTGTTCCTTCTGGTAATAGGCGTGACGGCACTTAGTTTGCAACTGACCGTTCGCCGGGTGTGGGAGCGTACGCTGCGCGAGCAGATCGAGCGCAATCTCAAAGAAAAAACATTGATGTTCGCGCAGCGGGTGGAGGCGGATCGGCAACACTCGCTGGCTGCTATCACCTCGCAGGAAGGGCAGGCTGCGGGAGCGCGTGCTACGGTCATTGATCCGACCGGCAAGGTGCTGGCTGATTCTGAGGCCGAGCCCGGCAGCATGGAAAATCATGCGCACCGAAAGGAATTCGTCGCTGCGCTCTCCGGGCAACTTGCGGCTGATGAGCGCAAGAGCCAAACCCTCGGCATACCTTTTCTTTATGTGGCTGCGCCTATATCCGGAGGAGCGGTGCGCCTGGCGTATCCGTTGCCGGAGATCGAAACGACGGACCGTCCGCTAAACCGTGCGCTCTTGTGGGGGTCTCTCGCGGCCCTGATCTTTGCGTTGATGGTGGCTGCCGCAGCTTCGCAGTATGTCGGATGGCGATTGCAGCGAATCGTTGATTTCGCCGAGCGCGTCGCCGCTGGAGACTTGACCGCGAGAATTGCATCGTCTTCGAGCGACGAGATTGGACAGGTAGCTTCGGCGCTCGACAAGACAGCTCGCCGAGTGGAAGAAAGTTATGCTCGCGTGCAAACCAGCCAGCGCGAACTGGAAACTTTGCTCAACAGCATGCAGGACGCCGTAATTGCGGTCGACGTTGGCGGGCGCGTGCAGTGGGCGAATCGAGGCATGGACCGGCTGCTGCTTCGTGCCCCTCGGCTGAATGCTCCGTTGATTGACAGCGTGCGCGATCCGGATTTCCTGGCCGCGATTCAAGAAGCCGCCCACAACCAGGTAGTGGCGTCGGTGCGCTCGAATACGATTGCGGCGGGACGCATATTCGACGTCACGGCTGCGCCCATGCCTGGAGGGGGCGCGGTTGCAGTGCTCCGCGATCTTACAGAGACGGCTCGCATGGAAAAAAGCCGCCGCGATTTCATCGCGAATGTGTCTCACGAATTGCGGACGCCGCTCACCTCCATTCAGGGGTACACGGAGACGCTGCTCGATCATCCTCTCGCTGATAACCACGTACGCGAATTTCTGGAGATCATCCGCAAGAACGCTGCGCGGATGTCTCGGCTTACAGAAGACCTGCTCACATTGGCTCGAGTCGAATCGGGCGAGCAGAGATTTGAGATCGAACCGGTGAGTCCCGAAGAATTACTGCAGGACGCTTTGGAAAGTTTCCGAGAAGTGGCACGGTCGTATGGCGTCGAACTTGAAGTCGAATTGGCGTTTGAAAAGTCGGCGTCGAGTGCTCTTGTAAATGCGGATCGTGAAGCCATTCATCAGATTTTTTCGAACCTGATTGAAAACGCGCTGAAGTATGCAGCGTCTGGAAAGAAAATAATTTTAGGCGCGCAACCGGTCGCGCTGGGCGTCGAGTTTTACGTCAGGGACTTCGGTCCAGGCATCGCATCGGGCCATTTGCCGCGGCTTTTCGAGCGTTTCTACCGCGTCGATAAAGCCCGCTCGCGCGAATCCGGAGGCACCGGCCTGGGGCTGGCCATCGCCAAGCACATCATCCTGGCGCATGGCGGGACCATCCGCGCTGAAAGCGAACTGAATCATGGCTCGACGTTTTTGTTTATCCTCCCAGCTTCCGAGTCGCATTCTGCCTGATTTTGTTGCTTCTTCGACAACAGAATTTACCGGCTTGTAACCTTTTCGACCCCGTTGCGAAGTATGCTTTGCTTGAAAAGTGTGCAATCTCGCCGACGATGGAAGCAGGATTTTTCTATGAGCACGTCCAGTGTGAAGAAAATCTCTTCTGAAATTTCGCACCACGAGTTGGTGCGGCGCACCGTCGATGCCTGCGAAATTGCCCGAGAGGCCGCCGCGATAGCGGCCGAGGGCATCGCGACCGGGTCCCTGGCGCGATTAAACGCCATTCGAAAGTGCGAAAAAGAACTCGATGCCATTGATGCAGAGGTCGACTCCGGCGTCACTTCGACCATCACGCGAGTGCCCGAAGCCGAAACGCGGCAACTTCTCGCGTGCATGAAAGTCATGATCGGGCTAGAGCGTATCGGCGATCTGCTTTTGAGTTTCGCCACCAGCGCACAAGCGGCTGGGGCACGTTTAGATTCGCAGGATGCTCGCGACTTGACCCAGATGGCATCGGTCCTCGAAAAGATGTTGGCTGATGTCGGCGAATCGTTTTCCCAGCGAGACGTGAAGAAAGCGATTGACGTGCTCCGCGCGGACGCTGAAATGGACCGCCTGCGCAATCTCATATTTATGCGCCACATCGAGAATCCTGAAAACACCGTCCATCATTTCAGCCTGCAAGTTATTTTCATGACGCAATCTCTCGAACGTGCGGGCGACCACGCGAAAAACATGGCGGAAGAAGTGTGCCACTTTGTCAGCGGGCGAAGTATTCGACATCTGCTGATGGCCTACGACAAACCGAAAGAACATATGTTTATAGAGTGGCTAAGGCAGAAAGATGAGAAGTCTTAGTTTCGAATGAGGTTTGGTGCGCCTCGCTGGCCTTGCCCGAGTGCACACGCTCCAACGGCGCTGCATCGCCAGGCAATCCATCGCAAGTTATCTCTCTCCGCTGCTTGACATCTGTCCCGTAGGCTCTTGACAGGCTTCCGCTCCAAGGCGAGACTCCAGTCAGCGCCTTCGCTTAAGTCATGCATGGATCCGCCCAACCCGAAAAGGAGTTCGCTTCAGTACGCGAGGATTCCATCGCGGAAGTGGGCCCATCTTCTGCAGTTGAGGCCGACTCACAATCTGCCGTCGCAAACGCCGGCAATAATCGCCGCGGGCTTGAAGAAAATGAATTGGACTCAACGCTCCAACTGCTGGTTGAGCGCGCGCAATATATCACCGGCGCGACCGGAACGGCGCTTGCTTTGCCGCATGGCGAGGAGATGGTTTGCCGGGCCAGCGCGGGGTCGTCGGCTCCGGCAATCGGGGCGCGGTTGCAGGTTCGTTCCGGATTGACTGGCGAAAGCATTTCACGGAGGCAGTTGCTGCGTTGCGATAATGCCGAAACCGACCCGCGGGTGAATCTGGAAGCGTGTCGCGCCCTCGGTATTGCATCGATTGTAGTATTGCCGTTGCTGCGGCGAACCGGCGAAGTTCGCGGCCTATTCGAGTTGTTCTCCGACCATCCTTATGCATTTGAAGAGCGAGATCTGATCGCACTCGAGCGCATGGCGGCCCTTACTTTGACGGCCCTTGATTTGGCCGAACAGCGGCAGAGCGTGGCGGCTCCGGCTAACGCGGAACCAGAAAAGACTACCAAAGCCTCCAACGCGATTGAGGCATCAGCGGGGTCTACAATTCCTTTGCCAACTTCGCTTGGCCCGGAGCCAGACGAGGACGAAATCCTTGGCGTTGAGGCGCCGACGGCTGAACCGCCGGTTGTCCGTGCTGAGACCCCAAGCCTTGCGGCTGAAGCGCCCGTCGTGAGCGAACCGGCGGTTAGCGAGTTGGCAGTCAGCGAGCCGGCAATCGTCGAACGGGCAGTCGTTGAGCCCACCGTTCTTCCCGCTGAAGTTCTGCTGGCCGAGTCAACCGAACATTTGCGCTCCGACCCGGAGCCAGCTTCGCTGCCCCAGGTGATTATCAATTCCGCTCCAGTTCCCGAGGCAATGCGCCGTGTGCAAAAATGCGAGAGCTGCAGCTTTCCGGTTTCCGAAGGTAGAACGCTCTGCCTCGATTGCGAGAAAAACAATAGTGAGAAGGATAGAGATAAGGATCGAGCGAAGAAGGATCTTGAGAGCAAGCAGATCGGCAAGATGCAGAGCGGCGAACCCCCGGCGGAGATCAAGTTGTCCGAGAAAGAGAGAAGTGAGTCGGATGCGGCAACTGCCGACTTACCAACCGCCGATTCCGCAACCGCCGACTCCGGCATTGCCGTGGCGCCGGCCAGTTCGGGGGAGTTCGTCCCCGCCTTCCTGACGGCATTTCCGCCGGGGGAAGAATCCTGGCTGTCGAATCACGTCAATCTGCTGGCGATCATCGTCCTGATCATGGGCATTCTGGTTGCGGTGGTGGTGTTTCGATGACAGTATCGAAATGAGTTCGAGAGTATGGCTTTAAAAACCATCCGGAGACGCTGAAATATCTGGTAGTGGAGCCGTTTCGCGTCCACAGAAAATCTACGGTTTAGCGGCCTGTTTTTTGATCTGTTTTTTCGTAGGCACACTGACTGGTTGGGCCTGCCCTATCATAAAAGGGGATTTGGCTCCCACGAAAATTACGAGTGTCGAGGGCTTGGGAGCGTTCCCAAATGGACCGGACGAGACGCCAAACATTCCCGCGCGGCTTATTGTCCCAGCTAGCGCCAGCACTATATCGTCATTAGGTCCAGACACATTCATCGGGCTTACCAAGGGGGTGGTAGGGGACGCCCTTCCACATTCATCGGTTGCATTCATCTCTGCGGAATGTGCAATATTCAATATTGCCGTACACAGACCCCATCCCTCAGCATCCCCTATGTACGATGTGAGAATCACAGACTGCCCCTTAAACTGTCTCAACCGTTCTGTCAGAGCTTTTGGATCATTTATAAATCGGGCTGATACCAAAAACTGTGTCAGTGTCACCTTGTTGTCGACTTCTTCGGCTCGTTTGGCGACTGCCTCAACTTTTTCTTGGGCCTTACCAGCCGCGATAACAGCCGCGTCCGCAACGCTTTTGGCGCGCGATGCGGCTGTCGCAGCATCCTCAGCGGACGTTTTAGCATCGCCAGCCTCTTTAGAGAGCAACGCCACGCGGAGTTCATTAGCCTTTCTGATCTCGGTTTCTACCTTGCCAGCTTGGACATCTACAGACAGTTCGCCAGCGACTCCCATCGCAACCAACCCCGCTCCTAGCATTCCCAATACGAACAGCATTGTGCTGGGCCGTTCAGGCGGATGCACTATTCCACGCCGGAAGTCGTGTGATTGGTCGATATATTCCTTGACCACAAATACCACTTCTAGTGCAACGCCAAGAACCACCAAGAATGTCCAGAAATGGAGCCACCCATGGAGCGAAGATCGGGAAGTGTCAAGGTTGTTGAGTAGTGTTTGGAGAGCCGAGTCGTCCATCGAAGAACTCCGCGATGACCAAGTGCTGACGGCAAAACTTCAACTAATGAATATCTGGTAGTGTCCTAATTTGCTTTTTAGGGTTCTTGGTGTTGCTAGTCGGGAAGATTGAAGCCCAACAAACCACCGGGATAAAACTTCTTTTCGGAAGCGATGTATATGTAGCAGAAGGGCGTTCGGTGGCGACGCCCGAAAACATCTTTGTAATGAACGCAGCCACAAGCCCAAAGGAAAGAATCGCGACTGTAAATTTTGTCCCGCTCGCCCTGAGCGAGAAGATAATTGTCCCAAAACTTACTACGCCTAGGGACGCTCTCGCCTTGTGGAACGATATGTATTTCGCTTTCTACCTCGGTGCCCGCAAGGTTAACAAATGTCAAATCTTTGGGTGTGTTCATGTCACCCCCGACCTGAAACTCTGCCTTGCACCCCATGATGATGCCGGGAGTCTTGCCAAAGTTCTGTATCCGATACGTGAAGCGAGGTGTCGGGCTAAGAAGAGGCTCCTGGACTGGGGAAAATTGCACTTCATCGACCAAAAGCCATGCCCTCTCAGCGTCAATAACTGCTTGGGCGTTGAGGGTGGCGGCGGCTGCGGCCTTATCGGCTACCGCAACCGATTCATCAAGCTTAGTCGCTTGGCGTTCCATACTGTCAGCCTGACGCCGAATTGCTCCGAGAGTGCGCCACAAGAGCAACATCTGCAAGAACCCGACTACTACCAGCAACAATGTAAAAGCCCAATAACCCCAATCCGCTACATCTCGCTTGGAAGGATTGAGCGTCACGGGGGGAAGTTTGCTGACGCTTACGGAATGTTCTGTATTTTCGGGATGCTGTTCGCCGCTATTGGTCTTGGCTGGCCCGTTGCCGTCTGCTTTGGCAGGGGATGGCACGGGCGCGGAGTTGTCTCGGTCGGATGCGCTCTTTCTCTTGACGTTTGTGGTTGCTTGAGCGGGGTTGTCGGCTGTCTTCCGTGGGACTGGTGGCGCTGCCTGCATGATGGACAAGAGCACAGTCAATGCGATCAGCTTCATGACCGGGAAATTGTACCCCACCTTAGCCGGTGAATTTCAAATTAGGACGCTACCCGAATATCTGTTTCCCTTGACAAAAAGCGGGTAAAACACATACTCTGCGCATAATCCCAAGTTCTACCGGAAGGGTGCACAAGTATGAAAAATGTGTATGAAGTTTTACGGCAAAAGGAACTTGAACTGACCAGGCTGGAAAAAGAAGTAGAAGCCTTGCGCGTAGCCGCTCCGCTGCTTTCGGAAGAAAAAGAGCAGGCGGAAGCCAACAAGCCAAGCTTAACTGCCACGCCGTCGCCGCAACCGGTTCGCATTCCTCCGGTAGTCGCTGCGCAGGGTGGAGCCCAACCGGCTCGCGCTGCGGGCTGGGAAGATGCAGCCAAGCGCTGGCCCTAAACTGAAACTTTCAATCGTTGACGACGGGAACCCTCCCCTCCCGCCGCCATTCAGTTGAGTAAATTCAATTGTCTTCCCATGCTGAGCGCGTCAATCCTGCGTGGTGAACGCCAGCGCCAGCAGAGTCTTCTGCTCCACCTCATGCGCCTTCGCCGATCCGGTTGCCGGACTCGCGCTGCTTGATCGCTTCACTGAAAGCACCGGACGCTCATTCGCTATGCGCTTCAACCGGGAAATCACATAGTGCAGCGCGCCCATGTTTCCGGGTTCTTCCTGCACCCACACGATATCGCGGGCTGTGCCGTGACGCTCCAACTCCGCGGCTAGCTCGGCCTCGGGGAATGGATACATCTGCTCCAGGAAGATAATGGCAGTGCTCATGTCGTTGCGCTTCTGGCGCTCGGCACGAAGTTCGTGGCCAATCTTCCCAGTGCAGATCAGAATGCGTTTGGCATCCTGCGCTTCAGTATCCGGTAGCACCGGCAAAAATCTTTGATGCGTAAGATCTTCCAGCGGAGAGAGCGCATCCGGATGCCGCAACATACTTTTCGGTGTGAATACAATAAGCGGTTTTCGCCACTTGCGCAGCGCCTGGCGCCGCAGGAGATGGAAATATTGGGCCGCATTCGAGGGCTGGCAGACTTGGATGTTGTCACGAGCTGCAAGCTGCAAAAAGCGCTCGATGCGCGCGCTCGAATGTTCCGGGCCTTGCCCTTCATAGCCGTGCGGCAGCAATAAAACCAGGCCTGAAAGCAGATTCCACTTGTCTTCGCCCGCACACACAAACTGGTCGATCACGGCCTGCGCGACGTTGGCAAAATCGCCAAACTGCGCCTCCCACATTACTAAGGCCTCGGGATAATCGCGGCTGTATCCATATTCAAATCCCATCACCGCGGCTTCAGAAAGCGTGGAGTTGTAGATGTCGCACGCGGCCTGTCCTGGTGTAATGTGGCGAAGCGGAACATATTCCGTCTCATCCTGAACATCGATCAAAACAGAGTGGCGCTGATTAAACGTCGCACGCCGCGAATCCTGTCCGCTCAAGCGAATTGGAATGCCCTGCTTCACCAGGCTCGCAAACGCCAGCGCCTCCGCCATGCCGTAGTCGAGCGGCTTTTTGCCGGAGCCCATTTCCTGCCGCTGTTCCAGCAGCTTTTTTACTTTTGGATGAATGTGAAAACCATCCGGATAGGTTGTCAGGCGGTCGCTAAGGTTAGCCAGCTCTTCCCGCGGAATGCCGGTGGGCTGTTCATACTCCGGCTTGTAGCGGCCACCAAAATAATTGTCCCAATATTTAGGAAGGTCGCGCATCATCGGTTTTTTTGTAAATTTGGTTGCGCTCTTCTGTGCCGCTTCAAATTCTGCTTTGATCGCCGATGCCTTCTCAGCGATGTTTTCCACGCCGAGCGCCTTCGCATAGATCTGATATAGCGGAGGATGTTCCTTGATTGCCTTGTACATCAGCGGCTGCGTTACGGTAGGGTCGTCGACCTCGCTGTGACCGTGACGGCGATAGCCGATGAGATCAACAACTACGTCCGTGCCAAATTTGTAACGGTATTCGGTCGCGAATCGTGCAATGTGCATCACTGCATCCACGTCTTCGCCATTCACGTGGAAAATTGGAATCGATTGCCGCCGCGCCAGTTGCGCTGAGAAACGCGAGGAATGTTCTTCGCGGCAATTGGTGGTGAAGCCGATTAAATTATTCACGATGATGTGAATGGTGCCGCCGACGGTAAAGCCGCTGAGGTCGGCATAGTTCATAGTCTCCGCTGTGACGCCTTGGCCTGCGAAGGCAGCATCGCCGTGCACCAGGACGGGCAGATACTTGTTCTCCCCACCCTTGCCGGCACGGTCTTGCTTGGCGCGAGTGCGTCCCACCGTTACTGGATCCACCGCTTCGAGGTGGCTGGGGTTCGACGCCAGGTGGATATGGATGTTCTTTCCGCTTTTCGTGGTGTACTCGCCGGTCGCGCCCATGTGATACTTCACGTCGCCGGAGCCGAGCACGCTGCGCGGGTCGACGTCTTCGAATTCCGCGAAAACCTCGTCGGCTTGGCGACGGGCCAAATGAATTACCAAGTTGAGCCGCCCGCGGTGACTCATCCCCATAACCAGTTCAACTGCGCCATTTTCTCCAGCGACGTCGAGAACCTCGTCCATCGCCGGCAGCAAAGACGTGTTGCCCTCGAGCGAAAATCTTTTGTTGCCCAAGTATCGAGCCTGCAGAGTCTGCTCAAAAAGATCAGCACGCACCAGCAGATCAAGCGCTCGCTGTTGGTCAACTGCTGGCGGCTCCGCCTCAATGCGCTCTTGAATCCAGCGGCGCCGCTCGGGGTCAGCGATGTGCATGAATTCTACCCCGACGCTGCCGCAATAAAATCGGCGCGCCTCGCGCGCCCACTCATTGTCGATCTGCAGATCGGGATGCGGTTGCGGCGGCAGCAGGCCGAGCGGATTCAACTCGGCTTCCAGATATCCAAATTGGCGGAAGAGAGCAAACACACGTTCGCGTTCGAGATTCTCGCTTGCATGATTAACGATTACTTTGGGAGCGGCTTCCCGGGCAGTACCGCGCGTTGGAGTTGCCATATAAGGTATCTATAGAATAACGGATGCGGCGGCGGATGTGGCCGATTCAAGTCTGGGAATGGAGTGCCGGGCGTCCCTTCGACAAGCTCAGGGCAGGCTCCCGCCCGGCTTCCACTACGCCTGGCGCGGATTGCCATTTCCCCATCAAACTCGCTTCTCGGCTATGCTCATCGTTGACGGGCGGGGACGCCCGTCGCTCCACTGATTGAGCAGAGAGGAATGCTTGCATGTCACCGCGTCGCAATACCACCCAACCCGGAACCCCCGTGATACTCGGCGTCCCACTCGACACAAATTCTTCCTGGCTGCGGGGACCGGCAGGAGCGCCACCGATTATTCGCGTCGCCTTTCATTCTGATTCATGGAATTCATGGACGGAAACCGTGGTCGAGCTTGGCGCCGAAGGCATGTATGACGATGCCGGCGATCTGAAGTTTACCGAGCAGGATGCCTTCGGCGTTATCGAAACGAGGGTCGGCGAGCTTCTGGATCAGGGACTGCGCCCAGTTTGCTTGGGTGGCGATCACTCCATCACGTCCCCGATCATCCGCGCTTTCGCCAAACGCATTCCTGGGCTGACCATCATTCACTTCGACGCGCACCCCGATCTTTATGATGAATTCGAGGGCAGCCGCCAGTCGCATGCCTGCCCTTTCGCGCGAATTATGGAGGAAGGCCTGGTGAAGCGCCTGATACAGGTTGGCATTCGAACCATGAATGGGCATCAGCGCGAACAGGCCAAGAAGTTCGGCGTCGAAGTAATCGAAATGCGCCAACTACCCGTGCTCGAGCGCATGAAGGTCGATGGTTCTGTGTATATCTCGTTTGACATGGACGCGCTTGATCCGGCGTTTGCTCCCGGAATTTCTCATCGCGAGCCCGGAGGGATGTCGACCAGAGAAGCGTTGGCACATATTCATGCGATCACCGGAAAAATCGTGGGCGCAGATATTGTTGAATTCAATCCAGTGCAAGACAACACGCAGATTACTGCTACGGTCGCGGCTAAGTTGTTGAAAGAGATTTTGGGTAAGATGGTTTTGAATTAGACAATGTGATGCAGGGACGCGTGTCTAGCTTGTCCGGCAGCGAGGTGGCCGGGCGGGGACGCCCGGCTCTCCACTTACATCACGGGGAGGACCACATGGGAAACGGAATCATTGATGTGCCCAGCCGCTACTCCGTGCCAGAGACTTTGGCGCGGCTGCAGTCGATTCTCAAAGAGAAAAATATTGCGGTCTTCGCCCTCATCGATCACAGCGGTGAGGCTGAAAAGGCTGGCCTCAAGATGCGGCCCACGCAACTCCTGGTCTTCGGCAGCCCCAAGGGCGGCACCCCGCTGATGGTCGCTGCGCCGCGATTGGCGATCGATCTGCCGTTGAAAGCTCTGGCGTGGCAGGACGAGCAAGGCCAGGTCTGGCTCTCCTACAATTCACCGGAATACTTGCAGCAGCGGCACGGCTTTCCCGCGGAGCTTATGAAGAACATTGCTGTAATCGGTGCGCTCGTGCAAAAGGCTGTGGAATAATGGCGTCCTGCTAGACTGTCTGCAATGTTTGGCCTATGACGTTTGGCCTGCGTTGATCGGCCCGCCAAGACATGCCCGATAACTCGAACCCTAACCGCGCCCGCGATCACCTCGCCAATGAACGTACTTTTCTGGCGTGGGTGAGAACCGGCGTTGCCACCATTGTGTTCGGATTCGCCATCGGACGCTTCTCGATTGCTCTCCGCCAATTTATGAAACTCCAAGGCGCGAAATCGGTTACTCCGGGCTTCACGACCTGGCTTGGTATTGTTTCTGCTGTTGGTGGAGTAATGTTGATTTTTGCCGGTCTTACCCGCTATCGCAAGACCAGAATGCAGCTTGATTCAAACACGTTCGAGCCTGCTGGATTTGTGATTGACCTGGTTTCCTATCTGCTTGGCATCTTCGGATTGGTGCTGGCGGGCTATCTCGCATACATCGAAATCTTCAACAAATGACGATCGCACAAACCTGTACAAATATGACCTATGGCGAATGAAGAAGAAAAAGAAGCAGCCGGCCGCGCCGCTGCAAAGCTAGTGCGAGATGGAGACGTTGTCGGCCTGGGCACCGGCTCGACCGCTTATTTCGCCGTGACTGCTCTGGGCGAACGGGTGAAAGCTGGATTGAAAATTGTTGGCATACCCACCTCCATGCAGACAGCCGATTTGGCTCGCGCAGTGGGCATTCCGCTGACCACGCTCGACGAGCATCCGGAAATCGATATCACCATCGATGGCGCCGATGAGATTGATTCCAAATTAAATTTGATCAAAGGCGGCGGTGGCGCGCTGCTGCGCGAGAAGGTGGTCGCGTCAGCGTCCAAGAAGATGGTGGTGGTTGCGGACTCGGGCAAGGTTGTTCCGGTGCTCGGCAAATTTCCTTTGCCAGTCGAGATTATTTCTTTCGCGCGAACCGTGGTCGAGAAGAAAATCGTGGCGCTAGGCGGATCGCCGAAACTGCGCACAAGGCGCGATGGCAGTCCTTACGTGACTGACAATGGCAATGAGATTCTCGATTGCAGCTTTGGAAAGATTGAAGATCCGGCGAAGTTGGCGCGGGAGTTGAGCAACGTCCCCGGCATCATCGAGCATGGGCTGTTTATCGGACTGGCGAGCGTGGCACTGATAGGCCGCGAAGAACGCACAGAAGAAATTCGGCCGTAAACGCCGAGTTGCCTATGTCAAAATCTTTGCAACTCTAAACTTTACTCTGCAATGTCCCGCAACGCCGTCAATAGTTTTTCCACTTCTTCCATCGTGTTGTAGTGCACGAGGCCGATGCGCAGAAATCCACCCAACCGCTCAACGTCTAACTGCTCGGTAAGATTCATCGCATAATAATTTCCATCCCAGGTGAAGAAGCCGCGCTCTCCTAGTTTTGTCGCCAACTCGAGCGGAGTATGTCCATCGATTCGGACTACGAAAGTCGCACACCGCTTATCGAAGCGCTGAGGGTCGCTGATGCCGTAGAGCTTTAATCCCGGAATCGTGTTCAGTCCCGCGATCATCTTTTCCATCATCTCGCGTTCGTGTTGGTGGATGGCTGAGTGGGCGGCCAAGATTGCACTGCGCCTTGTAGAGGCCGTGGGCTTCGCGCGGCGTCCGAGTTCTTCCCAGTAGTCCACGCAGGCTTTGATACCCGCGACGCATTCATGATTCAGCGTTCCCCATTCCCAACAATTCGGAATGTTGTCGGTGTTGGGACGCACTTTGTAGGGACGAAATTGTTTCAGAAGTTCGCGCTTACCGTAGAGAACGCCCATGTGCGGACCGAAAAATTTGTAAGTCGAGCACACCAGAAAATCGCAGTCGAGGCCGCGCACATCAATCGGCCCGTGAGGAGCGTAGTGGACGGCATCGATATAACTCAGAGCCCCCGCTTGCCGCGCCAGTCGCGCCACTTCGGCGACATCATTGATCGTTCCAACGGCATTCGACGCATAACCGACCGCTACCAGGCGCGTGCGTTTTCCAATTTTTGCGGCCAGATCGTCCATATCGAGAGTGCAATCGTCTTCGTTAAACCTCACGGTACGGATGATCACACCTTTTTCTTCGAGCGCCTTCCAGGGCGAGAAGTTTGCGTCGTGATCGAGCAGGGTGAGGACAATTTCATCACCGGGGCCAAGGTCGCGCCCCAACGCTCGGCTCATGGCGAAAGTCAGCGTGGTCATGTTCGCTCCGAAAATAATTTCATCCGAATCGCAATTTAGAAAATCAGCCATGGTCGCGCGCGCGTCCGCGATCATGCGGTCGGTGTTGCGGCTGGTCTCGTAAGCCCCGCCAGTGTTGGAGTTGTTGCGCGACAGATAATCGGAGATGGCGTCAATTACGCGCTGCGGAACCTGAGTTCCTCCGGGGCCATCGAGAAATACCGCTGGGTGCGTGGCGGAGTGTCCCTTAACAGTTTGGGCGAGCGCAGGAAATTGCGAGCGAACCCATGCTATATCTAACGGGCGATTCGGAGCGGTTGGGGCAGTTTGCGAAATGGTCTGGTCAGCTGTGGGCATGGCTGACATTGTAATTCAGGGATTTGTGCGGCTCGCTTTGTTGCAGCGGCTGTGGGAGTGATAAGACGCGGCAGAGTGCTTTACCACAGGGAACACAGAGATGCACAGGGGGTAAACCACCACAGGGAAAACAGAGGTGCAGGGGCCAAAGCTCCACGGGGGGAAACGCTTCGCTGGCGAAGGCTTTCGGCGGCGGACTGAGAATCCAGCCGGCGGCCGAATGTCAGGCGACGCGTTCGGGAGGACTGGATTTCTTGCTCTTGCCGTTGCCGGAAGCAGCGTTGTTGGCCGAATCTACGCGGATGCGCGTAGCGCGCGCCGTCTCCTGCACCAAATCGTCGGTGGCGCGCGGCTCGCCGCCGGCCATCACTGATCCGGCTGCTAAGGCGAAACGCAAGGCATCCGCTTGATCGTCAAAATATAAAACTACTTGTCCTGACATATCACTTCTCCTGGGCCTGACTTTCGAGAACCTGAATACCGCAGGCAACTTGAAAGACCAAAAAATTATGACGCAGGTGGCGCAGCGATAAACGAGCATCGCTGAATTTCAATTCCAGTTCCATGATTGTCTGGGAATGCCTGCTCCGGTGATAGTGCTTTTGTTGGTTCTCGCACCGACCGGATTGAGGATATCTTTACGATCCGGCGGCGCGGATGAAGTCCGCTAGCATTCCGTACGCGGTGGCGTAGAGTCCAGGATTTTCTTCCGTGATGGTGAGGCCGGGAAAAATGTCGGTTTCAAACTGAATGATGGACGATGTTCCACTGACGAGCGCCATCGGGTCGGTAAGCGGAATCTGCTCAGGCCGAACAGACGCGCGCACAGTAGGCCCTTCTCGCCGGGCTTGGCATACAAGTTTGTAGGGCATGCCCGCACTCCGCGCGGCGCGCACGCTTTCGGCGCTCAGTTCGCGAATGCCTTGGCGTTGCACTTTATCCGGAGGCAGACGAACCCCCATGATTACGTTCACCAGCGCGGCTACTTTTACGGCCGCATCCCATCCGTCGATGTCATAGCTGGCATCGGTTTCGGCGATACCCAGGCGCTGCGCCTCAGCGAGGGAGCCGTCGAAGCTTAGACCGTTCTCCATGCCAGTCAGAATCACGTTCGTTGTGGAGTTAAGAATTCCTTTGAATCCTTTAACCTCAATCGCCGGCAGACAGTTGCGAAATAGCGAGAAGATGGGAACGCCGTCCATGACAGTAGATTCGAATAGGAACTGCTGGCCGCGGCGCTTCGCTAATTGACTCAGCTCTTCGTAGGCATGGACAATAGGCCCTTTGTTGGCTGTAATGACATGGGCTCCGTGCTCGAGCGCGGCCCGAATATGGTCGATCGCTGGCTGCCCGTTTTCGACGTTGAGAGAAGTAGCCTCGAAGAGCACATCGGCCTTAGCCGCATCCAGCCAATCGCTATAACCGTGGCATTGTTCTCCGTGAATTTCAGCGAACGAACCAGAACCTGCCGCGTGCAGAAGTTCGGTAACAGAAAAGCCGATCGAGTTTACGCGCCAGCCGATTCTCCTGGAAGCAACACCCGTAATGCGCCATTCAATGCCGTAGCGCTGACGCAATTCGCCGTCTGTTTTTTGCAGGAGTTCAACCAGCGTACGATTAACGTTGCCGAATCCGACAAGGCCGAGACGATAGAGCTTCATGAGTGCGAGAGTATATCAAGGGCAGGCGCAGCATTTGGCGGGATTTGGCCTCTCCGTCTCAGTGTGCCAACATCGGAGAGAAGAATAAGGGTAGAATCGTTCAGCAGCGATCTTTCTTTAGTGATCTTTCTTTAGCGATCTTTCTTTGAGCAGCGCAAGCACAAGTCGGGGAACGTTGTTTAGAGCCGTATGCGTGCTCTGCATCGCCCTGGTGTGCGTGATGGGGACGGTACAGGCGACCCACTCGCATCCCGAGAACTCGACCACATCCCACCACACCTGCTCCATTTGCGCGACGGCTCATGTTGGACTCAACACCCACACGGTAGCCCCCGCTCCGGTTTTGGTTACGACAGCGCTGGCGGGTTCGATTTCAGAAGTTTCCCGGATCTTCCGTCCCGCAACCATTCAGTTTATTCGTCCTCCACCTGCGTTCTGATCCCGCGCTCAATCAAGTAAGTACGCGAAGGAACCGCGATCTTCGATCTTCATTCTGATCGGATTCGCCTCAGAACCTATTATTTGGAGGAATTTATGCATTCATTTTATAAAGGCTGGTTGGCTGCAGCTATTGTCGCCACTGTGGTAATGAGCGTTGGGATTGCGAATGCGCAATCGGGCGGATCGGGGATTAGCGGGACCGTCCTAGACCCCTCGGGCGCGGTGGTGGCAAATGCAACGGTGGAGATTCACAACGCTGTCAGCGGCTTTGACCGAACGACCACCACGGACAGTAACGGGAGGTTCGGTTTCCCGAACGTGCCGTTTAATCCGTATCACATGACGGTGACTGCCCCGGGATTCACGCAGACAGCGCAGGATGTAGAAATCCGGTCGGCTTTAGGTGTGAACGTGAAAGTCAATCTGACGGTGGCTAGCAGTTCCGACACGGTAACGGTCGAGGCTGGATCGGATCTGGTGGAAAATGACCCGATCGGCCACACCGACGTGGATCGGGGATTGTTCGACAAGATTCCCCTGGAAAGCCAGTCCTCGTCGGTGAGTTCGCTGGTTACGCTGGCGTCGCCTGGAGTCGCCGCCGATTCGAACGGCTTGTTTCATGGGATGGGCGACCACGCGTCCAACTCGTTTTCGGTTGACGGGCAGCCTATTACGGACCAGCAAAGCAAGGTTTTTTCGAATCAAATACCGGTCGATTCGATACAGTCGTTGGAGGTCATCCCCGGCGCGCCGCCGGCTGAGTACGGTGGCAAGACGAGCCTGGTGATTGTCGCGACAACGCGCTCAGGCCAGGGCGTAACCACCCCGCACGGGAGCATAAACGCTTCCTATGGCTCCTTTGGCTCATCCAACGTTGGCTTCGACTTGGCCTATGGCGGCGCTAAGTGGGGAAATTTTATCTCTGCCAATGGCTTGAACAGTGGCCGGTTTCTGGACCCTCCGGAATTCGTCGTGATGCACTCCAGGGGCAACGAAGAAAACGTATTTGACCGCGTTGACTATCAACTCTCCGCTGCGGACTCCATTCACCTGAACCTGGGCTTCACACGTTCCTGGTTTCAGACGCCCAACTCGTTTGACACCCAGCTTGCCACGGCGTGGTCGGGCAGCGGGGGGCTCGATCCGAACGGCAATGTCGTAGGCCCCGCGGATCAGCGCTCGCAAATAAAGACCTTTAACATTGCTCCGTCGTGGACGCGCGTGCTCAGCACAAACGCCGTGTTTACGTTGGGTGCTTTCGTGCGGCGGGACGCCTATAACTACTACCCCAGCAAGAATCCTTTTGCGGATCTCGGGCCGATTCAGCAATCCACGGTCGCTCAAAATCGGACGCTTGCCAATGTCGGCCTTCGTTTCGATGTGTCGTACGTGAAAGGGATCCACAACGTAAAAGTGGGCGCCACCTACCAACAGACCTTCCTCACCGAGAATTTCAGTCTTGGTATAGTTAACCCGGTTCTCAACTCGCCATGTTTGGATGCAAGCAACAATCCGGTCGCCGGGTTCAATGATCCAACCCAGTGCGCGGGGGCTGGTCTACAAGCAAACATTGCATCCAACCCAAATGCTGCGAGTCCGTTCACGCCACTTCTCGGCTGCTACGATTTGACGAGAGCTACTCCGTCGGCGAATGACAACTGCGCCGGTTCCAGCAGTACTCTGTTCCCATTTCGCGGCCATACGGATGTGAAAGAGGCAGCTCTGTATATCCAGGATCAAATCACCAAAGGGAACTGGTCTGCGAATCTGGGCATTCGGGGCGACTTATACAACGGGCTAGTCATCGCTCGTCAGGCTGAGCCTCGTGTTGGCGTTGCTTACAACATCAAGAAATCCAATACGGTTCTTCGCGTTTCTTATGGACGGTCCATGGAAAGTCCGTTCAATGAGAATCTGATAGTTTCGAGCACTGGGTGCCAGTCCGCGGTTCTCTCCACTCTCATCCCTTGCGTGAACGCACCGCTTCAGCCCGGCTATCGCAATGAATTCCATGCCGGTCTGCAGCAAGCGCTCGGCCGCTATGCCGTCGTGAGTGGGGATTATGTTTGGAAGTACACGCACACCGGCTACGACTTCAGCATCCTGGCTGCGACTCCGATCTTCTTTCCAGTCGCGTGGCACAATTCCAAGATACCTGGATATGCGGTGCGAGTGAGCGTACCCGAAATCCACGGGTTTACGGCCCTGGTAGTTTTCTCCAGCGTCGCTGCGCGTTTCTTCCCGCCCCAAACTAGCGGTCTGGGGACTACGGTGGGGCAGAGCGGGGGCCCCTTCCGTATCGACCACGACGAGAAGTTCAACGAAACGACTCATTTGCAATACCAGCCGTGGAAGACTGGGCCATGGGTTGGCTTCAACTGGCGGTATGACAGCGGTCTGGTTGCGGGCTCAGTGCCATTCGCAACCGATACAACAACTCCAGTGGACCTAACTGGGCTTACCGCGGATCAGCAACTTCAAGCTGGATTGTTCTGCGGCAGCCAACGTCCAACACTCTCTACGCCTCTCACCACTTGTGCCCCATCGCAGTATGGTTCGACTCTGGTCAAGATACCAGCACCTGGGACGCAAGACCCTGACCACAATCCCCAGCGCATCGCCCCACGAAGTCTTTTCGATGTCTCGGTGGGCGACGACAACCTGTTCAAAGGCGAACGGTATAAATGGAGTCTTACGCTTACCGCCATCAACGTAGCTAACAAGACGGCGCTGTATAACTTCCTTTCGACCTTCAGTGGGACGCATTATGTGACGCCGCGCGCGCTGACGGCTCAACTCGGGTTCCATTTCTAAACGGATGTCCTTCCCTGGTGAGGGCAGCACGTGCGAAAGCCGCGCCGCCCTTACTTTCTTCCTACAAACTCGACCACGCCCCGATCGCGTACAGGTCGTTCCACGTGATGCAGAACATCCAGTTCCGGAACGAGTGACGGCAGTTCATTCCTTCCCAACGGACCAATACCAGCCGCGGCTGACGTGGCGCCCGGTTTCCACCGCAGGCTCATCTTACAAATGAGCAGACCGCCCGGTTTCAATGCGGAAACTATCTTGGGGAAGAGACTGCGGTCCAGATGATAGAACAGCAGGATCAGATCAAAGCGTGCAGGTTCAAATTCGTACTCGGATGCGTCTCCTACAAGAAGTTCGAGTGTAACGTTCGCCTCAAGAGCGGCCTGACTCAGCTTTCTGATCGCCACATCGGAAAGGTCTACCACCGTGACTCGCCAGTTCCTGCCTGCCAACCAGAGGGCATGTCTTCCGACTCCACCCGCTAGATCCAATGCCGCGCCTTCGTGTGGGGACGATTCCGGGACAAACCTCTCGTATGCCGAAATGAAAAATGGATCTGGCTCGGTCAGCGAAGGCAGTCCCTGCTCGTATTTGAGGTCCCAATGAGTCTTTCCTTCTTCGCTTTTCATAGCGCTGCCCCTATTCTAACGAGCGTGACGCTCCTTGGTCTCAGCGTAGGGGACGACAACATCTTTCACGGTGAACGCTACAAGTGGAGTCTGCGTCTCACGGCTATCAACGTGAGCAACAAAGCTGCGCTCTATAACTTTCTTCCAACCTTCAGCGGGACGCACTATGTGACGCCGCGAACGCTGACGGCGCAGATCGGATTTCACTTCTAACGGTGAATGTGGAGCGCCGGGCCTGCTGCGCGGATGTGACGTCCTACGAACTGCGTAGAGCACGCTCGTCGCTCCACTCCTACATCGCCTAATCGGACGGAGAGAGATCTACTGTAATTTTGCGTATTCGGCTTTGGCCTGTTGCAGGAGGGGCACGTCGGGATCGGCGTCTTTCCACGCGGCGAGAAAATTTTGATAAGCGATGCGAGCTTTGGAGGCATCGCCCTGCTTCTGAAATAGGCGGCCTAATTCCAGTTGAGTGGCGGTTAATAAGACGTCGGGACCATTGTGTGCCTTCAGGTCCAGTACTTTCTGGAAATCCTGCTGCGCTTCGGCGTAGCGTTTCGCCTGCGCGTAGGCGAGACCGCGGACGAAAAAAACGGCGGTATCGGCTCC
>Ga0209332_1000121_pt1 | contig 20365 bp, 12 predicted proteins | sample BlaSpr_A8_OM3_M1_FD_187974 | JGI IMG/M metagenome (GOLD analysis project Ga0209332, IMG submission 187974) | Forest soil microbial communities from Thunder Bay, Ontario, Canada - Black Spruce, Ontario site 2_A8_OM3_M1 (SPAdes) (version 2) | ecosystem: Environmental > Terrestrial > Soil > Boreal...
TGGAACGCGCAGAAAATCGACTCCATTTCGTTGCAGCTTTCCGACCGTGTACAACACGTCCTTGCATTGCAGCGCCAGATGCTGCGCGCCCGGCCCGCCGTAGGCTTCGATGTACTCTTGAATCTGGCTCTTGTTGCGCGCCGCTGCTGGCTCGTTAATGGGAAATTTGACCGAGTGCGAATCGTCTGACATTACGATGCTCATCAACGCGCTGTACTCGGTCGAAATATCCTTATCGTCAAATGTGATGTAACGATGAAACCCAAATACCTTCGTGTAATAGTCGGCCCAGAACTGCATCTTGCCGAGCTCAACATTTCCGACGATGTGATCGATGCGCAGAATTCCGCAATCATCAGCCGCTATTGGCGCCGCCGTGAAACCCGGCAGGAATGGACCTTCGTAGTCCTTATAGGAAATCAGGGAGTGGATCGTGTCGCCATAAGTATGAACCGCTGCGCGTCGCACCGTTCCGTGTTCATCCTTTACGTCGTGCGGCTCCTCGGCAGGAAGTGCGCCGCGCTTCACCGCTTCGGAAAATGCCTGATCAGCGTCCGACACTTCCAACGCAATATCGCGCACGCCATCACCATGCTTGCGAATGTGCTCGGCTGCCTCGTCGTCGGGCGTCATGGGAGTAGTCAAAACAAAATTTGCTTTGCCTTGGCTCAGGGCATAAGAAGTGCGTTTGCGTTGTCCCGTTTCGAGGCCGCTATACGCAACCTGGGAAAAGCCGAATCCTTTGCGGTAGAAATAGGCCGCCTGGCGGGCGTTGCCGACAAAAAATTCAACGTGATGTATACGCTTGAGTTTGAGCGGATTCTCCATCCTCTATCTCTCCCGGAGTACATCTTCGCATATTTTGCTCTCAAAAGGCTTAGGGCTTGCACCGTATAAATCCTGCATTTTCGCGGCATCACGCGGGTGTTCTACAATGCGCACGTGCGCATTCTGATCGTCATAGCTTTGGTTTTCGCCGCATCCGATGATGCCTCGTGGTGGCAAGTCCAAGGCACCGGGATTGACACGAATCTGCGCGGCGTCAGCGTCACGTACGCACCCGATGAAAAGTACGAGTTCGTGGTCTGGGCCTCTGGCACAAACGGAGTCATTATGCGCTCCACGAACGAAGGAAGTTCATGGAAGCAACTCGCGGTTCAGGGCGGGCGCGACCTTGATTTTCGGGACATCGAGGCGTTCGATTCGAACACAGCATACGTGATGTCGAGCGGCAACGGAGATAAGTCAAGAATCTACAAGACCGAAGATGGCGGAGAGAGTTGGGAACTCCAATACTCCGACAAGCGAGCGGCATTCTTCCTGGATTCGCTAGCCTGCGATTCGAAAACTCATTGCATCGCGCTAAGCGATCCGGTGGATGGCAAATTTATAATCTTAAGCACCGACGACGGACATCACTGGGAGGAATTACCGCAAGACAAAATGCCCGCGGCCTTACCCAAAGAAGGCGCGTTCGCCGCTGGCGGAACATCGCTCGCAATCTGCGATCGCGGCGAGAACATCTACTTTGGCACGGGAGGAGCCGACGCTGCGCGAGTCTTTCGCTCCGCTGATCGCGGACGATCATGGACCGCAACCGAAACTCCGATTGCGAGCGGCAACGCTTCGAGTGGAATTTTCAGCGTGGCCTGCGGAGGATCTCTGGTGGTTGCTGTCGGCGGCGATTATAAAGAGCCGACCGCCGCCAAACGCGTGGCCGCTTATTCACTAGATTCCGGCGCCGCATGGCATCTTGCCGAGCAGCAACCGGGAGGCTATCGCTCAGCCGTTGCTGAATTCTCAGGGGAAGATTTCGTAGCGGTCGGCCCGAATGGAACCGATATCAGCCAGGGAGATGGCGGCAAGAGCACGCACTGGAAACATAGCGACTCTTTGAATCTCAACGCTGCCAGCTTTTGTGGTGCCAACGGCTGGGCAGTCGGGCCAAAAGGAGTTATCGCTCGCTTCCGAGCACCACTCAGCGCAACGCCATCCCAGCCTCAGCCGAAAACTCCATCGAAACAAAATCCTGGCGTAGAAATTTCGGGAACGCCGCAGCGGCAATCATCGCCGCGTTGTCTGTAGAAAGCGCACGCGATGGAAAGAACACAGGAATGCCCCGCATCGCCGCTTCGCGTTCGAAGGTGCTCCGCAGTTCCTGATTGGCGGCGACTCCACCGCTTACAAAAAGAGTTCGCACGTTATATTCTTCCGCAGCCGACAATGTCTTCAGCACTAAATCATTCACCATCGCACGCTGAAATGAAGCCACCAGATTCAGCGTTTGCCGATCACACAGCTTGCGCACATCTTCCACCGACGGCTTCCCGATCCCCGCGAGCCTGGCGCGCCGAGCCTCTATCGCAGGCTTCATATTCTGCGTCTCCACATATCGCAAAACCGCCGTCTTGATTCCACTATAAGAAAAATCAAAATGGGGCCCGGCATCTACGACGACTACTGCCTCATTTTGCGTCTGATCCCGCTGCTTGTGATCGCGACGGTCGGCGTGCTTCATCTGCGAAATCTGAAATTTTACTGCCTGCGGATCGCCATGCGCCGCCAGTCGATCGATGATTGGTCCTCCGGGATAGCCTAATCCCAGGAGCTTCGCCACTTTATCGAATGCCTCGCCCCCTGCGTCATCGCGAGTGTGGCCGACATTCCGGTAGGTCCACAAATTTTGCTGCACTTCGGCGAGATAGAGATGCGTGTGGCCGCCAGAAACAACCAGCGCGAGCACCGGGAAATTTAAATCGCCATTCGCACTCTGCCGCTGCTCCAGCAGGACGGCGTGAATGTGTCCCTCAAGATGATTCACCGCAATCAGCGGCTTCTCCAGGGCAAACGCCAGCGCTTTGGCAAAACTTATGCCCACGAGCAGAGCGCCCGCCAATCCCGGACCCTGCGTCACCGCGATCGCATCCAGCGATCCATAAGTTTGTTTGGCTTCAATCAAGGCCTGGCGCACCACCGGAACGATGGCTCGCAAGTGCTCGCGAGAAGCAAGTTCCGGAACGACTCCGCCATAAGGCTGATGAGTGGCAATCTGCGAAGCGACGACGTTCGACAAAATTTTCTGGCCCGAGCACACCACGGCCGCACCCGTCTCATCACAGGAGCTTTCGATACCGAGGATGTATACGTCGGGCATAATGGAGGTTGCGGTGAGAAGAAGTTTCTCTTCACGCTCGCCGGGTGCTGCACCGCACTGCTAGTCTAAATGAGGGAGCGAGTGCCTTTGCAGGAAACGAGAAACCACGCCGCCGAAATCGTTCGCATCTTGCGCGAAGGCGGCAACCAAGCCTACTTCGCCGGGGGTTGCGTGCGCGATCTTCTGCTATCCCGCGAGCCCGCCGATTACGACGTAGCCACCGACGCAACGCCGCAGCAGGTGATGGGGATCTTTCCGCAGACGTACGCGGTAGGCGAGCAATTTGGGGTGGTACTGATACCGAAATCGCCCGCGGAGCCCGCTCTGACGGGCGAGGACGCCCGTCGCTCCACCGGCAATCAGTACACGGGCAATCACAACGGAGCTGTCGAGGTTGCTACTTTTCGATCCGATATTGGCTACTCGGATGGGCGCCACCCTGACGAAGTGCGCTTCACCAAAGACCCGCGCGAAGATGCGCAGCGCCGCGATTTCACTATCAATGGCATGATGCTCGATCCCGCGAGCAACGAAATTCTAGATTTCGTCGGTGGCCGCGACGATCTGAAAGCTGGAATCATTCGCGCTATCGGCGATCCAAACCGACGCTTTACGGAAGACAAATTGCGGATGCTCCGAGCTGTTCGTTTTGCAGCGCGCTTCGATTATCAGATCGATCCGGCAACATTGGCTGCAATCCAAAGATTAGCTCCCGCTATTGATCAGGTCTCATGTGAGCGCATCCGCGAAGAATTAACCAAAATGCTAACCGAAGGCCGCGCCCGCCGCGCCTTTGAATTGCTCGACGCGACCGGCCTGTTGGCCGAAGTGCTGCCAGAGATCGCAAACATGAAAGGGGTACAGCAGCCACCACAGTACCACCCGGAAGGCGACGTGTTCGTTCACACATTGCTTCTACTCGAGAAACTGCAGGCCGACGCTTCCGGCCCAATTTCAAAAACTCTAGCGTGGGGAGCTTTGCTCCATGACGTAGGCAAGCCGCCTACATTTCGCGTCGCGCCTGACCGCATCCGCTTCGACGACCACGTCGATGTAGGAGTAAGAATGGCTGCCGAAATTTGCCGCCGTTTGCGTTTCTCCAATTACGAGACCGATCAGATCGTGGCGCTAGTCGATAATCACATGCGTTTTGCCGACGTGCAGCGCATGAAGCAATCTACGCTAAAAAAGTTTCTGCGAATGCCGCGCTTCGATGAGCACCTGGAACTTCACCGCATCGATTGCCTTTCCAGTCATGGCCACCTCGACTCGTACGAATATTCGCGCGAGCAATTGGACTCGATACCGCCCGACACCATTCGTCCGAAGCCGCTGATCTCAGGCCGTGATCTGATGGCGGCAGGCTACAAACCCGGCCCGCGCTTTAAAGAAATCCTGACCCTAGTCGAAGACGCGCAACTCGAAGGCCGCTTGGATTCAAGCGATGCCGCGATGGAATTTGTGCGACGAGAATTTTCGCTGTAATCGCGCTGCGCTATTTCCACATTTTTTGCCCAATAATGTCAACCTGGTAATTTGGAAACTAAACTAAGAGCAGATAGAGTTAAGGCATTGATGTTTCTGCGAATTAAGTCTGGACGCCTGATTCTTGCGCTGGTCATTTTTTCTTGCGCGTCAGTCTGCTGCGGACAATCGCCTCAGCCGCTTCCTGCGCCCGTTCCGCAGCAGACGCAGCAACCACCAGATGCAAACACGCAACCGCCCGGCTCCATCAGCGCCACGATAGCCGGCACGATAGCCGGCACGATACTCGATCCCAGCGGCGCCGTCGTTCCCGGAGCGACCGTGATGCTCACGGGGGACAATCTCAGCCCCGCGCCTTCCACTAGCAGCGGTCCAAACACAGGCACTCCCAAAAAAGGGACGCTATCCGGCGACGATGGACGCTTCATTTTTGCCAACGTGCCTCCCGGCCCATTTCATCTCACAATTATTTCCGCCGGATTCGCCACGCAGTCGTTTTCTGGAATTCTGCATTCTGGAGAAAATCAAACACTCGCCATTGCGCTCGCCATGGCTGAAGCGATCACCGAGGTGGAAGTTGGATTGACCCAGACTGAAGTGGCGGAAGAGGAAATAAAAATCGAGGAGAAGCAGCGCGTCCTCGGCGTCTTCCCAAATTTTTACGTCAGCTATATTCCGAACGCGGCTCCTCTTAACTCGAAGCAAAAATTTGAACTGGCCTGGAAGTCAGTCATTGATCCCGTCACTTTCGCATTAGTAGGCGTTACTGCAGGAGTTGAGCAGGCCGACAATTATTTCAGCGGATATGGCCAAGGAGCACAAGGTTATGCCAAGCGTTTTGGCGCTGGTTATGCCGACACGATTACCGGGACATTTATTGGAGGCGCGATTCTACCTTCTCTTCTGAAACAGGATCCCCGGTACTTTTACAAGGGAACCGGAAGCAAGCGTTCGCGCGCGCTCTACGCCATCGCCAATGCTTTTATCTGCAAGGGCGACAACAAACGCTGGCAGCCAAATTATTCCGCTATTCTGGGAAGCCTGGCTGCGGGCGGCATTTCAAATCTTTACTATCCGGTAAGCGATCGCAACGGTGCAGCGTTAACCTTCGAAAATGCAGCTATCGGAATTGGCGGCACCGCCATCGGCAATCTGTTGCAAGAATTCGTTATCAGAAAACTGACCCCAAAAGTTCCGAATGATCCGGCGAACCCGAAGTGATGGAGCGCTGAGTCTCCGCTCGGCCACGTCAGCAAGATCGCCCGCGCAACAAGTCTCTTGATAACGCCAACGTGGTTCGCGGAGCGCTATTGTGCTGGCACCGGGCTCTTTGCGGCGACGGGGTTCGTTCCCTTCGCGCACTGTCCAGACGCGGCCTCAAGTTTGGCCGCCGAGCGTACAGCATCTTGAGTCTGGCGAAGTGAAGTCATCAGCGCTTCTCGAGATACCCGGCGAACGATCGGGCTGACAACGTATCGCAGCAAAAACGGAATGTCCCGGCTGAGAACGATCGCTTCCAGTTCGACATAGACGCCCCCATCGCGTTCTTCAAAGCGTGTGATGCTGTAGGTTTTCCAGATCAGGCCCGTACCTTCGTCCTCAGGCAACATATGCTGGCCGTCTGTGCCGTAGGCTGCAATTTCCTGGATGCGCGTCGATTCAGAGACGCTATACCAGCGCTGATCATTAACCCGCAAATAGGAGGAACGGAAGTCGCTATCGAGCGCGGTCTTCGCGACCAGCGATTTGTTCATCAGCAGCATGTAAAACTCGTCTTCCGATTCGCTGGCGGTAATGACTCTGGAATCTATTACTGCTGGTTTATAGGCTTCTTTGTAACAGCGGTAACCGCGCACAACTGGCAGAACATCGTGCAGCGTCGCGTTCGGGATAAAAGCTTCGCCATTCCAATCGTGAATCAGTCCGGAGGGCACTCGTTTCGGAATATGCGGCCCTGCGGGCGAAACCACGATTTCACCGCTCCTGAGTTTCGCGGCAAGTTCAGGATCTTCATCGCTCAAGAGAAAAGGGTGATCGGCGACTAGACGTTCCTGCATCTGGGCATTCACCGCGTCAACGTACTCTTCCCAAGCTTTGAGCGTTTCCGTCTTGAGGTTAGCCGAATTGGCCGTTCCCGGAAAAAGAATGACTATGAACACGCCGACCCAGAGGACGGTTCGAGGAAACGAGGACCACGCAGAGTGCAACGAAGCAGAACTTTCGATCCGTTCCGCCGGTGGCACGACTTGGGTTGGAAAGACGGCGCTCATGAATTTACCGCCATGTACCGTACTTCAAATTCGATGCCACAAAACCGAGGAGGATTCGATTTGTGTCGCGGAGGATGGCTAACTGGCGACAAATCTTGTCGGAATAGTTCTCTAGCCAACAGTTACTCAGCAAATCGGGCGACGAAAATACGACCGAATAACTTCCGTGTTTAGACCTCTATCTTCTGTTTCGCGAATGACTTTCGCGGACAAGAGTGTCCGCGCCACACGATCATTCTTCGTTCTGGTCTCGGTTTTGCGACGTGGTCTCAACTCCATCGGAAGCTCCCGCAACCGGCTTCTGCAGGTCGATTGGCGGCAGGCCCGCTTTCTTGAGTTGGTCGTTCAACTCCGGGACATCTTTCGACTTAAGTTGGCCCCACGCTGATAATTGTTCATCCAGCGCCTTCTCCAATTCCGACACCATCGCTACTTCTTGCGTCGTCGGCGCGGCATCGGCGCTATCGAGAGCGCTGATGATCGAGCCGAATCCGGCATTCAGGCGAGATAGGCTGCGGCCTTCGGGAGTCGTTAAATAACGCGCGCTGGATGCGCCATCTCCAGCAATGGAAGCAGCCTTAGCCTCGATGGCAGCCACCGCCTCCTGTAGCGAGTTGATCCCAGCCTGTGCCCCCTGTCCCGCTGTCTCCCCTGTGGTAGAGATCTTTGCTGCAAGCGATTTCAACTGTGAGCGCAAACCGCGGACCTGCTGCAGAGCCTCGTAATCTCGATGCAACGCGTCAGCAATTTCCTGGTCAAGTTCAAACTGCCGCCGCAAATCTTCCGCAGAAGTTTTCACCCGCGGATCCATGCGAACTTCGAGCGCTTGCGTGTAGGTCTTACCGCCAGCGTTGAGCACGACTTTATATTTACCGGGGAGAACAGCGGCTCCTAGCGGATAACGCGGCGTGTCGTGATAAATAGCTGAAATTGGATAATCGCGGTCTACTACGTCGGGCTCAGGGTAATGTAAATTCCAGATAAAACGATGCATTCCCGCCCCCGCCGAAAGCACGCGCGCCGGGCGCACCCAGTAGGTGGGAACGTTTAGTTCTTTTGCATTCACTGACTCAGGTTTCTCGTCGCTTGAAAAGTGGCGCATAACTTTGCTGGACGAAGCATCGATAATTTCGAGGGTCACCGCCGTGGAAGCTCCCAGACCTGCGCCGATCCGGTAATCGATCATCGCGCCATCCGGTGGATTTTGTCCCGCTGGTTCTTCGGGCGGGAGCGGCGTGTCGGTATTGTTGTTGCGCCGCATGCGATAAGTAAGTTGCGGCGCGAAAAGATACGCCGGATCGTGTCCGGTGGCAATTTCAGAGCCGAGTTGCCGCAGCGGCGTGATGTTATTCAAAATCCAAAACGAACGGCCGTGAGTTCCGACAACGATGTCATCATGATGAATCACGAGATCACGAATCGAAGTCGGCGGCAAATTCATCTGCAGCGATTGCCAATGATCGCCGTCGTCCCATGAAACATAAACTGTGCGCTCGGTGCCCGCAAAAAGTAGGCCCTTGCGCTCCGGATCCTCGCGCACCGTGTTCACCGGCTCATTGTCCGGTAGTCCGCTAATCATCTTCTGCCAGGACTTGCCGCCATCATGCGTGCGATAGATGTAAGGGTGCAGATCGTCGAGCCGGAAGCGATTCACCGCCGCGTATGCAGTCGCGGTATTAAAATGAGAAGCGTCAATCTGCGCCAGCTTGCTCCACGGCGTCAGCTCAGAGGGAGTGACGTTCTGCCAGTGCTTGCCACCGTCGTGAGTCACTTGAATCACTCCATCGTCGGTTCCAGCCCAGATCAGGTTCGCATCTTTCGGAGATGGGGCAACGGAATAGATCACACCGCGATGCTTTCCCTTCGCCGGATCGTCCTCAATAAACGGCCCCAGAGTCGCCGGAATTCCAGGATCTTCACGCGTGAGATCAGGACTAACGATCTGCCAACTGTTGCCACCGTCGCGTGTGGAGAATAGAACATTCGATCCGAGATACAGCACATGCGGATCGGCAATCGAGAAAATTAACGGCGCGGTGCGATTGAATCGGAACTGCCCGGTACGCAGCACCACCGGAGAAACGTCGCGCGTCTGCCCAGTGTTACGGTCGAAGACAGTTCCTTTGCCGCCGTAAATCAGATTGGGGTGCAGCGGATCAGGCGCAACGTATCCATACTCTTCGACGCCGATCGTGGTCCAATCGCGAAAAGTAATTTCGCCAAAGTCGCTACGGCTCGCGGTGCCGATCGAACCACTCTCCTGCTGCGCGCCATAGACCCAGTAAGGAAATTGATTGTCCGTTATCACGTGATAAAACTGCGCCGTCGGCTGGTTGTACCATGAACTCCAAGTCTGGCCGCCGTTCACGCTGATAGTTGCGCCTTGATCAACCGCAATCGCGATGATGTCGGGGTTGTCGGGATTGATCCAGATGGTGTGGTAGTCATCGCCTCCCGGAGCGCCTTTGATGGCGGTGAAATTCTTCCCCGCATCGGTCGAGCGGTAGGTCGAAGTGTTCGCAACGTAAATCTCATCTTTATTTTTCGGATCGACGCGCACGCACCCAAAGTCGTCACCGCGTCCCCAGATACGCTCTTCATCGCTGACTAGCTGCCAGCTTTCGCCGGCATCGTCGGAACGATAGATGCCGCTTCCCTTCTTCGCATTGACCCATGCGTACATGCGATCCGGATCGCTGAGCGATATTGCGGGCCCGATGCGACTTATGCCGTCGTCAGCGCCAGGCAATCCTTTGGTGAGTTGCTGCCAATTATTTCCGCCATCGGTCGATTTGTAGAGACCGCTTCCAGGGCCGCTGTAGCCGCCTCCGATAGTCCACGGAGGACGGCGAGAGGCCCACATGCTGGCGAAAATCACTTGCGAGTTGCGAGGATCGAATAATAGATCCATGCCTCCGACGTTTTCGTCCTTGTAGAGAACTTTTTGAAAAGTCTGTCCGCCATCGAGCGAGCGAAAAATTCCGCGTTCGGGATTCGGACCGTAAGGATGTCCTTGCACGGCGACAAAGAGGCGATTCGGATCTTTTGGGTCGACGATGATGGAGGCTATCTGCTGGGCGTCGCGCAGTCCAAGATGCTGCCAAGTGCGTCCTGCATCGGTCGATTTATAGATGCCGTTGCCGATGGAAAGATCAGGACGGCGCAGGCCTTCGCCACTGCCAACGTAAATTGTTTCGGGATTCGATGGCGCGACGGCGAGGGCTCCAATGGAACCTGAACGATGGTCGCTACTCTGTTGGGTACTATGTTGGTCGTCACTACGCTGATCGTCGCTGGATGGATCAAAGATGGGATTCCAAGTGCGACCGAAGTCTGTCGACTTCCAAACACCGCCATTGTTTGGCGCCATGTAGAAAATATTCTGTTGCCCCGGGATGCCGGAGATCGCCACGGTACGCCCACCGCGAAACGGGCCGATCATGCGCCAGCGAAGTTCCTGGTACATGGACGGGTCATATTGCTGGGCGAAAAGCGAAAAAGCAAATAGCAAGTAACCGAGCCATATAAACAAAATGCGCATTAATTCCTTCACGATTGATCCTCAAAGGAAGCAAGGATAAACTACCACGGCAAAAATTGGGCAGGAACGGCATCGCGGCTGAGTTCTTCTGGGAACCTACTTGTTACAAGCGGTGTCCAAATTGACACGGACAAAAACTGTGGCTCGCTCCAGCCTAAGCCCCGCCAACTATGATATCCGCGTCCGCCCTACCGCTGACTGGGATCGGAGAGAGATTGAGTATTTGAATTCCATGGAGCGCCCTAACTACTCGATCAATCAGTACGCCTGCCCGAACGTGCAGGCGCTGGAGCAGAAAATAATTCAATTTCCCGCAGGATCATTGTTTGATTTCTCTTACGATTTCAGTGTCGCCGACCCGGATGAACTGTTGGACATCAGCGACTTTCTCTCGCATCATGGCTACAAGGTAAGAACTCTGCGGAACTCGAGTTTTCTGCGTCCCGCTTCTCCGCATTAATCGCAAGCAAAGCTGAAGTGAACAGAACATGTCATACAGTTGGCGAACGCCGCCTCCAGCAGCTCAACTTCGCGCCGTGGAATTTGATTCTTTGAGGTGGGGAGGCGTTTTCTGGAAACCGCTGACATTTTTTGCAAGGCGCATGCAGCAGCGAATCTTCTTAACGGATCGCCTTCAATTCAGAGCGCGGCCATTCGCCGTTGAACGAAGAAAAAATACATGGCGAGGATAACCAACAGCAATCCGTTAAAGCAGAGCACTACGGGTGCGGTAAAGACCGGGACGAGCCATCCCGTCAAAAGATTTCCCATGGGCATGCCGCCGCGGAATGCAAAGTTGTAAACGCTCATCACGCGGCCGCGCATTTCGTTGGTCGTAATCAACTGGACCAGCGAATTAACTGTGGCAAAAACCGCCATCATCGAAGCCCCTACCAGCACTAGAAAAATCTCGCTCAGGGGCAGCGACGTCGAAAGCGCAAAGCCAGTTATTCCAGCGCCCAGCAAGGCCAGCGCTCCGAGAGCGACAAAGCCTTTCCTTCTCATATTGCCCGCGGTGGCAATCATCAGAGAGCCGAAGATAGACCCGAGCCCCATTAGCGCGAGCAGGTTGCCATACGTCTCCGGACCACGGTGGAAGATGTCTTTTACAAAAACTGGAATATAAGTTCGCATCGGCATGCTCAAAGCGGTCATGCAGAAAGCGAGAATGATCAGCGCTTCCATGGAATTCTGCTTGCGAGCAAACTGAATTCCTTGCTTCAGGCTGGCGAACATCGTCTGCGTGGTTTTCAGCGGCAAAAAGCGGGCAGTGATGAGCGAAAGAGAAATAATAGGTGCAAGAAAAGAGAGCGCGTTCAGGCCGAAGCACCACTTCTCTCCAAGTCTCGCCAACGTCTGCCCCGCGAGCGCCGGACCCACCATGACCGCCACGTTGAACTGAATGGAATTCAGCGCAATGGCGTTCGGCATGTCGTCCTTTTCAACGAGCGTGGGGATTAGCGCCTGGTAGGCAGGACCGCCGAAGGCTTGGGCGAAACCCGAAATGAACGACAAGCACAGAATGTGCCAGACGTGGACGCGGCCCGTCGCGACGAGAATCGTCAGCAGCGCCGCCGTCGCCATCTGTACATATTGGGAGCCGAGAAGAATTTTGCGGCGTTCCATCCGGTCGGCCACGACGCCGCCGATCAAAGAAAAAAGAAAAATCGGAAGACCGCCAAGGAATTGATCGAGCGCCAGCAGGAATGCCGAATGGCTGAGCCGGTAGATCAGCCAGCCTTGCGCCACGATCTGCATCCATGTGCCAATGCTGGATGTGCAGGCGCCAATCCACATCAGGCGGAAGTCGCGATATTGAAATGCTTTAAAGACCCGGCGAATCATCGTAAATTTTCAAAGGCCCAAAGAAGCCTACCATGCGGCTCCATTTGTTTGACGAAGCAGCCCGAGATATGTTGGCTAATGTTATATTTCTTCGCGGCAGGCACAGTGGCGGCGCGTAGCCGTTCAAAGAGCCGCACACCTTGCAATAATCGAGACCGTGGTGAGTACTAAGGATGATGAGAAGAGTGAAAATAGCGCAAAGAATCTTCGAGGATATGGGAGCGATCATCGTTTTTCTGCTGACGTTTCTGCTAACGATCGCCACCCTGTCTCACGCTCAAACTGCCAATAGCGCGGGCGCGGCTCCGCATGAAGGCGACTTCGTTATTCACAATTTTCATTTTCAATCGGGCGAGACTCTCGGCGACGTAAAGATGCACTACACCACCTTCGGCACTCCGCTGAAGGATGCCAGCGGCCGCGCGACGAATGCTGTTCTCATCCTTCATGGCACCAGCGGAAGCGGCCGCCAATTCCTGCGTCCGATATTTGCTGACGTGCTCTTCAAGCCGGGACAGTTGCTCGATGCCAGCAAGTATTACTTGATCATCCCAGACAATATTGGCCATGGAAAATCGAGCAAGCCGAGCGATGGCATGCATGCGCACTTTCCACAATATGACTATGCCGACATGGTCGCGTTGCAACACGAACTGATTGAGAAGGGACTGGGTGTAAACCATCTTCGCCTGGTTTTAGGCACGTCGATGGGCTGCATGCATTCATTTATGTGGGGCGAAGCCTATCCCAATGAGGTGGATGCCCTCATGCCTATCGCATGTTTGCCGGTTGAGATTGCGGGACGCAATCGAATCTGGCGCAAGATGGTCATCGACGGAATCCGCAACGATCCGCAGTGGAAAAATGGCGAGTACACGAGCGAACCGCCTCTCGCCCTGCAAATCTCCGCCGATTTTCTTTTGCTCATTGGCAGTTCGCCGCTGCACATGCAGCAAGATCTGCCGACGCGCGAGGCTGCGGATCGCTACCTGGACGAAACCATCAAACGCAGCACCGCCGATATGGACGCTACGGACTTTCTTTACGCGGTCAGCGCATCTCGCGACTACGATCCGTCTGCGAAACTCGCATCAATCAAAGCGCCGCTGATGTTCGTTAACTCCGCCGATGACTTGATCAATCCACCAGAGTTGGGCATTGCGGAGCGCGAGATCAAAAAAATAAAAAATGGAAGGTTTATATTGCTTCCCATCTCCGATCAAACCCATGGCCACGGCACGCACACCTGGGCGGAGGCCTGGCAACAATATTTAAGAGAGTTGCTGGAGCAGTCGGCAACGCCGATGAAGTAATTGCGAGTGCAGTGACGGGCCTCTGCCTCCGTCCGCGACAAAAAAGCACCACTCTGTCTCACAGATCATCTAAATCCACTACGAAAAGGACAACATGAAACTGGTACGTTACGGATTGCCTCAAGAGGAAAAGCCGGGAATCGTCGATTCCGAAGGTCGTATTCGTGATCTTTCAAATGCTATTCAGGACATTACCGGCACGACTATATCACCGACTTCTTTAGGATCGTTGAAAAATATTGACGTTGCGAAACTGCCGCTGGTGACGAGCCAAAAGCACGATCAACTCCGCCTTGGCCCTTGCGTCGGAGGCATCGGCAAATTCGTCTGCATCGGATTGAACTATTCCGATCACGCCAAAGAGGCTGGCATGCAGGTGCCAAGCGAGCCTGTCATCTTCATGAAAGCAATCTCCTGCATTTGCGGCGCGAACGACGATGTTGTAATTCCTCGCGGCGCAACCAAGGTGGATTGGGAAGTTGAGTTATGCATAGTTATCGGCGCGCCTGCAAAATATGCCAGCGAGGCGGATGCGATGTCATACGTCGCCGGCTACTGCGTGGTCAATGATGTCTCGGAACGCGCTTTTCAACTCGAACACAGCGGCCAGTGGATGAAGGGAAAGAGCGCCGACACATTTGGTCCTGTCGGTCCGTGGCTCGTGACCGCCGACGAAATCCCTGACCCGCAAAATTTGAGCTTATGGCTAGAGGTCGATGGAGAGCGCCGTCAGAACGGAAACACCCGCACCATGATCTTCGGCGTTCGCGAAATCGTCAGCTATGTGAGCCGCTTCATGAGCCTGCAACCCGGTGACATCATCGCGACTGGAACGCCGCCCGGAGTAGGCTTGGGGCGCAAGCCGCCGCTTTTTTTGAAAGCTGGAAACCGGATGCGGCTCGGCATCGATGGCTTGGGCGAACAAAACCAACTGGTCGTTCCTGAGGGCGCATAAGACAGAATTGCGTGAGTTGCGTATAGCACGCAGATCGACGACGTTTTTCTTGTTGCGGCAAATCTGGACTAGGATATCCCCATGAGCGGCCGCAGCAACGCCGAATCGATTCTGGACGTGGAAGAACGCTTTGAAGGCTTCGAAAACCTGATGCCCTTCAAAGTGCATAACATTCTTCTTGTCTCCAGCCTCTACGACTCCTTCATCCTGCGCGAAGATGGACGGCTCAACGAGTTACTTATCGACCAGTCTCTCGACTTAAGCCTGCAGCAGATCCCAGGAATCACTCACGTATCGTCTTGCGCAGAAGCGGCGGCCATGGCTCGCTCGCAGCACTTTAATCTGATCGTCACGAATCTTGCAGTTGGTGACATGAACGCCGCTCAGTTAGCTCGCGAGATAAAAGAAGCCGGACTCGATGTTCCCCTCGTCGTTCTGGGATATGACTACCGCGAGATCAAGAATTTTGTTGCGCGCAATCCGCTTACCGGCATCGAACGCGTTTTTCTGTGGCAGGGCAATGCACGCATTCTCATCGCCATCGTTAAATACGTCGAAGACAAACGTAACGTGCTGCACGACACGCGCTCGATGGGAGTGCCCGTCCTTTTGGTCGTTGAGGACAACATTCGCTATTACTCATCGTTCCTTCCGGTGATGTACACAGAGTTGATCAAGCAGTCGCGGCGTGTCATCCAGGAGGGCGTGAACGTGGCCCACAAACTTGTGCGCATGCAGGCGCGGCCAAGAATTTTACTGAGCACAAACTTTGAAGAAGCCGCCAGCCTCGTACAGGAATATCGCGACTATCTGTTCGGCGTTGTCTCCGATGTTGAATTTCCAATGGAGGGCAAACTCAGCGCGGAAGCTGGATTTGAACTGGCCCGCATGGTAAAGAGCCTCGTGCCGGACGTGCCTGTCGTGCTGCAAACTGGCCGCACCGAATTTCGTCCGCGCGCGCATGCCGCTGGTTATTCGTTTTTGCGCAAACGTTCGCCGACGCTTCTAAAAGACCTGCGCCAGATTTTGACCGAGCAATTCGGATTCGGGGACTTTGTTTTTCGTTTACCCGATGAGAGAGAAGTGGGACGAGCGCAAGACTTGAACGAATTGGAGGAACAATTACAAAAGGTTCCGGCGGAAAGTATCGTCTTCCACGCCCAGAGCAATCATTTCTCACACTGGCTCGTGGCTCGCACCGAGTTTGCCTTGGCGGCAAAGTTGCGTCCCAGAAAGGTTTCCGATTTCGCCAGTCCCGAAGATTTGAGACGCGATCTGATCGAATCAATCAATGAGTATCGCCGCGAGCAGAGCGAAGTCTTAATCGGGGACTTCAGGGCCGAAACATTCAAGCCTTCCGAGTCGAGTTTTTTGCGCATCGGATCAGGATCTCTCGGAGGCAAGGCTCGCGGCTTGGCATTCGTTCGCCATCTCTTGCGCAAGAGCCGCATCAGCAGGCGCTTTCCGGGCGTTCGCATCTCAGTTCCGCCAGCGGTTGTTCTGGCGACCGATGTGTTCGATCACTTCATTGCCGAAAATAATCTCCTCGATTTCGCTTTGCATTGCGCAGACGACAGGGAAATTCAACAGAAGTTTCTGGCGGCGCCGTTGTCCGATGCGCTCACGGAAGATCTGAAATCATTTCTGATCGAAGTTAACCATCCGCTCGCCATACGCTCGTCGAGTCTGCTGGAGGATTCTCAATACCAGCCTTTCACTGGCGTCTATGAGACCTTCATGCTGGGCAATCAGCAAACAAATTTAGATGAGCGCCTGAGCGCACTGAGTCAAGCCATTCGGCGTGTCTATGCCTCTACTTTCAGTCGTCATGCTAAGGCCTATGTTCGCGCAACTCCCTACCGTCTGGAAGAAGAAAAGATGGCGGTCATTCTGCAGCAGGTTGTCGGCACGGCGCACTGCGAGCGCTTCTATCCAGATTTTTCCGGCGTCATTCGTTCCCGCAATTTTTATCCAGTACCTCCTATGACTTTCGAGGATGGCATCGCAGCAGTTGCGCTCGGTCTCGGCCGCTCCGTGGTGGACGGCGGAAAGTGCTTAACCTTCTGCCCACGATATCCCCAGAACCTGGTCCAGTTTTCATCGGTCGAAGATATTTTGACTAACTCGCAGTCGGAGTTCTGGGCGCTCGAGTTAAACGGGGCTTCACAAGAGCTCCTTAACGATCGGAAAGACGGCGTAGGTCCTTTTCATTGGCACGAAAGTCGTTTCGGTTTGGACACAGCCGAAAGCGATGGCACCCTGCAGGCCGTGGCTTCTACTTACTCGCGAGATAATCACGCCATCTATGACGGGGTAAGTCGACCAGGAGCCCGCATCGTAACTTTCGCTCCGATGCTCAAGCATGGCACTTTTCCTCTGGCCGAAATCCTCGATGATCTGGTTCGGGCGGGTGAGGAGGGTCTTGGCAATCCCGTGGAAATTGAATTCGCTGTCAGATTGCCGCACCACGCCGGGCAGGCCGCTGAGTTTGGATTTCTCCAGATCCGCCCCCTCACTTTGGCACGTCAGACGGAGGAATTAGTCCTAGACGATGTGCAGTCCGAACAGTTGATTTGTATGAGCAACCGTGTGCTGGGCAATGGCCGCATCGAAAATCTTCACGACGTCGTGGTAGTAGATTCGCAGCGCTTCGAACGCAGCCGAAGCCAGGAAGTCGCCACTGAGGTTTCCCGCTTCAATCGCAACCTTAGCGATAAAAACCGTCCTTATCTGCTCATTGGTGTTGGACGCTGGGGATCGACGGAGCCTTGGCTCGGCATTCCTGTCGAGTGGGATGAAATCTCTGGCGCGCGCGTAATTGTGGAAGCGGGCTTTCGTGACTTCCGGGTTACACCGTCACAGGGCAGCCATTTTTTTCAGAATCTCACTGCGTTCCAAATCGGCTATTTCACCGTAAATCCAGATGCGGGCGAGGGATTAGTCGATTGGCAATGGTTGGCAGATCAGCCAGCGGTCGAAGAGCAAGGCTGCGTCCGCCACTTACACTTCACGTACCCGATTCGCGTCGTGATGAACAGCCGAAGCAGCCGAGGGGTAATTTTCAAACCCGAAGCATGAGTTGCTAAAGTGTGGGGACGGGCGTCCTCGCCCGTCCGGCAAATCATAAGGCCAGGCGAGGACGCCCGGCTCTCCACAGTCACTTACTTATCGCACCACCAACTTCGTAAACGGAAACACGTATGCCTGCAGCGTCACCATAATCCCAACCAATGCTGCCAGTGCAATGCTATGGAAGAACACAAAGCGCAGGATGTCTCCTTCATGCCCGTACCATTCTGTAGCTGTGCTGGCGACGACGATACTTTGGGCGTCGATCATCTTGCCCATCACGCCGCCACAACTATTCGCCGACGCCATCAAAGTGGATGACACTCCAACCTGCTCGGCAGAAATTCGTTGCAGGCTTCCGAATAACACGTTCGACGCCGTGTCTGACCCAGTGAGCGCCACGCCCAACCAGCCGAGCAGCGTTCCAAAGAATGGATAGAACGCGCCAGTTCGCGCAAAGGCCAGGCCCATCGTCGCATCCAGGCCCGAGTAACGCGTCATATAGCCAATAGAAAGCATGGCCGCGATCGTAACCAGTGAGAAGCGCACGCGGACGATTGTCTTCCAATATATGTGTGCCATCTTCCATGGCGTGAAGCCCATGATCAGCCCCGAAATCACGGCCGCCACGAGAATGCCGGAGCCAGTAGCGGTCAACCAGTTCAAGGAGTACACCGCGGCCTCACCTGTAGGTTTGCGAACGACGGGCGGAACGCGCTGTATCATCTGGTGCAATCCAACTACTGGAAACTTGGGCGCCGAAATTTTATCGAGCGCAATTTTAACGGTCGGCAATCCCCACAGAAAAACCAGCACGCTCAAAACCAGCCATGGTACCCAGGCCCTAACCACCGTCGCCGTACTGTGGCCATGGGTCCCACGCGCCTCCCGTGCGCCCTCATGCTCAAAGCCCCAGATCCGCTTGGGCTGCCACTTCATTAAAAAGAGAATCAACGCCGCCATCGAAACGACAGCCGCTACCACGTCCACCAGCCAAGGCCCGTGAAAGTTTGACACAAAGTATTGCGGGATGGCGAAGAATACTCCCGCGACCAATACCGCCGGCCAAACTTCAAGCATTCCCGCGAAGCCCACAAACGCCCACACTAGCCAGAATGGCACGAGCACCGAAAAGAACGGCAAAATCCGCCCAGTCTGCGCGCTCAACTGAAGCAGGTCCAATCCGGTAACTGCCTGCAGCGCGATTAAAGGAGTTCCTATAGCGCCGAAGGCCACTGGCGCTGTGTTGGCGATTAGAGACAACCCTGACGCTTGCAACGGCTTAAAACCTAAGCCAATGAGCACTGCGGCAGTTACCGCTACCGGCGTTCCGAATCCTGCCGCGCCTTCAAAGAATGCACCAAAACTGAAAGCGATCAGCAACAACTGCAAGCGCCGGTCCTGCGTGATGCCGGTCAGGCTCTCCTGCAACACCTTGAATAACCCAGCCTCGCACGTTAGTTGATACATGAAGATGACGTTGAGAATGATCCAACCAATCGGCATTAAGCCATAACCCGCTCCTAATACCGCAGTCTTAGCGGCGAGCGGCGCGGGCATTCCGAAAAACCAGATGGCGCAGATGAGTGAGGTTGCAAGTCCCAAGAGCGCCGAATAATGCGCCTTCATACGCAACAGCGCGAGGCTGCCCAACAATACGACTACGGGCAAGGTCGCCACTAGAGCTGATAGCCACCAATGTCCTGTGGGGTCGTAATTCTGCTGCCAGGGATGAGCCGGAGACGGAATCCTCAAGATGAGCACGGCCGCAACTATTATCACCACCATCGCCACCAGCCATGCCACTGCATTAGCCGGACCAGCGGAAGTCTTAGGTACCGGCGCGGTTGAAGAGGTCACAGGTTCCTCCTTAAGGCTGCACGCGTTTCGTGGGCTTCGCAATACTTATGCCCGCGCATACTACCACGGTCCGGTAGGAAAAGAGAAAAGCGAAATGCTTGGACCGAACATAGAAGATGAATAAAGTAACTTTCGAACGTGATGTTCGAACATCGATGGGTGATCCCGATCACATTGCACCCGAACATTTGCTGTTTTACTCTCCATTGCAAATTTTCGGGGGACCTTCCTTAGTCAACAGCGGAACGAGAGTTTCGATTGTTTGGGGAGTGATAACCCGCCATAATCTGACTTATTTCCGCGAGGAAATAACTTGACATCCTCTGATCGTAGCGATAAGTAGGATGCTCACATCCGCCTAAGTGTCTGGATGCTGCCCCACGCATTTGGCCATCGGGCTGACGATCTCAAACTTGTCTTTGGAGGTTGTCCCAATGAAGAGCCCCGTATCAGTATTGATTTTGCTAACTTCCGTGCTCGCCCTCGTCCTGTCAGCCGCGGCCCAGCAGCCGGATAATCACGCAACCAACAGCAACCCTCTAGCCGTCTTACTTCAATCCAAGGGAATCCTAACTCAAGATGAAGTGAAGATGATCAATCAGGCTTCGTCACCAGAGGAAGCCAACGCCCGCCTCGCCCAGTTGCTTATGCAAAAGGGCCTCATCAGTCAGCAGGAATACAAAGCCACGGCGGGCGCAGCCGTAACCATGAACGCATCCGCGTCAGTTACAACACCTAACTCCGGACCGCGCCTGGTAAACGCAGTACAACAAAGTTCAATGCAGCCCCCTTCGACGCCCACGGGAACGCCACCCGTTTCGCAGGGGCCCGGTGGAATTCCAGCAGTCGCACCTTTACGTGTTCTCCCAATTG
>Ga0209332_1000122_pt1 | contig 20260 bp, 21 predicted proteins | sample BlaSpr_A8_OM3_M1_FD_187974 | JGI IMG/M metagenome (GOLD analysis project Ga0209332, IMG submission 187974) | Forest soil microbial communities from Thunder Bay, Ontario, Canada - Black Spruce, Ontario site 2_A8_OM3_M1 (SPAdes) (version 2) | ecosystem: Environmental > Terrestrial > Soil > Boreal...
AGCGGCCTCGAATACTGGGACATCAAAATCGGCACCGGCACCGCCGCGCAGACCGGCCAGCACGTAAAAGTCGATTACACGGGCTGGCTAACCGACGGCAAGAAATTTGATAGCTCCGTCGGCACCGGCAAACCCTTCGAGTTCATGCTCGGCGCCAGCCAGGTAATCAAAGGCTGGGACGAAGGCGTAGTTGGCATGAAAGTAGGCGGCAAGCGCCAACTACGCATCCCGCCAAACCTAGCCTACGGAGCCGCCGGATACCCCGGCGCAATCCCGCCCAACGCCACCCTGATCTTCGACGTGCGATTAGTCGATGCAAAATAGATTCGTGTGGCGCGGGCGCCCCCGCCCGCGAAAAGCCAGCAGAACTACAAAAGCCCGCAGGATCAAGAATCCTGCGGGCTTCGATCTCTTATATGCCTTTGACGTTACGCCGAGGCCGTTCTGCCCTGAACGCTACGCCTTGACTACTTTGCCGCTGCGAATGCACGAAGTGCACGCGCGGATGTGCTTAGTCGCGGCTCCCACCTTGGCGTGAACCGGGCGCAGATTAACATTCCAGCGCCGCTTGCTCACATTGTGGGCGTGGCTGATAGTGTTTCCAAACTGCGGACCCTTGCCGCAGACATCACAAACTCGTGCCATAACTCTGTTATTCCTTCCAGGCCTGTTGCCGAAACATGCTGCAAGAGACGATTTTACAGGAATTTGCCCCATTTCGCCAAGCACCAGATAGACAGCCAGGTAGTGCCTAGTTTGAAATTGGTTTCCGCACTTCGCTGTGCCGCCACTTCTTAATATCGCCTTGCGCCAACAGACGGCCGTCGTGAATAAGAGCCTCAATGCGGTCAGCGACTAGATCGAGTCCGGCTTCACCCTCCGGCAGGTTATCGCCCAATATCTCGCCAGTCATTACGATCACGCGCGCCACCTTTCGCCAAGATGTTGGAGTGACGGACAGAATAGCTTCGTCAATCTGTGAACTATTCAAGTTATTCATCATTTATGCCGCTCTTTTCTTGTAGGGGCCGCGCTTGGCGGCTTTCGGCATGTAGCTGTCTGCCATCATCACGATCTCTTCAAGACTCCAAACGTGGTCACTCAGGCCAGCAGCCATGCTCGGAGTGATTCGCAGCATCTTGTGGATTCTGGCGAAATTGTAATGATCGCGGGGACGTTTGGCCACGAAGGGGGTACGCCACAGGCAGCGCCGCCGATCTACACCGTCAGATTTCAAACTGAGGCACTACCGACAGCCACCACAAATGACACGCAGCAAGTCGTCGCCCCGGATAACCCCTTCGTGTAACCTTTGTGCCCTTTGTGGTTGACGCTTTTGACGTTTTTCTTTCAGCTCTGTATCAACCGATCCTACGCCGCCACCGGCTGCGTGCAATGACTACACCGCCGCGCGTCAATCGGAATCTCGCTCAGGCACTCCGGACATTTCTTAGTCGTAGGATCAGGCGGCACCGCCGACCGCCGACTCCGCGCAACCAGCGCATTGATCGGCGTTACCACGAAGAAATAGACCCCTGCCGCCACCAGAAGAAAGCTAATCACCGCAGTGATGAAGTCGCCGATGGGAAATGCCGTCCCTCTAATCGTGTAGGAGACTCCGGTAAAGTAGTCCGGCTTGCCCACCAGCAGCGCAATGAGCGGATTGATCAGATCCTTCACCAGGGCCGTAACCACCGTGCCAAAGGCCGCGCCAATCACGACGCCAACCGCCAGATCGACCACATTGCCGCGTAATATAAATTGCTTGAAGCCGGATAACATCGCGTTTCCTCCACCCCCGACTGAGGCCGCAAATCTAAACGTTGCTTTGCCGTTGGTCAAGGGTCAAGGCTCAAGCCGTCTCGTACCGGCGCACCCGTTCCCCGCGCCTAATTCACTGCCCTGCAGGCGAGACGTCAAAAATATCTTTGATCAGGAAGCTGTCCGAGATGTTCGCTTTCAGCGCCTGCCATTGTTGCGTTCCCGATTTATTCAGCTTATACATCGCCTCCAGAGTCCGCAGGATATTCACATGCGTCACGCCCTTGTCCTCCGGATATTCTCCCGCCTTGATATGCGCCCCGGCAAAAATTGTGGCAATCCGATTCCTCCTGGAGGCATCGCGATCCCCGGGATTGGTAACGCGTCCCACCCAGGTGCCGTCCCCATCCTCGTCGACCGTGAGAATCAGCAGGCTGTTGTGTTTTTTCGCCCATTGATAATAAGCGTCAAGGTGCTGCCGCAGCCATTTGTCTCCGCGATCGACCGACTTGTCATGCATGTCGTTATTGAGATCCGGAATCACGAAAGCGACTGTCGGTAGTTGATTGAAATCAGACGGAAAATCCTGCGGAAAACGCAGGTTCGAGGAGTCCGCTATCGTCTTGCCGTTGGGCACATTGGAGAAGCTCATCCAGGGGCTATGCTTTCGCGCATACAAACCTTCCCTGTCCACCATTGATCCAATCTCCGGCAGCCCTTCCGAATATCCCTTGAAAGAATGGCCGGTGCGGATCAGTTCCGATCCCAAATTAATTCTATTAAACGTCGATTTCGGAATCTTGTCGGAGCAGCAAGCGTTCTGGCTGCTTCCCGAAAACAGATAGAAATAATTGCCCTCGCTGTGATGCTCCTCGGCATACATCTGCGTAAGGCTCGCTCCCTCTTTTTTAAGGACGCCATTGATATACGAAGCATGCCCGCTCCCAATGATATCCTCGTAATTCTTGTTTTCTTCCACAACGATCACAATGTGGTCATAGACGGGAAGCCCCGCCGGCCACGAAAGTCCAGACGGCAATACTGCCTGAGCAAATACCGGCACGGGCCCAATGCTGGAGCCGAAAGGGAATATCAGGAGCGCAAGCACAAGGGCAAGCGCCAGAATCTTCACAGAATAAGCAGGCTGGAATAGATTTTCGCGCACATATCTATTTTACAGGCGCGAAAGGCCCCTTCGAGTAGGGTTACGGGTCGGCAGGCAGGCGGCGCGACCCGCAGTGCCCTCAGATCCGCATCGGCATAACAATGTAACGGTACTTGTAATCTTCGCCCTCAGCCGGACGTAGCTGCCCGGCCGACTGCGCATCCTTCAACTCCAGCTTTACTTCGCCCGATCCCGTCGCCTTGATGAAGTCCATCAAATACTGCGCATTGAATCCGATCGCCATCGGCTCGCCGTCATAAGCGATCTCGATGGAATCTTCCGACTCGCCGGTCTCGGTCGACGACGCGGAGATTTTCAACTCACTCTTCTCCAACCGCAGACGTACCGCGCGCGACCGCTCATCCGCGAACTGCGCCACGCGGGCAATCGCCGATCCCAGTTCTTCGCCATGAAGCGCAATCGACTTCGAAATATCTTTTGGCAGCACAGCTTCGTAGTTCGGAAATTGCCCAGTGAGTTGACGCGATGTAAGCAGCCGCGGCCCCACACGGAAGAACAACGTGGACTCATCTTTGGCAAAGTCGATAGTCTCAACATCCGAATCGAGCAGCGACTTCAACTCATCCATCGCCTTCTTCGGAATCAGTGTCTTCATCTCGCCGGAAACGCCCTCGAACTTTTCTCCAGAGCGCTCGACGTGCGCCAGTCTGTGCCCATCGGTCGCGACCATGGTGATCGACTCCGGCTTCAACACCATCAACGCGCCATTCAGCGTGTAGCGCGACTCTTCGCTCGCTATGGCAAACCCCGTCTTCGCAATCATCGACCGCAACACCGCCGCCGGAATTTTGATCGCTCCCGCGGACGGAAACACCGGCAGGCCAGGAAAATTCGACTTCGCCATCCCCACCATCTTCGTGTTGGAGCGGCCGCAGCGAATACTAACCCAATGATTGTCGAGTAGGCGGATCGTGATGTCAGCGTCGGGCAGCAGCCTTACGTAGTCATAAAGTTTGCGCGCCGGAATCGTACACGCGCCTTCTTTTTTGACCTTGGCATTACACGATGTGCGCAGACTCAGATCGAGGTCGGTCGCCGTCAGCGACAACTTGTCCCCAGAGGCCTCGAAAAGATAGTTGGAGAGAATCGGAATCGTGGTCTTGCGCTCCACCACGCCCTGAGTGGCTGTCAGTTCGCGAAGGAGTTCGAATTTACTGACCGTAATTTCCATGGTCGTTGCGGCAATGGCAGGAGCGACTTCCACCGGCATATTGGGTCTCCCGACTCTACTTCTGTTCTCTTCTTATATCAAATGCAAAAGCAATAAAACCAGTAGTAACCGTAGGCGCCTCGGGAAAGTGGAAATCAGGTCCAGGTGTCCAAAGTTTCAATCGCTTCCACATTCACCCTTCGTGTGGAGAATCGAGCCGCGCTTCACCGGATACCAGCGCAACCCTCGGCCCTGTTTCTGATTCCTGTCCCGTATCCCACAGTTTCCACAAACACTTCACAACCAGAGGAAAGGAAGACAGGACTAAAGAGTGGAAAAGGCGGCGGAAACCGCACCTACGCGCCTAATTGCTCGGTGAGTTTATTGAGCAGCCTGTTCAAATCCTTGTCGTCCTTGCGCACGCCTTCAATCTTGTCCACCGAATGCAACACCGTCGTGTGGTGCTTGCCCCCGAACTGGCGTCCGATTTCAGGCAGCGACGCTTCGGTGAGATGCTTGGCGAGATACATGGCAATCTGCCGCGGATAGACGATGGAGCGCGAATTATTTTTCGCCTTGATCTCGACCAGGCGCAAGCCAAACTGCTCAGCCACGGCCTTCTGTATCGATTCAATGGTCACTTTACGCGCTTGTGAGTCGATGAAATTCTTCAGCACCTGCTGCGTGTATGGAAGAGTGATTTCCGCCCCAATCAGTGAGGAGTGCGCGACCAGGCGAATCAGCGCACCTTCCAACTCCCGCACGTTAGAGCGAATGTTCGAGGCGATAAATAACGCCACATCCGTCGGCAGAGTGACGCGTTCCTGCTCCGCTTTTTTCTGCAGGATGGCGACTTTTGTTTCGAGATCCGGCGGCTGAATGTCCGCAATCAATCCCCATTCAAAACGGCTGCGCAATCGATCTTCGAATTCGGCCAACTCTTTCGGAGGACGATCGCTCGCAATCACGATCTGTTTCATCGACTCGTGCAGCGCATTAAATGTGTGGAAAAATTCTTCCTGCGTTCGCTCTTTCTGTGCCAGGAACTGAATATCGTCAATCAGCAGCACATCCATCGTCCGGAATTTATCCCGGAAGCTGATCATTTTGTCGTAGCGCAACGAGTTGATCATCTCGTTCGTGAACTTCTCGCTCGATACGTAGCAGATGGCTGCTTGCGGCGTCCGGCGCTTGATCTCGTGCCCGATCGCCTGCATCAGGTGCGTCTTGCCCATGCCAACGCCGCCATAAAGGAATAGCGGGTTGTAAGCCTTTGACGGCCGTTCCGCCACCGCCTGGCAGGCCGCGTGCGCGAATTGGTTTCCGCTCCCGATCACGAACGCGTCAAAGGTATATCTCGGATTTAATTGCGCTGCGCTGTCCCAATCGAAGCGCCCCTGTGACGGATTCAATCCCGCTACCGCTTGCGGCCCTGTCGTGCTATTGGCACTCGGAGCGGAAAGCCCGCCATTGTGGCGGATCGGCGTATTCGAGGGATCGTCTTCGGCGGTAACAAACTTTACGTCCTGATAACCCAGCTCAAGATTGTCCAGCGCTTCCTGAATTAAATCCGCGTACTTATCGCCAACGTGGCGAAACTCAGCCGTCGGAATTCGCACGAACAAAATTCCATTGGCGGCATGGCTGTACCGTGTCGGCTTCAACCACGTGTCATAGGAGTGGCGATTGACTTTCTTTTCCAACGCCTCGAGGACGCGTACCCACGGATTCGGAACGATGGCAGAACTGGTAAGAGACATTTTTTATGAGACTTCAAAATGCGCCGGCGAAAAAAACGCCGGGAGAAAAAAATAAATACTAAAAGCCCTCTCAGGAGTCGTCGCACGCTACGACCAGTATCGAGCCGCTTTACCAAAAGTCGCACAACCAATAAAGACGGAAGTTTTAACCCTTGCGGGGTTCGGCAGTGCGCTCCTTCAGTCGATTATGAGATGGCTTCGAGTTCTTCGCCTACTGCAGAGATGCTTCTGTTTTGAAGTACGATCTATCGTTGAAATTATTTAAGAGACGAACCGCATACTAGCATAAAAAAATCGTCGCGTCGGTGTGTTCAAATAAAAAATTTTTGCGGACGCGCTTTATAGAATCCCGATTTCAAGACGCTGTCAAGTGTCGAGAAACTAACTGCCGCGCAAACAGTGCAACAAGAAAATAATGGAGCGACGGGCGTCCTCGCCCGTCTCAAACAAAAAGTTCTGTTTAAAAATTAGCGAAGCGGCTCCAGCAAAAAATTACATTACGAAATCGGCCGCCGCTCGCGCCCCGCCGGCGCCGTCGACTTATAGCTTCCCGGATATACCACCACCGAACGTCTTCCGCCCTCGCCATCACTCTCGGTACGCAAATCTTTTTCTTCACGCAGCGCCAAATGCACGATGCGTCGCTCCCGCGATGACATCGGCCCGAAACGATACGGCTCGCTCGTCCGCCGCACCTGCTCCGCCGCGACCCGCGCGGCAAGTTGCAGCTCATCAATTCGCATCGCCCGGAAATTCTTGCAGTCAAACCAGATCTTTTCGTGCTCGCTGCCTTGCAAGTGCAACACCTCTGAAGCGAGCAACTCAAACGATCGCAGCAATTCGCCGCCCCGGTCCAGCAAGAGCGAAGAATCCGGCCCCGCAAACTCCACCAGAATTTCCGGATGCTCCCACTCGCGATTCTGCGCGATCGGCGGATCGACCGTAATCCTGTATTTCAACTTAAACCCGCCATTCGAAATAACGTTCTGCAGAAATTCACCAATCTGTTTCGCGGCAACGACTTTGTCAGTGATCGGCATAAGTAAGTTCTCAGCTGTCAGTTCTCAGCTCTCAGTAAAAACCAAGGGCGTTCAAGCGAATCATAATTCGTAATAGAAAATCCAAAAACGGCGCCGCTTCCTGGGGCTGGCTCTAACTGACGGCTTACAACTGAGAGCTGACAGCTATTTTTCTTTCTTCCGCGCCCGCTTCGCCATCATCTCCCTCATCTCGCGCCCAAGGGACGTGCGATTCATAACCGATTGCTGCACGATTCCAATCAACTGCCCCGCGGACCAGTAGAGTCCCAGCCCCGCTGGCAAATTCCAACTCATAATCCCCAGCATTCCCGGCATCATCACATTCATCATCTTCTGCTGCGCCGGATCCATCCCCGCCTGCGGCGTCATACGCTGCATGATCAACATCGTGACAATGATTGCGACCGGCAGAATATGATACGGGTCGGGCGCCGAAAGATCGTGCACCCACATCCACGGCGCATGCCGCAAATCCATCGCCACATTCAGCATGCGATAGTATGCAAAAAGAAACGGCATCTGAATCACCAGCGGCAAACATCCTCCCGCCGGATTCACGCCTTCCTTCTTATACAACTCCGATATCTCGGCGTTCATCTCAGCTTTTCGCGGATCGCGCAAACTATATTTCTTATATTTTTCCTGGATCGACTTGATCTGCGGCGCCACGCGCTGCATCTTCAACATCGACTTCATCTGCGCCAGCCGCAGCGGCAATAATGCCAGGTTGATAATCAAAGTCTGCAGCAGAATCGCCCAGCCCCAGTTTGGGACGATATGGTTGTACATCCACTTCAGCCACAAAAATAGTGGACGCGCGATAATCCCCAGCCAGCCAAAGTCGATGATTGCCCGCAAATCAGGCTCTGCTCCCGTTATTCCCGGGACCGGCACCGCTTCCAGATCCGACAATGCCTTTGGCCCCACATAGATCCGCTCTTCAGTCGGCCCCTTCACGTTGCCGACCGCCGCGCCCAGCACGTCAACCTTGTCCATCTGTTTGTTGTTGGCGTCGGAAGAGTTGTGCGGAATCTCAAGCGTGTTGTGCAGCGTGACCATCGCCGCACTCTGCGGAGTTTTCGGCAGAAACACCGCCGCGAAATATTGATCAGCCATTCCCGCCCAATTAAATGGTCCCTGCAGCGTCCCGCCACCGCTGATCTTTTTAATCGCCAGCCGCTCGACCTTGTCGTCGTACTGATAAAGAATCTGCTCCGTTGCGTATTGCGGCCCCGTTAAGTCCGAGCCGAACCCTGCCGGCCACATCGGAAACGCCGCCACCGGCGAATCTTTCTGCGTAACCGCAGTATTGGCCTCTACAACATAACTGCTGCGATCAAATTTAAAACGTTTCTGTACCGAGACGTCGCCATCGCTATAACTAAAATTAATTTCCGAAGGCGCCGTCCCTCCCGCGCCAGATTCTACATACAGCACCGAGTTCAATTCATTCCGCAACCCTTCGTCGTAAGTCCACAACGAAAGCGGATAGCCATACTTTTCGGCCGCAGCATGATTGACCAACTCCAGCTGCCCGCCCTTGTCATCGGTATATTTCTTGAGCACCCAGGATTTGACCTGCCCGCCGCGGTTAGTAAACACGATCCGGTAAACGTCATTCTCAATCACCGTATCCGCCTCGGCAGCCGCCTGCTGAGCGCCCTGCGTAGCGGCGGACGCATTCGTCCGCCCCGCAGCGTGAATCACGCCCGCAGTCTGCAATTCTTGCGCACTCGAACTAGCGGAACTTACCGGAGGAACTTGCGGCGCCTGGTTGGAACTCGCCTGCGAACTTGCCTGCGAACTTTCGCGCGAACTTTCCTGCTTAGCCGGAGGCTGCGGCCCATACTTCTTCAACAGCGGCTGGAACAGCATGATGACCAGAAATGTCAGCGCAAATACCAACAGCAGCTTGCGCTCCATCCCGGGTTCTTGTTGAGGATTATTAAATTCTGCCAAATCAGTTACTCATCATTTCTTTTTTCAGTTGTCTTTGTGCGTTGTCATCCTGAGCGAAGTTACCGCTTCGCAATGCGAAGCGGTCACGCAGTCGAAGGACCCCTACAAGCTCTACCGCCGTCCTTCACCACCGGATCCAACCCGCCCTTCGCCAGCGGATGACATCGCAACAACCGCCACCCCGCCATACCCAAGCCGCGAACCGCGCCATAGCGCTCCACCGCTTCCATCGCATATTCCGAACAAGTCGGCACGTATCGGCACGACGCCGGGAGCGACGGGGAAATCCAGCGCTTATACGCCCGCAGCATCCAAAGTGCGACAGCCTTCATTTCGCCACCATCTTTTTAGCAATCACTTCGAGGGCTTTTCCAACTTCGTCAAGCACCACGGCAAATTCCAACGTGAGCACCGACTTCTTTGGATTGATCACCACATCCACCGCGCCCGCGCCCGTCAGAACCATTCTCCGCTGCCGCACCGCTTCGCGCAGCCGCCGCTTGATCCGGTTGCGCTGCACCGCGCCGCCAAGCACTTTTCCCACCGTAAAGCCAACGCGCGCGCCTCGATCTGGCGGCTTGCCATCCGGCAAATCATCCACCGACTGCCGCAGATAGAACACGGTCAAGTGCGAGGAAAAATGCCGCCGTCCTTGTTTGTATACGCGATCAAAGTCGGAATGTTTCAGCAGACGCCCCGAACCCGAAAAGCCGCGCGGAAGGCCCCCGCCCGCGTCCGCCGCGGGATGCTCTACACTCCGCTTCGGAGCGTCGGCGCTCACCAGCTCACAATCCTGCACAATAATTGGTAATACGATAATTAGTAATACGATGGCCTTTACTGCCCGTTGTGGGGAAAACTAATCGCGGAAACCCGGCGCTACGGAAACACGCTTACGCCCCTTGGCCCGGCGGCGCGACAGCACAGCAGCTCCGTTCTTCGTCTTCATGCGAGTGCGGAACCCGTGCTTCTTCGAGCGCTTGCGCTTGTTAGGTTGAAATGTACGTTTCGGCATCGAAAATCCTTGCTCCTGATTGAGTCAGCTTACCTGAGGCGAACCGTAAGTATAAATGACCGGGAGCAGATGCGGCAAACGGGGGAGGGGGTTAGAACGCAGCGGGATGAATGCGGCATCGCTGGCGAGTCAAGACATCGTAATGACCAAGCAGCCGGTATTTGATCGAATCGGACGGAGGGAAAATCGGCGGCGAGCACTTCTCAGTTGGAGTAATCTCCTGTTCTCTGCCGCTACCGAAAGAGGCATAATACGTTGCATGATTTGGCCAAAAAGCACAGTGACATGTGGCGGGGTACTACTGTTTTTGTTTTGTGTCCAAACAGTACTGCAGGCTCAGACAGTACCGCAGGCGGCGCCAATACCTGAGACGGGATACGTTTCCGATTCGCGATATGTCAATGCATTTTTTGGATTCTTGCTACCGCTACCCCAAGGTGTTGAGTTTCGAGATTTCGCGCTTCCATCAAAGGGGCGTTCCCACTCAATTTTCGGTCTTCAGGCTCAGCGAAAAGGTTTAACCGCGCTGACGGTCAGTGCCACTCAACCCCCTGACAATTCGACCGACGATGCACGGAAAGCGGCGACAGGCGGGACAGGAGCATCAGTTAAGAAGGTTGAAATAGGCGGCAAAGAGTTTTGGAAATCTGAATCAGAGGATCATAGCCGCGCTGGCACGATGCATACGTTTATCTGTGCGACCGAAATGAGCGGCTATACGTTGCAATTCACGCTCATGTCCTACGATGAAAAGCTAGCCAAGGAGCTGCGGCGCGATATCGAGTCGATCACCTTTATCGATCCTCCTCAGGCACGAATCTTGGCTGGTGCCAACGCGCGCCTGTATCCGGCAAAGGTCGAAGCTCTTCCCAATCCCACAGTGTCCCCTACCCATATTGCTCAACTAAAACTTGGAGTCGTGTCCGGTAATACGTACACGAATGACATGCTAGGGTTATCTTTTCAGTTTCCACCGGGATGGGTCGTAGCTGATAAGGCGACACAAGATAAAGTCGTTGAAGCAGGGCATCAGTTTGCGTACGGGAATGATCCAGCTGCGGCTCGTCAACACGAGATTACGCAAGAATGCAGCAGAATACTCCTTTGGGCCAGTCAATATCCTGAAGGCACCAAACCTGATGAGATAAATCCATTAGTCGCGATCATGGCTTTCGATTCTGCATGTCTACCGGGCGTGCACCTGCCGACCTCGACTGGTGACGTCGATGCGATTCGCCAGTTGGGGATGCAGATCGCAGAGCCATTATCAGGGACACCGTTTATCGGCAAGGGGCAAAACACGATCAGGGCGTTCATGCTCGAAAACCGCATGATGGTCGCCCTGTCGAGCGGATTCAAGGTTAATTTGCCTGCCAGAAACCAACCACTGGATGTTTTCAGTTCCGTCATCTTCACCGAGGGCACCAACTATTGGGTGGTGTGGCTGTTCAAAAACGGGAGCCAGCCTGGGCTCGATGAACTCATGAAGACGAGCAAGATTGCGTTCGTACCTCCCGATAGGGCGATCGACCAGCGTAAGACGAACTGATGCGTTTTCCTAATTGGCGTAATGTCGCCATTTCAGTAACCACCCTCAGTTGGTGAAATCGCCCGATTACAACTAGATTGTGGCATTCGGATGTCATGAATCTCGACGACACCATCGTAGCCATCGCCACTCCACCCGGCCGCGGAGGCATAGGCATAGTCCGTTTAGCCGGCCCCCAGGCTAAAGCGATAGCCAAGCCCATGCTCAGGTTGAGTCACGATCTCGAGCCGGGCCGATCCACTGTCTGCGACTTGGTGGAACCCGATGGTGGAATGGTGGCAGGCGTTTCGCGGACGAGGGCGTCCGCGCCACACGAGCCGTCAGACGAGCCGCCACACGACCTGCCACACGAACTGCCCGGTCGCATCGACGAGGTAGTAGTCACCTACTTCGCCAAGCCCCACTCCTACACCACCGACGACATCATAGAAATCTCCGCCCACGGCTCCCCTGTAGTCCTGCGTCACATAGTCGAACTCTCCCTCGCCGCCGGCGCCCGCCTCGCCGAGCCCGGAGAATTCACCATGCGCGCCTTCCTCAACGGACGCCTCGATCTAACCCAAGCCGAAGCCGTCCGCGACCTCATCGACTCGCAAACTTTGTTCCAGGCGAAAGTCGCCGCCCAGCAGCTCGAGGGCGCACTCTCCAATCGCCTCAAGCCCATCAAGAAAAAATTGATCGATCTGATTGCCCTACTCGAAGCCGGCATCGACTTCGCAGAAGACGATGTCTCCGTCGCGCCTGACGCCACTATCCTCAACCGCATCGCCGAAGTAAGAGCTCCACTCGAACAACTCGCCGCCACCTTCACCTTCGGCAAAATCGTTCACCAGGGATTAACTCTCGCCATCGTAGGCCGCCCCAACGTCGGAAAATCAAGTTTGTTCAATCGCCTTGTTGAACGCGAGCGCGCCATCGTCACCGCCCAACCCGGCACCACTCGTGATCTCGTAAGCGAAACCGTAGCCATCGGTGGAATCCCCGTGGAATTAGTGGATACCGCCGGCATCCGTCGCGCTCTCGACGAAGCCGAAAGCATCGGCATCAAGAAATCAATCGAAGCCCTCGCCGATGCCGACCTGGTGCTGGTGGTAATCGACAAGACCGACCCGCAGAACACAGACGATCAGGAATTGCTATGCCAGGTAGAAGGCCGCCCCGCAATAATAGTAGAAAATAAATCCGACTTGCAGGGCCAGTGTGGGGACGGGCGTCCCGCCCGTCCAAGCCGAGCGCAGCTCGGCCAGCTCTCCTCCGAATCCCCCCCGACTCCCCCTCGCATCTCCACCTCAGCCCTAACCGGAGAAGGCATCCCCGCCCTGCGAGCCGCCATCTTGACCCACGTAGCCGGAGACGCAACCAGCCACCAGGAATCCGGCTTCCTGACCAGCGTCCGTCATCAAAAATTAGTGGACGATGCTCTAACCGCTCTGCACGCCGCGACCGTAGCCGTCGCCGGCAAAGTCCCGCACGAGATGCTGCTCCTCGACCTCTACGCCGCCCTGCGCCCGCTCGACGAAATCACCGGAGCCACCACCACCGACGACATTCTCAACCTCATCTTCGGCACCTTCTGCATCGGAAAGTAAAGTTCTGCATCGGGGAATAAAGTTAGCCATGTCATCCTGAGCAACGCGAAGGACCTATGCATTCCGCCTGCGCCAGGCAAAATGCATAGGTCCTTAATAACCGTCGCCGAATAAAAATAAACTCAGTCCCCCGCCATCGGCCTTGCAACCAGCGCCGGAGTTGCCATCGCAGCGTGAGCCTCCACCGGAGTCTCCAGCCACTTCCGCACTTCCGGCATCGCGTTCCGCATCGCCAACTCGCCAACGCGAATCAATTCCCCCGACCGCTTGAAGTCGTCATAATCAAAGCCCGCGACATCCGGCTCAATCACAATATCGGCTGCGCCTCTCCACACCGAACTCATCATGTCCTGCGCAATCGCGAATGACTGCCCCACTACATCCAGCATGTGCCGCGGCGCTTTCGACTTCGACCACTGCCCTTTCAGGTGAACCCCGATCACACGCTCAGCTCCCATCATTCGCACTGGGAGCGTCGGCACCGGATAAGACAACATCCCATCAACCAGCCATCGGCCGCCAATCTCAACCGGCAAAAACATTCCGGGATAGGCGCAGCTCGCGCGCACCGGATCAATAATCGAACCTGTCGTAAACACCGTCCCCGCGCCTGTTCTAAAGTCAGTCGCAGTTACTCCCAGCGGAATACGCAATTCTTCAAACGTATGCACCTTTAAGACCCGCTGCAAAAACGTAATCATCCGGTCATTGCTGGCGAATCCGTAGCGCGACAGCGTCCAGCGCGCGAAGCTTGTAAACCGCACTGTCTCGGCGAGTTCCTCAAGATCCGTGAGCGACACTCCGCTACAATACGCAGCGCCCATGATCGCTCCCACACTGGTGCCTGCGACCATCTGCACCGCAATGCCTTCTTCTTCCAGGACCTTCAGAACCCCGATATGAGCGATCCCGCGCGCGAAACCTCCGCCCAACGCGATGCCAATCTTCGGTTGGCTTTGTGGTTGAAGTGGTTGAATCGCACCCGACAGTCGAGAGAGCTCTCGACTAAACGCTTGCACAGACCGTATAACCTTGCCCAGACTCTTCATTTGGAACCCCACGTTCCCGGTCTGCCGGACCCGCAAACCCACATCACAGAAAACCCTGCTCCACTAAATAAGATGCCATTAATCGATACTAGTTTGCAGACCACCTTGGTGCTATTCGATGGTTACAGCACATTACCTTTGGAGTCAGGCAAAACCATGTATCCCGCCAGACCGCGGAACTAACTCATTGAATAAGCCTGTAAGGGGTGTTTAGCACGAAGCAGCAGCAGGGCTTAGCCCACTTAAACCACAACCCGCGCCAAGCAGGGGGTATTGAACCTCAACCAGAAGAGGCCAACGTAGGATGACCAAGGTCACGAGGTAGGAAACAAACCTGGTTACGAATGTGTTACAAGATACAGCGCCGGGCGTCCCCGGGTGCCCCATTCATTCGCGTTTTTTGCGAATGAGTGGGATTCACCGCATCAGCCTTCACCACATCAAATCACTAAATAACGCCGCTAAAACGGATTCAGCTTTCCCATGCCCTTTTTCTTCTTCTTCTTGCTGGAAGAGATATCAGCCAAGTCGTCATTCTTTGTCGAAGAGGCGGAACTCGATGAGGAACTCGAGCCGTTGTTATCCAGCTGATTGCTCTGCTGCAGCGGAGGCAGCGCATTCGGGTCCGCCTCAACGTTAGGCTTCAGTTCATTCGGATCCGCGGGAGTTGGCTTCAATTCAGCCGCTGCCGCTGCTGGATCCGGCGCCGCTCCCGGCTGGCCCGGAACTGTTGCGATCGCCGGATCAGCCGCCGCCGCAGGCGCATCATCCGACCGCGGAGCTGGCTGATTCGCCGTCACCGTTCCCCCCGTAGTCTCAACGCTCAGCTTGCTATCGCCGCCCAGTCCCGCCGACCGGCTCACCTGCTTCACCACGTCGGTCGCTGTTATCGGAGCCGGATCTACCATCGTCGGGTCACCCACGTGCGCGGCCTTCGCCACGTCTGGATGCTTCTCGAAATTCACCATTACGCTCGCCACCGCGCTAGCCGGTTGCCGGCTCGCCACTTCTCGCTTATTCTGTGCCAGCATCGCCTTCGTCGGACGCGGCACCGGCTGCTTCAGCGCCTCCAGCCGAGCCTTCGCATCAACGGCCCGATCCATTGCCGGGTACCGCCGGATAATTTTGCCGTAGGCATCGGCCGCCTCTTTCAACAGTCCGTCGATCATCTTGCCTTTGGCGACTTCATTCATGCGCCCATTTTTCCGCACGACTTCAATCTCGCCCTCGTACGATTGCCCCAGCAAATACAACGCCTGATCGGCACCGCTGTATAGCGGATAACGGTCAACCAGCGTCTTAAGCCGCGCGATGGCCGCCGGATACGCCAGCTTCAAATAATAAAATCGCCCAATCTGGAACTCGCGTTCCGCCAAAACTTCCTGCACTTCACGCAGCCGCTGCTTCGCTTGCGGTACCAGTTTGCTGTCCGGATACTCCTGAATCAGCGCCCTGTATTCTTCCTCCGCCCGCTTCGCATGCGTGTAATCACGATCCGGCTTTTCCATCTCCTGATAGTGAATGTTCGCGACCTTTAACTGCGCCTCAGCCGCCTCCGGCATATTAGGAAAGAACGTGCGGAAATCCTTGTACTCAATTTCCGCCTGCTGCATCGCCGTCGTTCCGCCCTCGGCATACCACGAATCCGCCACCGCCAGCTTCGCCCGCGCGATAAATTCCGAATCCGGATAAGTGTTGATCAGCGTCTGCAACGTCATCCTCGCCACATCGAAGCGATTGTGCTTCATCGCATCCATGGCGCGATCAAACAAAACTTTGTCAGGCTGTTTCGATCCCACATTAGCCAGCGGGTTCACCGACTTCTTATTCGTGCACCCAACCGTAAGCGCCAGCATCAGCGCAAGAACATAAATTTGAACAAAAATATGATGACGCCGCATAGATAAGCCTCTAACCTCTGCAATCTGACCTTCGACCTCTGACCTTCCTACACTCTCTGCAAACTGGCGCTCCGTGCCGCTTCCAGCAATGCCCGCGCATTTGCCCGGGCCTCGCCCTTTCCAAACACCGCATTCCCCGCCACCAGAACTTCCGCCCCAGCCCGCACCACTTCTCCCACCGTGTCCAATCCCACTCCACCATCCACTTCAATGCGGAACTGATACCCTCGCAGCGCGCGAATCTCCGCCAGCTTCCGCATCTTATGCAGCGTTCCCGGAATAAATTTCTGTCCCCCAAATCCCGGATTCACGCTCATCACCAGCACGTAATCAGCAATGTCCAGCACTTCGCTCAACGCTTCCACCGGCGTCGCCGGGTTAATCACCACTCCGGCCCGGCATTCATGGCTCTTGATCAAGTGCAGAGTACGATTCAAGTGCCGGCACGCCTCCTGATGCACGGAAATCCAGTCCGCTCCCGCTTCCGCAAAGTCGGCTATATATTGATCGGGATTCTCTATCATCAGATGGCAATCCAGCGGCAACCGGGTTGTCCGTCGCAGCGATTTAACCACCGGAGGCCCGATCGTTAAATTGGGCACGAAATGCCCATCCATAATGTCCACATGGATAACGCTGGCGCCACCCTCCGTAGCTCTGTCCACCTGATCCGCCAGATGGGCGAAGTCCGCCGAGAGTATCGAGGGTGCAAGTTGGATCGAATGCTCGATCAAAAGAGGGTCCAGGTCAGAGGATGTGGAAATTCTAGCATGGTAAGCGCGGCAAGAGGATGGCGGCGGCAGAATCGAAGTTTGGCCGGAGATCGGTTCTTAGTGTAAGCGCCTGTTAACAGCAGTTCGCATGGACCGCACTAACGAAGAACTTCTATTCGCTGGCGGCATTTCGGGCACAGGCCGTTGATGCTTATGAAACTGCGGGGTTCGTATAGCGGCTTGTGACAATGTGGGCACATAAACCCCAGTCGATCGCACAGAACGTCATCATACCTCAGGACTCGGAACAACCCGTAGATCGACGCGGCTGCGACGAGCAGCAAAGACCCGACTCGGACCGATGATGGCTCACGATACCCAAGCGTATTCACCAACAGCAGTAGCACCACATACAGCGTTGTCGGCACGAAACCAACCACACCGACGAGCAGGTTATGTCGTTCCGCGATTGCGAGTCGTTTTGATTCCCATCCGGGAGAAAGAACTGATTTCGCTCTGCCAAGGGGGAATTTTCCGGTGTGAACCAAAAACAAGAGAACGAACATCAAAAACAGTAGCCCGATCCCCCAGAAATCTTGCACGAAGCAATGTTATCAAATGGCCTCGGGAGGTCCAAGCCTTTGGTTTAGCTATCTGATGATTAGTGAAAAATCGCCATTTCACTCATTGAACCAGTTCGCCATTCTCAATGAGTGAAATCTACTTTTAGCCGCAGTTAAGCAAAAATAAGAGACTTGCTCTTGCCGTCCTCGGGGTTGCATGCCCAGCATTGCCAGGTACAGAACCGGCCATCTCCCACCGTTCGCAGAGCAGACGGGGCAAGCCCCTTCTCTACATTTCAATTCGAGATGTAAATCGATCCTCTTCCGTGGCCGAACCTGCCAGCGCCTTACGCACCTTGTCTACTTGCTCAGCCATAGCGTATTTCAGCTTGTCGATTCCCTCGCCGGTCACCGCCGAGATCGGATACAACTTCAACTTCTTCCGCGTCGACCACTGCTTCAGCTTCTTCAGCTTCTCGGGATTCGCCACATCGATCTTCGACGCCACCATCAACGTCGGCTTCTTCTCTAGATCAGCGCCGAAACTTTCCAACTCCCCGCGAATCACCTCAACATCTTTAACAACGTCATCGCGCCCGCTGCCGTCGGACACATCCACCATATGCACCAGCAACCGCGTCCGCTCAATATGCCGCAAAAATTGCGTGCCTAATCCCGACCCCTTGTGCGCCCCTTCAATCAATCCAGGAATATCGGCGACCACGAAACTGTCTTCTTTCCCCTTTTCACCCGCGAGCACAACCCCTAGATTCGGCTCCAGCGTAGTAAAAGGATAATCCGCAACCTTCGGCCGCGCCGCCGAAATGCGCGAAATTAAAGTCGACTTGCCAACATTCGGATACCCCACCAACCCCACATCCGCCAGCAGCTTCAACTCCAGCCGGAAATTGCGGTCTTCTCCCGGGCGCCCATCCTCATGTTCGCGCGGAGCCTGGTGCGTTGACGTAGCAAACTGCGCGTTGCCCCGCCCACCCCGTCCACCGCGCGCAATCACCACGCGTTCATCAGGACGCGAAAAATCATGCACCTTCTCGCCCGTGTCTTCGTCATAAACAATCGTCCCAACCGGCACCTTCAAAACAATTCCCTCGCCGTCGCGCCCAGTTTTTTTCGAGCCTTCACCATGCCGCCCGCGCTCAGCCTTGTATTCAGGATTAAACCGGAAATGCACCAGCGTATTGTGCCGCTCGCTCGATTCCATCCAGATATCGCCTCCGCGCCCACCATCGCCGCCCGAGGGCCCTCCCCGAGGAATAAACTTCTCCCGGCGGAATGCCATGCAGCCATTCCCGCCATCCCCCGCCTCAACCCGAATTTTTGCCTCATCAATAAACATGGTGTATCAGCTCGTGTGGGGACGGGCGCCCTCGCCCGCCCAAAGGAGCGCAGCTCCGCAAAAAGTGCACCAACGAAAAAGCCCCGACCCAAGCCGAGGCTAAATAACTCTGAGGCTAAAATAACTGTTCTGTAGAGACGCGTCTCGCCGCGTCTCCCACCGTGTCCGTAAAAACGGGCCAAGCCCCATCCCTACAGCGAACTCCTACTCCGCTGCCATCGCTTCCGGCTCGACCATCACAAACTTGCCCATCGCACCCTTGTTGACGAATTTAATCCGTCCCGTAATCTTGGCGAAAAGCGTGTCATCCTTGCCCCGCCCAACATTCAGCCCCGGCTTTACCCGCGTGCCCCGCTGCCGGATAATAATCGTCCCGCCCGGAACCAGTTGTCCGCCGAATGCCTTAACCCCAAGCCGCTGCGCATTAGAGTCGCGCCCGTTTCGTGAAGTGCCCTGTCCTTTTTTATGTGCCATAAAATCAGTTCCCAGTTCTCAGTGGCCAGTTGCCAGTGAATTATTTTCAATTTCAAATAACTTGTCATCCTGAGCGGAGCATGATCTTCACGAAGTGAAAATCATGCGCAGTCGAAGGACCCCTACTCAATGACCCCTACTTCTTCTTACTCTTCTTAGCCGCCTTCTTCTTCGGCGCTTTTTTCTTCGCCGAAGGATGCGCCGCGTGCTTCACGGCCTTCTTACCCGGACGCTTCGAACGCTTCACTTCCCCATGCGTCTCGTGCTCCTGCCCCTCAGGCGCCTTCCGAACCTTCTTCTCTTTCTTCTCCAGCTCCGGGGCCTTAAACGACTGTCCGTCAAACGCAATCTCCGTGATCCGAACCGCGGAATAATTCTGCCGGTGCCCACGCAGCTTCTTGTACTGCTTCTTGCGTTTGTAATGGAAGACCAGAATCTTCGCGCCGCGTCCGTGCTCCACAACCTCGCCGCTCACCAGCGCTCCCGATCCCGGAGGCACAATGCTACCCGCCTCAGCCGAAACCGCCAGCACGTCGCCGAATTCAACCTTGCCGTCGTTGTCTTCCGGCGTTTCCACCCGGATTACATCTCCCGGCGCAACACGATACTGCTTACCACCCGCGCGGATCACCGCGTACATAGACTCTCCTTATGCTCGTGTTCCTAGAAATCTTGTGTAGAGACGGGGCTCGCCCCGTCTAAGCCAAGCCCAGCTCGGCAGAAACAAAAATGTGCTTGCTGTTTTCCCGCTGCGGCTTGTGACCGGAAACGCGGCGCGGCCCCAGAACGGGTCCGCAAGTACAGGCAAACTCAACTAGTCTATCGTGCGCCGTGGAAATCGGTCAAACCAAACTATCCGCGTCCCAAGCTATTCCACAAACTTCGCTCCTCACCACCAACTCGTGTCATCCTGAGCGCAGCATGATTTCCACGAAGTGAAGATCATGCGAAGTCGAAGGACCCCTGCTCTCTCCACAGCCGCGGAATGGATAGGTATTTCGCTTACGATGACACCAAGACTCAACGTTCAGCGCGTCCCACCTCAGAACGCCTTCCCCGAATCCAGCAAGATCGTAACCGGCCCTTCATTCACCAACTCCACCCGCATCGTCTCCTGGAAGCGCCCAGTTTCACAGCGCAACCCAGCCGCGCGCACCCTCTCCACAAAGTATTCATAAAGTTCGCGCGCCACCG
>Ga0209332_1000124_pt1 | contig 20106 bp, 17 predicted proteins | sample BlaSpr_A8_OM3_M1_FD_187974 | JGI IMG/M metagenome (GOLD analysis project Ga0209332, IMG submission 187974) | Forest soil microbial communities from Thunder Bay, Ontario, Canada - Black Spruce, Ontario site 2_A8_OM3_M1 (SPAdes) (version 2) | ecosystem: Environmental > Terrestrial > Soil > Boreal...
AATTCTTCGCAAAGGTCGCTAGGCCTTACCCCTTACCCCTTGCTCCAATCCTCCACCCTCAACCCCTTAACCCGCCGAAACACATGGTCCCGCGTCACCAGCACAACCCCCGCCGCCACCGCCTGCGCCGCAATCATCAAATCAAGATTCCCCATGGGCGAACCATCCTTCTCCAGCAAAGCCCGAATCCGCGCATACTGCCCCGCCGCCTCCGAATCCCACGCCAGCGACTCCACGCGCAACAAAAATTCTTCCACCACTCTTTTCAGCATAGTAGCCTGGGTCGTTGCCTCTGGACGCCGCGCCACCCCAAAACGGAGTTCCGCCTCGGTGACAACAGATATCCCAACCTCCGCCATCGGAACCTTCAGCAGACGTTCCCGCACGCGAGGAAAATTGCCTTTGATAATGTAGCCCGCTGTATTGGTATCGAGAAGATAGCGGACCGCCATCTAGAACAATTCGCGCTTCTGCGGAGGCGCATCTCCACGATCGGAAAGAAAATCTTCAGGCACGTCCGCAGTTTTCAGGAAGGCAAAAAAATCGCGCCACGATTCCGGACGCCGCGAAAGAATCACGTCCCCCGTCGCCGGATCGCGCCGTACAAACACTTCCGACCCTTCAAAACGATACTCGGAGGGTAGGCGCACCGCCTGGCTGCGTCCGTTGAGAAATAATTTAGCAGTTCGAGGCATGGTATATATCATGATATATACCTATAAAATAGTCAAGAAAATCATTTTTTGGAGGCTGCGTCAGATTAACTCCGTTGTTAGCCCGCCACTCGCACACTGATCCGACCTGAGCCACGCGTTGGTCTTTCCTCACAAACGGCGCGTGATGGCCGTCACAGACAACCAACGCGAAGCCGTGACATGATCTCTAAATATCGTCAGGGTCTGAGTGTGTCCAGCCCCGTCGTGGACCGAGCACAACAGCTCTAGATTCCATTTTGGGACCTATTCCGAGCTAAGTCATTAGGAATCAAGACTTTAGTTTAAGTCCTTTAGAATCCTGGACCAAATGAGAAATTTCTCCGTAAGCCGCTAATTCCATAAGGCCAGGGGGGAGGGGTACCATTACTTTATGGTTAACTTTTCCCAAAACAGCGTCTTGGATCTCACTTCCTCCCTCCAAACACGTCATTGGATTATCGGCGTCACAAATGTGCGCCGTGCACAAAGGTTTCATTGACCCCAATCCCGACTTATGTTTAACTCCATTTAATCGGGGCGGGCTCACAGCAGTAGTTTTTGGAAGGGTACCAAAAATTTAGGGCGTGAGACCGAGGTGTAGTATGAAGTCCAGCAGTTTTGCAGTCCTTGCAGCATCCCTCCTAGCTTTTCCTCTGAGTGCCAGTGCGCGGGAGATGGTCCTGCCCGCCGGTACCCTTCTGCAGTGCACCATGAACGAACCCAACTTTTCTTCCTCCACCGTCGCCGTCGGCGACCCCGTCCTCTGCCATCTGCACTCCGTAACTGAGTTCGGACAGCAGGCATTTCCGCGCGGCAGCTACCTTGTCGGGCATCTAGAATCCGCCAAAGATCCCGGCCATTTCTGGGGCAAGGGCGATCTGAAGCTGATATTCGATCGCATCGGCATGCCGCAGGGCGATATGCCTCTCGAGGCCAAAGTCATCGCCACTCGAGGCTACAAAGTCGATAAAGAAGGCGACATCCGCGGCAAGGGCCATGCTAAGCGCGACGTCGTCGAATGGATGCTCCCGCCCCTCTGGCCCTGGAAGATCATCATGCTGCCGGCACGCGGCCCGCGTCCCAAGCTGAAGGGCGAAACCATGCTATCGCTGCGCCTGATGGATGACGTGCAGATCCCGCAAGTCGCGGCCAGCAACAGCAACGGCCCGAACTGGCATTTCTTCGGACGCCCGCGAGTACAGAATGATTCGTTCTATCAGGATTCGTCCGCGTCTTCTTCCAACACCTACAACTCCGGTCCGCAGCTCGCTGTTCGGCGGGTTAGCGCCAGCGAACCGCTAGTAGCACAGGAAGACGCGCAGGAAGAGTCTCGGGTCACCTACGCCCGCTACGTTTCGAAAGCGTCGGCGAATGGCGCTAGCGCGGCACCCGGCGTTCCTGTGTTCGTGCTGAAAAGCGGCATGATCCTCTCGGTAGGCAATTACTCCTATCAGGATGGCCGCATCAGCTACGAGCTAGCCAGCGGCGGCAACGGCGTGATCGCTGCCAATGAAGTCGATTGGAGCACAACCACGCGCGTAAACAATAAACGCGGCATCAGAGTATCGTTGCCCACCGGACACCAAACCGCATCCCCATCGGGATACTAACCAAGCTCGCGTAGGGGCGGACGCATTCGTCCGCCCCCGCCGAACCAAGCTCGCCCGATTTCTCCCATGCCAAAAATTCCTGGCGACCAGCAACCACCTAAAGTCATCCATTCAACATAGAGCCAGAGTGATAGCCCGATCGTGAGGATTCCATGTCGAAAGTAAACATCGCCCAAAAATTCGCCAAGATCACCGAATACTGGAAGCCCTACATCGCCGCCGAACTCAACGGCCAGTACGTGAAGCTCGATAAGCTGAAAGGCGAGTTCGTTTTCCATCATCACGAGCACGAAGACGAGATGTTCCTCGTCGTCAAGGGCCGCTTCCGCATGGACTTCCGCGACCATCACGAATGGATCGAAACCGGCGAGTTCATTGTCGTTCCGCGCGGCGTAGAGCATCGTCCAGTAGCCGAGGAAGAATGCTGGCTGATGATGTTCGAGCCTACCACTACACTAAACACAGGCAACGTCGAGAACGAACGCACCCTGCATGAACTCGATCGAGTGTGACTATCGATCGGACATCGACTTTCGGTCAAACCGCGAGCATGCCAAGCGCATCGAATTGTCAGAACTCAAACCTATGGAAATTACTGTCTATTCCGCCCCCTGGTGTTCAGACTGCCGAGAGGCCAAGCGCTTTCTCGACCAACACAAACTTCCCTATACCGAGATAAATATCGAAGTCACGCCCGGAGCGGCCGACGAGGTCGTGAAGCGCACCGGCAAGCGCGCCGTCCCACAATTTGTAATCGATGGAGAGTGGATCCAGCCCTACCGTCCCGGCGAAGGCTTTCTCTACGAAGACATGGCCAAACGCCTGGGCATCGAGCAATGAACATGCCGCGCAATAACCCGCTGTAGAGACGGGGCTTGCCCCGCCTCAAGCAGTGAGGCAATGGTTGCGAATACACAGCTGCTGCCCTCGCCAGACGCGGCAAGCCGCGCCTCTACAGCCGTGATATTCAGTTACTTTCGGCCTTCCGTCCCCCGACTTCTGTACCCTACTCGCAACGCGAGTTATACGTCAGGATAGGGTCTGCTCCCGGCAATCCCCCCTTGGCGCCGGGCCATGGGCCCATGTTCAATCAAGATAGCGGCGAAAGCGAATTAGTCGAAACCTGGCAGCGTTTTGTGCAGGGACTGCTGGGCGTGCTGGCATTAGTAGGCGCAGGAGTCATGGCACATTATTATGCTCCTCCTGAGAACGCAGGCCTGCAGCAGCAAGTGCATCAACTCACCCGCGAAATCGCGGACATGCAGCGCGACCAATCCTTCACGCCAGCCACCGTCGACAACGCACGCGAGTCAGTCGCCTATATCTGTGGCATTTATCACGTGTCTGGCCGTCCCCAAAGTTTTCGCGCTCGCGTCGCCGGGACCGGGTTTGTCGTCGCCCCCGGGCTGCTGGCTACCAATCGACACGTGGCTGAGCCTTGGTTCGGAGATCGCGAAGTTGCCGTCGAATTGCGGCAAGGTGGGCTTCCAGTCCTCGAAAAATTGGAGGCCTATTTCCCCGGCTCGCCGGTCCCGGTACGACTCGATACCGCGGCTGTATCTGATCATGGAGATCTGGCTGTGCTTCGGCTCGAGCCAACTGCTTTTACACGAAAATTGCGACCGCTAACTTTGTCGCAGACATTGCCCCAGGTCGGGGAGTCGGTAAGCGTCCTCGCCTATCCCATGGGTGTTACTGGCATGGTGGCGAAGTCGCCAGCGCTGGTCTATGAGCGGCTTTCCTCGCATCCCGATAACGACGACACGGCGGGCGAACTGGCGGCATTGTCGCTGATCCGGCCTTCAGCGACCTTCGGGCATATCGGCGATGTAAGCGGCGATAAGTTGATTTACGACGCGCCCACGGCGCGCGGAGGCAGCGGCGGGCCCGTCCTTAACCTGCGCGGTGAAGTCGTTGGCATCAACTCTGCGTATATTGATGGCTTCTCGGGCGGGACCCTCGGAATCACCGCAGCAGAATTGCGCCCTTTGCTGGAAATCGCGAAACGAGTCGCTCTGGAAACAGCCGCAATCGGCCACTGAACCAGAGACGGCCGGGATGAGGGGAAGTGCCGTTTTCGAGTCGCCGAATCGTCCAACTAACAAGTTCGGTCTCCGCAGCGGAATAAGAGGTGGACTTCCCTTCCTTAAGGTGCAATTTCTTGCGCATCGCTTTCCTCTTGAAACCCCGGACCTCGCCTCGGCAGACAAAATAGCTATAATTCAGGTACATTTAACTCGCTGATTTGAATGACACGTTGGCCTTAAGGCTGCTTCTATACTTCGATAACTCCCCCAAGATTAGAAAATGAGTTTCCAGGAATATCTTCCGGCGGAGACTCTAGATAGATTTCTTCGAGATTGATCATGATCATGACAAAGATAAAGATAAAGAATTGTTTATTTGCGGTTGCATTGATGAGCCTGGCGCTGGCGAGCGGCTGCGCCAAGGGCGGAAACGGCGTTGTTCCCCCTCCAGTGACAATTGAGGTCGCCATTACTTCGCCGAGCAACGTCAACCCAGGCGCGATCTACCTGACTCAGACTCTTACGCTTTCGGCGACGGTGTCGAACTCGACTACAACGGCGGTTAACTGGAGCCTGAGCGGTCCCGGGACCTTGACGCCCGTTACTCCCGCCACGACTCCGGCAACAGCGACTTACGTAGCTTCTACTACCGGGTCAGCGACGGTAACCGCAACGCTGGCCTCCAACTCCTCTATCAGCGGCCCGCTGGCTTTGGGAGTGGTCGACATCACCACCGTTGTAACGCCAACTACGTTGAGCATAGGTACTGGGCTAACTCAACAGTTCACCGCCGTAGCCATCCCTGACGACGCGCCCCAAACTTTTACTTGGACCTGCACTGTAGTGGCAAGCAAAGCGCCCTGCAATACCTTTTCTCAGGACCGCACTGTGTCCGGGTTGGCCTCCTACACAGCTGCGGACAATTGCACTACGAGCAACGACTGTATCCAGATATCGGCAGCTTCAACCGTTGATACGGCAGGCTGCAACAACTCCACAAATTGCACCGCTGCCACAGTTTCTGTAGTGCCGTCGCGTGTAAGCGGCCCCTACACGTTCCGGTTCTCCGGATACGACAACAGCAAGCAGGCCGTTGCCGTGGTTGGAACGTTCACCGTGGCTGCGAACGGCACAATCTCAGGTTCGGAAGAAGAATTGACTGCCAGCGGATGGGCGCGGCAATCGATTACCGGAGGATCCTACCAGCCCAGTTCATCCGATCCAAACAACTCGAACAATGCAGGAAGCTTAACTTTTTCTCTGCCGAATGGAGTATATCCCTACCAATTCCAGGTAGTGCTCAATGGAGACGGCTTCCTGCAAATGATTGAGTCGGATTCGAAGGGAACCGGGTCCGGCATTGCACAGACACCGGCATCTTCCAACGTCTTTAAGGGCGCCCAAACCTTCGCATTCGGACTCGCCGGTGTCGATGCCGTCGGAAATCGCATTGGCTATGCCGGAGTTCTTCCCATGAATGGCAGCGGCGGTAGCGGCACGGTAACCGGCGGCCAGATGGATGTGAACGATAACGGGAACAGCAGCAACGGCATTTGCGCTTCGCCGTGCGCAATTACCGGGAACTATTTACCAAATGGCAACGGCTCGTGGAAATTGACTCTCACTTCGCCCATCGCCATGACTTTCGACTTCTTCATTGCTTCTGGAAGCGCGGCGAAAACGACTCCACTCACTTTCTACGTAATTTCCACCGACTCTAATCCAGCGGTCTCCGGCACCATGGTTCTTCAGGATTCCACGCAGACCTACAACAACGCCGCCTTCAAAGGCACGTCCGTCTCCGCTCTGACAGGAGCAGTGACGACGGCGAATAGCACGTGTACCGTACCACCTTGCTCCAACGTCTCGCTGACGCTAGGCACGACCGACGGCAACGGAAATTTCTCCGGCCAATTCGACCAGAACAACGGCGGCACTATTATTTCTGTCCCCGCCCAGTCGCCATTTGCATACACCTACGCCGCCAGCGGCACTAACGGACGATACACGTTCAACATGCTCGGAAATCCGACCGTGAGCCCGGTTGCGGCGCCACTGCCCTTCGTTCTTTATGCCACGGGAGCAAATCGGGGATTCCTGCTTGACCAATCCAGTCCAGCGGTAATGACCGGAACCATGAATCCACAGGGAAAAACAAGCGGCGGCGTTTTTGCGGCTTCAGAGTTGCCGGGACCCTATGCCGCAGCGACCACTGCCAGCGGCAGCAACGCTGTGGATCCGATTGCTTCCAATCTGCTGCTGACCTACCCGGGAAACGGGAACGCTAACGTCGTCGGAGGAACGCAGTACTTGTCTTCCACTACCGGTCAAACATTGACCGGTTCTTATACGATCACTAGCTTCGGGACGGGGACGATCACCTTGACTACTCCCGCCACGCAGAACTATGTGATTTACGCGGTCGATACTTCCGGCTGCGGCGGGCAAACCGTTGCGTGCGAAATACAGGATTTCTTTATGATGGATGTCGACAGCGCCAACACAAATGCGTCCATCATTTTCGCGCAGCAGTAAAAAGCAGCAGCGAGAGACACCACCCATTCTTTAATTTGCTTGGGAGTTCTGCTTAGGCGTGGCGGCGGGACTGATGCTACTTTCGGCCGCGCCCATTCCGCCCGTAGCCCGTCCCCCAATCCATCCGCGTTCGCGGATTTGCTCTTCTTCCATCCGGCGAAGCCGGGCCGCCATAACATTGGGCCGTCCGAAATAGCCTACGATTTGCCTGGGATTCGCGCGCTCGACCACGGGCAGACGGCCGACATTGTGGCGCAACATTTTGTCGACGGCGTCAGATAGCGTTTCATCCGGATGAGTTACCACGAGTTTTCGAGTTCCACTTTCGAGCACCGTCGCAACTCCGCTGGGCTCGCGATCGAGCGCGCGGAGAATGTCGCCGCGTGTGATGATGGCTTCGAGTTGCGACTTATCATCCACCACCAGCAGAGCCTGATGGCGACTGACCTCGGGATCGCGGCGCGCGATGCGTTCGGCGAGCTCACCAACGCGCATATTGGCCGAGATTACCGGCGCGCTTCGGTCCATGGTCTCAGCGACTCGCATCTGCTGCATAATGTCCGCTTCGTAATCCTGATGAATTCGCAGGCCGCGGCGGGCAAGCTTCTCCGTCATGATGGAGGCGTGCGGCATCAGATACATCGCGATCCCTGCGGCAATCACGCTGACCAGCATGAGCGGCAGCACAGCGTTGTAATCGCGTGTAATTTCAAAGGCAAAAATGATGAACGTGAAGGTCGCGCGAGACGCCGCGCCAAATACTGCACCCATGGCGACCAGCGCAAATGCTCCGGGGGAAAGATGAGCGCCAGGAAAGATGCGGTTGGCGATCATGGCAAACGCGCCGCCCATCGCCGCGCTCAACATGAACATGGGAGCGAGCAGGCCGCCGGAGGTGCCCGATCCGAGGGAGATAATCAGCGCGGCCCCCTTGGCGATCATCACAACCAGGAGCAGACCAATGGCGAGGCGGGCATTCAAGATATCGGTAATGGTGTCGTAACCGACGCCCAGAACTCGCGGGACGAAATATCCGATGATGCCGAGGCCGAGAGCGCCGATGGCTGGCCACCAAAGATCGTCGATGGGAAGTTTTTCAAACTGATCTTCGATCCAGTAAAGCGCCTTGCTGAAGCCAACCGCAGCTAGACCACAAATGGCTCCGAGCAAAAGATAAAACGGCAGCGCGCGAGGGACGCTGAAGTCCATAGGAGCCACTTGAAACATCGGGCCGCTGCCCAGCAGTTGCAGGTGCACGGCCGTAGCGAGAGTGCTGGCAATCACCAGTGGAATAAAGGAGCGCGATTTGAATTCGAAGAGAAGTAGTTCAATGGCGAGAATCACTCCGGCAATTGGAGTGTTGAAGGTGGCGGACATGCCGGCGGCCGCCCCGCAGGCGAGCAGCACTTTACGCTCGGAGGCGGTGGTGTGCATGATCTGACCGACCAGCGAACCGAGGGCACCGCCAGTTTGAATGATTGGGCCTTCCGCGCCAAACGGGCCACCGGTGCCGATGGCAATCGCCGCGGAGATTGGCTTCAGGATGGCGACTCGCGGTTCAATGCGGCTGCGATTGAAGAGCACCGCCTCCATAGCTTCAGGAATGCCGTGCCCCTTGATTTTCGAACTGCCATATTTCGCCATGAAGCCGATTACGATTCCGCCAATCACAGGAGTGACAATCACCCAAAGTCCGAGATGATTCAGTCGCGCGCTGCCGAAGTCGGCGGAAAAGCGATGAAAGAAAAATATGTTGGTGAACAGTCCGATCAGGCGATACAGAACATAGGCCACTACTCCGGCGAGGAGGCCGACGCCCGCGGCTAAGCCGGAGATCAACACCATACGAAATTGGGCGGGGGTACCGAGCGCATCAAGATCAGAGACAACAGGGCGAGCCTCTGGATTGTTTCTTTCTTCGGTTATAGCCATTTATTGTTCCTTAAGACTTGCCTTAGCCTTGCCTGAGTTCTGCTTCGGTTTTGCCTGCTTGAGCACCGCTTGCAAAGCTGCCATCAGAGCTGGACCCGCGGTTTGCAATTCCGCCCTGTGGTGCAACGAAAGTTCGTGAAGAACTGCCTCACCCTTTGCAGTGAGCACAAGCAAGACTTCACGACCGTCGTCGCTATCGCGGCGGCGCTTTACAAAGCCAGCTTTTGACAGACGATTAACTAGCTCCACGGCGCTGTTCGGACGAATTTGTAGACGGCCGGCAAGGATGCCGATAGTGGGCCGCATATTTTCAGGCAGTCCCTTCAAAGCCAAAAGAAACTGATGCTGGTTGGGCTCAATGCGGGCTTGGCGGGCGGCCTGCTCACTGAAATGCAGGAACCGGCGAATCTGGTAGCGCAACTCCGCGAGAGACTGGTAATCGGGCGGAGGAGTCGCCTTCTTAAGGCTATTTATATCGCCTCGCGACATATATATATCGTACTACGATATATATGATACGAGCAACGTGGCGGTTTCAGCATTTTGTAAACCGCTACTTACTGCGGAGCACAGTTTTTGCAGTGGCTAGATCGTCGTAACGGTTATATACGCGAACCACGATGACATGGTCATCGGCCATGCTGGCGGCCATGGAAGGCGATGGCGGCAGCACATTAGGTTGGGGGATGGTGACGGTAAAATCGTAATCTTCCGTTCTCGAATCCGATATTTTCCCGACCGGCTCAACGAACTGCCAATCGCCGCCGTCCAACGAGTATTCCGCCCGTTTAATTGGTGAAAAAGAATCTTTGGCATGAAAGCGGACATGGATTCGTTTTCCATCGATCCCCGCGTTCAGGCCTTCGATGACGGGGGCAGTGCTATCGACTTCGAAGCGTTCGGAAACCCGTTCGGCATAGAGCGCCTCTCCCGGTGAATGCGAAGGCGCATCCGATGCAAGGACCTTAACGGCATAACCACCGTCCGGCAGAAGACTTGAGTCGAAGGAATAGAAATGGTCGGTTATATTGCTTTTCAATAGCAGCCAGCGCGACTCGCCGTCACCCCGGTAATAAATGGTGAATACAAGCTGGTCGTCGTTATCATCATGCGCCGACCAGCGGATAGCAACAGAGTCGCGATCGCGTGCCGCTGGAGAGGGTGAATCGAAACGCGACTGCCCGGATGTGGATGCTTCGCTGGCTATCACATGCGAAACCGGCTGATACCGATAACCAGGCTGGACGGTGATCTCATCTATTTCGGGCGCAACGTTCTTGGGCAGATAATAAAGAATCACGTCGTCAACGCGAGGCGCGGGACCGCCGGCATGGAGAACAGATTTCCACTGCACAAAGCGGGCTGGAGGGACCTTGAGCGCTGATCCGGCAGAAATATCAACCGGTGCCCAACGACTCCAGTTGCGGTCTGGATTGTCGACGTTTCCGCTGCGCGCGTAAAGCTCGACATTGCCGGCAGACCTTAAGTTGGCGCGTCCCCACATCGAGAAGATATGTGCGTCGAAAACATCGCTTTCGTAGGTTCCTTCAGACTCGGGTGCTGGGCCGAGAAGAAAAATTTTTCCCAGATTACTTCCGGAAGCATAAAGTCCTTTGCCGGACGCAGGGGCAAAAGCGGTAATTTGAGTGGCACTGGCTTTGATCAGGTCTGTAAAATCATCGACGCCATTGATGGCGAAAATATGTCCGCGATTCCCGGTGCCGGCAAGTAGCCGTCCGTTCTGGTCGAAGCTCAAGGCATAGACAAGATCTTCGTGCGAACTCCACCAGCGCTCGGGGGCGCCATCGGGCGCAATGCGGTAGATCTCCGAGCCTCCGGTTGCGCCCATCCCGGGAGCCGGAAACGATGACGGTGCAGAAGATGAAGAAGTCGCAGCCGGCGTTGTAGTCACATTGGTGTTGCCGCCAGGAGCAGGCGAGGTCTGCGTAGAAGCGCCCAGCGTAAGGCTTGTGCTGACGCTAGTAGTTGCGGCACCGCCGCGCTTTTCTCCCGCTGCCGCGGCAAAGATGTTGCCGGCCTGGTCGATGGCGAGTGCGGTGATTTCCTTTTTGGGTGCGCTGTAAAGAACAAAAGCATCTCCATTAGGCGCGATGCGATAGACGAGTCCGCTGCCGTCGGAGCCGGCGATCAAATTACCGATGGAATCAACGGCGAGAACACGGATGTGAACTTCATCGCTCTTAAAAAAAAGCGAGTTCTGACCGTTGGCGGTGACCTTATAAATCTCGCCGTGATCGCCAGTCGCGACATAGAGCGTGCCGGCGTTGTCGAGAACAACATCCCATATGTATTTGGAAGAAGGATCGAAGTAGGGCGTCGCGCTCCACGAACTTTTCCCTTCACTTTTCTCTTCACTCTTCGCGGCATCCATACTCTTCTTTGCCCTAACGCGACCGGGAGCCAGGCGGTACACTTTGCCGTCGGGAGCTGTGGCGGCATACACAACGCCACTCTTCTTATTAACGACCAAAGCCTGAACTTGCAACTCCTGAGGCTCGAAGATCGTGGTGATCTCGCCGCTCGGCGTGATGCGATAGACGCGGGCGGGTGATCCGGCAGCGGCGTAGACGTTGCCCTCGGAATCGGACGCGATCGACCAGATGTAAGTCGAAGGCGTAGTCGCAAGCGCCTTAAATGCGGGAGCGAGTTCGAGGCCGCCCTGACTGCGCAGCGCCACTCCTTTTGGAGTGCCTTTGAGCAATTCATCGAAGGTGGACTGCTCCCAGGTGCGTGTGCCCTCGGCGAAGGCCATCGCGTACAGCGTTAGAGCTGAGAGAAGAAGCGTTACTAGAGGGGCGAACCAACTACGAACCAAATGCATAACTCATTTTACGGGATTTGCGGGGTTCTGATGGAGAGCCGGGCGTCCCCGCCCGGCCACGAAGCCATGGACGGGCGAGATGCCCGTCGCTCCCCCAGCTGCTATTTGATATTGATCGTCAGCATCTGAGCGCCGGAAACTACATAGTCGAGCGGCTCGGTCCAAGCTTCGCTGACTGAGGACTCGCCCAACACAACCATGTCCTGGGTTCCCCGCATGTTTTCCATTACGTTCATGACGGAGAGCGGCAGTGTGGGCATGATCTTATCCGCGATCATGGCTTCGGGATCGGATTCGATTAGCGAAACGTAGACGCGATCGTTGGCGCGTTCTTTATTCAGCAAAGCGATTGTGGGCGCTAAGCCCAGCCCGTGATTCATCATCGGCGTTCCGTGATGAACGCGATCGAGAGTATCTCCATCGCTTACCAGGATGCGCAGAGTTCCCTTCGAAGTCGAAGTTGGAATCTTAATGGGAATCTGACGAACCAGGCGCTCGCCGCGATAGGGGCGAATAACGGTCTCAACCATAATCTGGTCGCCGGGCCGAGCTTCGGTCACATCGGTACGCGACGCTTCCAGGCGCGCGGAGCGGCGTTCGCGGACAAGATCGAAATCGAGCTTCACTCCCGAAATGTCGGGCACGTCGAAAGCATTGGTATAAATGCGGCCAAAGCGATCGCCGATGGTGGCCGCAGCCATGGCGGCCGCGGGCTGTCCATTGTCTTGCGGAGAAAACATGTTCTGCAACGTAACGTCGGAATAGCCCCGCACGCTCAGCACGCCATTCATGCGGTAAGTAATATCTTCGCCATATTCGTTGGTGCCATGCAACGCATTAAAAACGGTGGCGGTCATCGCTAGCGGGCTAAGCTTCGCATTATTCAAGATTTCGTAGTGGAATTCTTTGGTAGCACTTCCGCTGTGCATCGCGACGGTCACCGGAATCATCTTCGATTCCCGGCCAGGGACGCCCATAATGCCGGACTGCCGGTCCTGCACGAACGCGCCGACCGTCTCCGTGGTATTAACGATCTTGAAAGCATTCATGGGCGAAGGCAGAGTGGCCAGTACCGTCGCCTTGGTCATCGGCAGGTCGACTTCGCCAAACTGCAAGAGAGGATGTCCGCAGGCGAGCAAGCGCTGCGGATCGACGTACGTCACCGTGCAAGTGGCCGCGATATCCATATCTCCGCGAACTAGAACGGCGCTGACGGCGGATCCGGCCTCGATTGGCTCCGGCTGTTTGCTATCGCTGGACGAGCCAATGCCCATCACGGGAACGATTCCCGCTGCGGCAAATTGCGATGAATAGCGCTGCAACGTCTCCTCAGAGAAACCGTTGAACACGAGCGGCGTTTCAATGGGGGTCAAATAGTTGCTACGGTTCAGCGCTGGAAATGCGGGAGTTTCGCCCGGGCTTGAGGTCTGAGTCGAAGCGCTTTGACCGGCATGGGAGCCATCTTGCCGGTCGCCAGCTGGAAGTTTTGCGCGCGATGGCGGCGGACGGCGGTCGAGGGCATTGATCTCCATCATCTCTTCAATCGGGGTCACTCCCGCGATCGGTTCTTTCGAAAATTCGCCGATGCGGAAGGCTAGCGCTCCCGCCAGTTTGCCGTTGAAATATACCGGGCTGCCGCTCATGCCCGCGACTACTCCCGTGTATTCGGGTTTAGTTCCGTGTAGGCGAACCAAAATAATGTCGCCTTTGGGGCCGTTTGTGTTATGCATCACGCCCAGAACTTCGACGTCCATCGATTCGGGTTTTACACCCTGGAATACCGTGAGGGCCGTGCCTCTCATGCCCGCGCGGATCTGATCCAATGGCATGATTGCCGGAGTAACGATTCCGGACTTAGTCGAGGCGGGCAATAATCGGTCCGTTGCAGTTACATTTTGTGCGGAAGCCAGCGCAGAAGATAGAAGATACAAAAATACGCCGACTAGTGAAGATACAGCTTTACCCATGCATTGCCCCGGAGGTCAAAGAAACGACCAAACCTTTTTTGCATTTGACTCCGCGCGCGATGAGAGGATTTTTGCTAGGGAGAGACCATCTAAAGACTCGCAAAATATCCCAACCGTGGAGTTGTTGCATTTATACTAGCATAGAATTTTTTGAGGACTCTCCATGTTTTGGTTTACGTCAATCGAGAAAATCGATTTGGGTACCCCTTCGCGCAAGCAATTGATTTGGTTGATTTTAATTTTTCTGTCGCTAGTTACTAAAGTAACTACCTCGGCCGCGCAGGATAGTTCGCAGCAGGTTCCCGCCAGTCCAAATAAACAAGAAGCGCCACCCGAAGCGGGCGGTCCGCAAAACGACGTCGGGCCATATGTGATTCCCAAGAAGAAAGAAGAGCCCCCACCGCCGCCTCCGGAAAAGCCCAAGAAAATCGAGAACATGCCGGACTACTCGATCAGAGTCGAAGTCCCAGTCGTGACCCTCGACGTGCTTGTCACTACGAAGGATGGGCAAACCGTACCCGGCCTGAGAAAAGACAATTTCAAGATTTTGGAAGACGGCGCGCCGCAGACGATTTCAACTTTCAGTCAGACCAAGGCTCCGATTACCGCGGTATTGCTGGTGGAGTTTGCATCGACCAACTATTCCTTCATAGTTGAAGCCTTGCGCGCATCGTACGCATTTGCCAGCACCCTTCTGAAAGACGATTGGGTGTCTGTAATTTCTTACGACATGAAGCCGCAGATACTGGTTGACTTCACACAGGACAAGCGCGAGGTACAGGCGGCGTTGGATCAGTTGCGAATGCCAGGTTTCCAGGAAACCAACCTTTTCGACGCCCTGTTCGACACGCTAGATCGAATCGACCGCATTGAAGGCAAGAAGTACATCATTCTGGTATCGACCGGCGTAGACACTTTCAGCAAGCTTCATCTCGATCAAATTCTGAAGAAGGTCAAGTCCACGAAAGATGTAACCATTTACCCCATCAGCGTTGGTTTCGCGGCACGAGAACGGGCAGAGTCTCGCGGGCGAGCTGCTTCGCACGGCATGGGAATTCCCATCGACAACATGGACTATCTGCAAGCGGACAACGAGATGCGAACATTCGCCAGCTTAACCGGTGGGCGCGCTTACTTCCCTAGATTTCAAGGTGAACTGCCGGAGATTTTCAACCAGGTTGGAAGCGACATCCGCAATCAGTACAGCATCAGCTATCGCCCTACAAACGCGAAACTCGATGGCACATATCGCAAGCTAAAAGTCGAACTCATGGCGCCGGATGGTGGTCCGCTGAAGGTTCGCGATCAGAAAGGCAAGGACGTGAAGGTCGTTGTCTACGCGCGCGAGGGCTATACGGCGAAGCACACGGTAGAATAACTCTCGACGGAATAACTTTCGAAATAACTAGCGATGGAGCGACGGGCGTCCTCGCCCGTCCTGAGGAATGCCGAGGATGCCGGGCGAGGACGCCCGGCACTCCACCGCTATAACTTTCATTCCGCACAGCACGCACACGCTCCCCTGATTTACAATCCTCAGTTCCCTTTCAGGAGAGATCGCCGTGATTCCACGATATACCCGGCCGGAGATGGCCCGCATCTGGAGCGACGAGAATCGTTTTCGCACGTGGCTCGCGGTCGAAGTTGCGGCGACTGAGACGCTAGCCGCTGCTGGCATCGTGCCGAAAGAAGCGGCCAAGGCGATCCATGCGCGCGCCGACTTTAACGTCGCACGCATTTTCGAAATCGAAGCCGAGGTCAAACATGATGTCATCGCTTTCACCACAGCGGTGGCCGAGATTGTTGGGCCCCACGCGCGCTGGTTTCACTATGGCCTCACCTCGAATGACGTTGTCGATACGGCGCAGGCTCTGCTGATCCAGCAGGCGTCGGCGTTGATCGCGAGCGATCTTGATCGTCTCGCGGAAGTTCTCGAACGCCGCGCCTGGGAGTTTAAAGATACGCCGATGATCGGGCGCACTCACGGCATCCACGCCGAGCCCATCACGTTTGGCTTCAAGATCGCCAACTGGTATTCGGAGACGCAGCGCAATATCGCGCGCTTTAAGGCGGCCGCCGAAGATCTTCGCGTAGGAAAATTCTCAGGCGCAGTGGGAACGTTTGCCCACCTCACTCCCGAACTCGAAGAGCAAATGTGCGCGCGACTGGGATTGAAGGCCGCGGCCATTTCGTCGCAGGTGATTCAACGCGACCGGCATGCTTTTTATCTGGCAACTCTGGCGACGATTGCATCGACGCTCGACAAGATTGCAACCGAGATTCGCCACTTGCAGCGCACCGAAGTCCGCGAGGCCGAGGAATTTTTCAGCGAAAAGCAGAAGGGCTCGTCGGCCATGCCTCACAAGCGTAATCCGATCACCAGCGAACAAATTTCTGGATTAGCGCGCGTGGTACGGGGCAATGCACAGGCCGGATTCGAGAACGTGGCGCTCTGGCACGAACGCGATATTTCTCATTCCTCGGCGGAGCGCATCATCATTCCGGATTCCACCACGCTTGCCGATTACCTGCTAAACAAGACTGCGACATTGATTGAGACGATGTTTGTCTATCCCGCGCGCATGAAGGCGAATCTCGACAGCACTCGTGGCCTCGTTTTCAGTGGACAGTTATTGCTGGATTTGGTCGAGAGTGGAATTTCGCGCGAAGATGCTTACCGGCTGGTGCAGAGTCACGCCATGCGAGCGTGGAGGGAGAATCTCGATTTCCACGACCTGATCGTGAACGACTCAGAAATTAGCGGACGAGTGCCGCGAGCAAAAATCGAGAAGGCCTTCGACCTGAAACGGCAACTGAAGAACATCGATAAGATTTTTGCCCGCGTATTTGCCCGCAAAAGTACTGCAAAGAAGAATGCTGCATCTTCGAAATACAAACCTTCGAAGCGAAAGAAGTGACCTAAACTTCTCGGCTTCTCACCAGTTCTAGCAACTCAATCAACTGCTTCAACTTTTCTTGTGGGACGTGGCGCAGCATTTCGCGGCCACGCTTTTCAAGCGGCGCATCCATTTCTCGCAGCAAATCCAGCCCCGCGGGCGTGATCTTTCCGTAGATGACACGACGATCATGTTTGGCGCGCGTCCGCTTGACGAAGCCGCGATCTTCCAGCCGATTCAGCAAGCGGGTGATGTCAGGATCGTGGGTGATCATGCGCTCGCCGATCTCCCGGCACGGCAGGCCTTCCGGTCCCGCTCCGCGCAAGATGCGCAGGGCATTGTATTGCGTGCCAGTAAGCCCGAACTCTTTCAGCCATGCTTCAACTTCTGCCTGGAGCGCATCGGCCGTGCGCAATAACGCGAGATAGGCTTCCTGTTCTCGGCTTGTGAATGGAATATTCTGCTTGAGCTCGGCCTGGAGTCCACGCGACATGAGTCCAGATTAGTCGTTATGACGAGTATATGTCAAACCCGCACATATAGCGCTTGTAACGGTTTGTAAAAGTCGCCCACGGACGCATCTCGGCCGCCCTTCATAGCATCTATTTAACTACCCGGTTAACACGTTAGAAACCGGAAAATTCAGCAAAGGAATGGCAACCATGAAGAAGCAATTATTGGCGATGTCGATGGCGTTGCTCGTCCTGCTTAGTATGACTGCAATGGCCGCTACCGGCCGATATGATCAGCAGATTCAGCAGGCGGTCAGCCATAAAGTTCACGACGCTAAGCATCTGCAAAGCGTCAACTCGAGCGTTGAAGATGGCATCGTCATTCTGACCGGGACCGTCGGTCTCTATGAGGACAAATTAGACGCCGCAAAAAAAGTCAAGAAACTCGCAAACGTCACGGGCGTTCGTAACGACATTACCGTCGCCGGCGAGACCGTGCCTGATGCGCAACTCCAGAAGAAGCTGTCAAAGCAACTGGCTTATGACCGCATCGGCTACTATGACAACGCCTTCAATTATGTTGCAGTAGATGTGAAAGATGGCGTGGCTACTCTCAGCGGCGATACCGTGTACGACGTGCCCAAAGATATGGCATTGGATATCGTGGCCCGCACGCCCGGCGTCAAAGACGTGGTAAACGATGTAAAGATATTGCCCGTTTCCAATTTTGACGATTCGATACGGGTGCGCACTGCACGCGCTATTTATCGCGACTCGATACTCGGACGTTATGCCAGCGATCCGGCGGATCCGATCCGTATTGTGGTGGACAACGGTCACGTCACGCTCTATGGGACGGTCGAAAACGCAATGGACAAAAACATCGCGGGAATACGCGCGAGTTCGGTACCAGGATCGTTTAGCGTTGAGAACAAATTGACGGTGAATTAATACCGGGCTTAAACTAATCTCTCCCTGGCGCGGCGAAAGCCGCGCTTTTTTTGCGTCCGCCTTTTTGCGACAAAGAGAGTTCAGTTCACCCTGCGGTTGTGCACCAGTTTCAGAGTGTCCCCTTGCAGAATGCGCTGGATCTGATGTTTGGCGTGGACGGTCCAGGGACCGGTGGTATCCAGTTTGACATAAGCGCGCCAGTGCTGAAGGGCCTTGCGTGGCTCACGCATCTTTTCGTAGGCCAGGGCGATGTTGTAGTGCGCATCGGCATAGGTCGGCGCGAGTTGAATGGCGGTCTTGTAAGTATTGATCGCTTCCTGCACGCGCCCGGTTTCATCGAGCACATTTCCTAGATCAAAATAGGCCAAGGCGTAACGCGGATCGATCTCAATCGCCGACCGATAATGCCGTTCCGCTAATGAGTAGTCTTGCCGGTTGTAATAGAGCGTCCCGAGGTTGATGTGTGCCGCGGCGTGAACAGGGTCCATTTCGAGAACCTTCAAATAAATATTGATTGCTTCATTCTGCGTGGATGGATTTTCTTCCAACTTAATTCCGTGTGCAAACAAATCGGCAACATCAGTAACTACAAGTTCCGGCCCACTCTTGGATGGGCCGGGCACGACTCTATTTTCATCGGACGAAAAATCGAACATGAATTGCCCGGCGATGGGTTCAACCAACCGTCCCTGATGCCGAAAAGCGACGCGATGCCCGCTCTGGTAGACGCCCGCCTCGAGCAGCGGATTCTCCATGCCTGCTACCTGTTTCTGCATGGCTTCGAGAGACTGGCGGATGACGGCAGGACGAACTCTTTGCGCGCACAGGTCTCGCACCTTCTTGACCTGAACCAGATCGAAAAAGGAATAATCTTCGCTCGCGGTAACCAGCCCTGCCTTCTCCCAGGTTTGAAGCTGGCGTGGGGCGAGCCGGAGAATACGCTGCAAATCTGCTCGGCTGTAACGATACACAGGTTGACTCTCTGTTTCGATTATCCGGAAATTTCCTACAGGAAAGCAAGTAGCAAGGGAGTGGAACCTGTGGAGAAACGGGCCGAAATGGCACGAAAGTGGCGCGTCGGCGCGGTCCAAATGAGATTGCACGCCCGTCGATTTGGCCCTCGTCTGGATCAGCAACTTGATCAGCGATACGTCCTGTCCTCCGGCAGGGTAGCGCGCATCGCTTTTCACGCCAATTCATCTAATGGGTCATGAGCGATGGATCTATCAACAATGCATTGGCGGTTTCGGTACTGGACCTGGTGGGCATGCGATCCGGAGAGTCGGCGGGCAGCGCGATTGCCCGGTCCGTAGACTTAGCTCAAAATGTCGAGCGCTGGGGATACAAGCGTTACTGGCTCGCTGAACATCATTCCATCGCTGGATTGGCGTGCTCCGCAACCGCCGTTTTAATTGGGCACGTAGCGGGAGCGACGAAGTCGATTCGCGTCGGCAGCGGCGGAGTGATGCTGCCGAATCATGCGCCTCTTGTGGTCGCGGAACAATTCGGCACGCTCGACGCGCTGTATCCCGGTCGAATCGATCTTGGTCTAGGACGCGCGCCTGGGGGCGACTTCCACACCATGCGCGCCTTGCGACGCGATCTGCAGCAGAGTGGCGAGGATTTCCCCGCGCTACTGGACGAACTGCGCACTTACCTCGGACCGGAGAAACCGGGACAAGCCGTGAAAGCGATTCCCGGACAAGGCAGCAACGTGCCGATTACTTTACTCGGTTCGAGCGGCTTTAGCGCGCAACTTGCAGCCATGTTGGGATTGCCCTTCGCCTTCGCAGCCCACTTTGCTCCTGACTATCTGTATGCCGCGGCCCAAGTTTACCGCGAGCGCTTTCAACCGAGCGACGTGCTCCGGAAACCGCACCTGATGGTGGCCGTCCAAGTGATAGCGGCGGAAACCGATACCGCAGCGCGGCGGCTTTTCACAACGCCGCAGCAACGTTTTCTGCGGCTCATCCGAAATCAGCCAGTGGAGTTGCTGCCTCCAGTAGACTCAATGACGCCGCTATGGCAAGAACACGAACGCGCAGCAGTGGAGAACAAACTGCGCGCCGCGATTATTGGATCCAATGCGACTGTAAAGGCTGGTCTGGAGAAGCTTGTGAGTGACACGGCGGCCGATGAGGTGATTATCGTGACTGATACCTATGAACATGCCGACCGACTGGAGTCATATCGGCGAG
>Ga0209332_1000126_pt1 | contig 20069 bp, 14 predicted proteins | sample BlaSpr_A8_OM3_M1_FD_187974 | JGI IMG/M metagenome (GOLD analysis project Ga0209332, IMG submission 187974) | Forest soil microbial communities from Thunder Bay, Ontario, Canada - Black Spruce, Ontario site 2_A8_OM3_M1 (SPAdes) (version 2) | ecosystem: Environmental > Terrestrial > Soil > Boreal...
GTCGCAAGCAGCACAGGATTTCCATCTGCAGCAGGACTTCACTAAGAAATTCCTGGCGACGCTAAAGAGCGCGCAGGTCGGAGACCGAGTGCGGACAAACCTCGTCGAGCTGGCCCTGGAAGGACAGACGCGCTCCAATTAGGGAGATTTTCATTGCCTTGGGTTTTGGAAACCTGGGGGTAGACGGGACGTGACCAGTTTTTCTTTCGGCCTGGTGGCGTGAAGAAAGTGGGGTACGTCCCGTCTGTCCCCATATTCCGTGTGAGCCATCTCTCCGCGTGCCTGGGGGCCGCCGCGCGTATGCGTTCAAACGCCGTATAGGCATCGGCTTCAGCGGGTGCGGCGAGACTAACGCGATAGGCCATACTTGGCCCGCATCTCTTCCAACACTCGCGTGGCTGGCTTCAGTTCGCCCCGTTCCGCGCTCGCCATACCCTCTTGAATTGCCGCGAGAGTTTCCATGTGGTGCAAGCGCTCTTGCATGAGTTGGTAGCTGGCCGCGTCCTGCACAACTACTTCAGCCTTGCCATTCACCGTCAGTACTTCCGGGGCTTGCGTCTTTTTGAGCCGCGCGACGTGCTTTTTATGGTTTCGGAGGAAATCGGTCAAAGAGTGGATTTCGCGGGTATCGAGCATGGGACCTCAGTGATTATTATATGATAATTATATGTTGCCATATTTGGCGCGGAAGTCAATAAAGTATTTGCAGGGAATAGGGGTCCTTCGACTTCGCATGGGCTTCACTTCGTGAAGTCCATGCTGCGCTCAGGATGACAACTTTTTAGAGATCGTCGGCGGGCTGGGTTATCATAGAAACTGATACTGAGAAACTGATGCCGAACGCGCACCCATTTCAGACCCATCCATTTCAGACCGACGACTCGCGCCTGCTTCCGATCAAAGATAAAGTTCTGGCCGGCGAACGCCTCAACGAGGCCGATGCGCTTGCTCTTTACGGCACCGGGGACATCCTTGCCGTGGGTTGGCTGGCCAACTGGGTTCGCGAGCGGATGCATGGGGACAAGGCCTACTTCAACGTCAACCGGCATATCAATCCTACGAATGTTTGCGTGGCGGCTTGCCGGTTGTGCGCTTTTGGGCGGAAGAAAGATACTCCGGGCGCTTATACTATGGCGCTTGAAGAAGCTTTCCAGACCGCCTCTTCGGGATATACCGAGGCGGTCACCGAGTTTCATATTGTCGGTGGGCTGCATCCCGATTTGCCGTTTCAATATTTTCTTGATCTCGTCGCTGGATTGAAGGAGCGCTTTCCGCAAGTTCACCTCAAGGCTTTCACGATGGTGGAAGTTGCTTACCTGGCGAAGCGCGCGAAGCTGACCATCCGCGAAACGCTGGAAAAGATGAAAGAAGCGGGTGTTGATTCGCTGCCTGGGGGTGGCGCTGAAATTTTTGCCGACCGGGTGCGGCATATTATTTGCGATCACAAGATTGATGGCAATCAATGGCTGGATACGGCGCGGCTGGCCCATGAGATTGGGTTGAAATCGAATGCGACGATGCTCTATGGGCACATCGAGAATGATGAAGACCGCGTCGATCATCTGCTCAAATTGCGCGCCTTGCAGGATGAAACTGGCGGGTTCCAAACTTTTATTCCGCTGGCGTTCCACCCGGCGAACACGCCTTTGCAGCATCTTTTTACTACGACCGGAATGCTCGACATTAAGCAGATTGCGGTCAGCCGGCTGGTGCTCGATAATTTTCCGCACATCAAGTCTTACTGGCAGATGATGACTCCGAAAATCGCGCAGATTTCGCTGCGCTTTGGAGCCGATGATATCGATGGGACGGTGGTCGAAGAAAAGATTTATCACGATGCGGGGGCAACTACACCGCAGGGTTTGCGGCGGCACGACTTGGTGCGGTTGATCACGGAAGCGGGGCGGGAGCCGATTGAGCGCGATACGCTCTACCGGCCAGTTACGAGGACGGAAACTTCGTTTACTGTGTCGGTGTAAGTCACTGCACTCTTGTTACGCTAGATGTAACTCCCGATTACCACCAACTTATCAAATAATCATTCCTACCGAACCCCGTTATGGGGTAATATTCCGAGTCTTTTAACCGTGCTCGGAGGCGGTGATGCGATTCCTCAAGATGTATCTCCTGCTGGTCGTCCTCATCCTATGTTCAGGTCGGAGTTTCGCCGGTGACCCGCAGTGGGTCGAAGTGCGGTCGCCAAACTTTTCAGTGATTACTGATGCGGGCGGCAAGCGCGGCCGCGAGGTCGCACTCCACTTCGAGCAGATGCGTGCCGTCTTCGGCACTCTCATGACCAAAGCTAATGTCAATCTTTCCGTCCCGCTGCAAATCGTAGCCTTTCGAAACAGCAAGGAAATGCGTCAACTAGCCCCAATCTTTAATGGCAAGCCAACCGAAATGGCCGGCTTATTTCAGGGCGGCGACGATCGATGTTTCATCATGCTCGACATGTCGGTCGACAATCCTTGGTCGGTGGTTTTTCACGAGTATGCACATCAGTTGATGAACGGAAATCTCTCGGTGCACACGGACCCTTGGTTCGAGGAAGGGTTCGCCGAATATTTTGCCAGCATCGAAGTTGATAACAAAGAAGCCCGTGTGGGCAAGATTCCAGAGGATACCTACCGCATTCTGCAGCAGATGGGGATGATGCGAGTCGCGGACTTATTTCGCGTGCGGCAGTATTCCAAAACCTACAATGAGAGCGGAAGTCATCGGAACGTGTTTTACGCTGAGTCCGGGCTTTTAGTTCACTACATTTATGACAATGAATTCATGCTCAAAGTGGGAGATTATTTTGATGCGTCGATAAATAAAAAGAAACCAGTCGAACAGGCTATGCAGCAAGCGTTTGCGATGAGTCCAGAACAGTTCGACAAAACTCTGCGCAATTATTTGCAAAGTGGCCGCTTCAAGTATTACCCGATCCCAACTCCATCGGGTATCGTTGCTTCCAACTTTATTGAGGTTCCCGTAAGTTTGGCGGATGCCCGCGCCGTGCTGGCCGACATTGATGCCCACTCTGTCGATCACCACGACCGGGCGCAAAGCGAGTTTCAAGAAGTACTTCAACTTGACCCCAACAACGAAGCGGCCCTGCGGGGAATGGGCTACGCGTATCTACAGCGCCAGGATTGGGATCACGCGCGGCAATATTTTCAGCAGGCCTCTGGTCGCAACAGTAAAGATCCGCGTATCCATTATTACAATGCTCTTTTACTCAATCGCTCCGGCGCGGGCCAGAAATCGGATGAGATTAAGAAAGAATTGGAAACCGCAATCGCGCTTGACCCCAAACTCGCCGATGCATACTCGCTCCTGGGCTATGCGCAGGCGTTTTCTGGGGAACCCGAAAAAGGTCTTGCGACCATGAAGAAAGCGGTCGAACTATCTCCGCGAAACGAAATCTATCAATTCAATCTCGCTAATATATACATAGCGAATCAAAAGGTCGGCGAGGCGATTGCATTGCTCCGCAACCTTTCCCTTAGCGCAAATCCGGAAGTAGTCAACCATGCCAACTCTGCCTTAGCCCAACTCGAAGGCATTAAAGCACAAGCCATGTCTTTTCAGCCGCAGGTTGTAAGCCAGGCGAAAAATATGTCGGCGGAGCGCGATAGTGATGACGCCCATGAGCAATCGGTTGAGACCGCCACCCGGTTGGATGCTCCAACGCCGTCCGCTCCGGTTCGCTTCATCAAAGGAAAAATAGCGGCGGTTGATTGCTCCTCTGCCCCGCAGGCCATGCTCAGCGTTACCTCCGGAGGGCGATCTCTAAAGCTAAATATTCGCGACAGCAAGCATGTAGTACTGATAGGCACAGAAGAATTCTCCTGTGATTGGAAAAACAAGAACGTGTCACTCAACTATCGCGAGCGGCAGAACGGCGAAGGCGACATCGTGTCGATTGAAGTTCAGTGAAGCAAAAGGCTGATCAAAGGAACTAAAAAAGTTCCCAGCATCATCGCGTTGAAGGTGTCGAAACTTCTTGAGAACGTCGGCATCCAATTCACATGGCTAAAGAACAAACAGCAACTTTCGGCGGCGGGTGCTTCTGGTGTATAGAAGCTGTATTTCAGCGTCTAACCGGGGTGAGTCACGTCGAGTCTGGATACATGGGCGGGCGCGCCGATCAGGCGACTTACCGGCAGGTGTGCAACGGCGACACCGGGCATGTCGAAGTTGTGCGCGTCACGTTCGATCCTGACGAGATCAATTATCGCGAGCTGCTTGACGTTTTCTTCGCGGTGCATGATCCCACCACGCTGAACCGGCAGGGAAATGACGCTGGCGAGCAATATCGTTCCGTCATCTTTTATAGCGACGAAGAGCAGCAGCGCATTGCGGAGGATGTGATCGCGGAGATGATGGCGGCGAAGGTCTATCCTGAGCCGATTGTCACTGCGGTTGAGCCAGCGGAAGAATTTCACGCGGCTGAGGGTTACCACCAGAACTATTACAACGAAAACTCGCGGCAGCCTTACTGCATGTTCGTAATCTCCCCAAAGCTCGAGAAGCTGGAAAAGAAGTTTGCTGAAAAATTAAGGGCGTGAGTGAGAGTGCAGGGTCTTGAGGGGGCAGATCTCGAGTATAGATCTCGCGGTTGGAAAAACGAAGAGAAGGCTGGAACTTGAGAATGAACGTACAGAACGATTGGATTAGGCTGCGGAGTTCTTTCCAACTGGGGCTGGTTCCACGCGTTCTTCCAGCAGGAGCCGCCGCAGAGTGCGGAGATCGTTGAGCAGCCGGCTGCTGGTCTGCAAATGCTTTTCCAACTTCTCGAGCTTGAATTGCACGATCTGCAATGCCTGAACGCGCCGCTCCAGTTTGCTTCTCGCCGCAACATCCAGATCGGTCGTTATCTCGCTTTTGGCCTCCAAAATCGCCTCGCCAAGCAGGCGCACATACTGATGCGCGTTTTCAAGGCTGTCAAATGGAGTTTGCAGGCTATCGCTCACAGGCAAACTTTCATGGGCATGTTAAGGTGCGGTTAATTTATTTATGATACACGCTTCCCGCCGATCGTAAAGCCTATTTCATCTGCACCCCGCCTAGCGTACGATCCAGGTTTTCCCCTTACGGGGCGACCTCCCGTAACGAATATTAGAGTTGAAAATCATGTTGTGGTTTGTGGCTACCTGCGCCTGAAATAGTGGGCAAAACGGGAAAATTTAATTGTTTTAGTTCGTCTCTGAATTGCGCAATCGAGTGGTAGAGAATCGCGTGCATGCCCAAGGCCTTCGCGGCCTTGATATTTCTTTCACGATCATCCACAAACAGCGCATCGGGCGCCGCCACGCCAAGGCCCTGGAGCGTGTGTTCATAGATTGCCGCGTCCGGTTTCACTAATCTCACCTCAGCGGAAAAAGTTTTAAATGCAAAATTCTCCATCCACTCAAAGTTGGTTCGCACGTGCTTTACTAAGTCCCACGGCATGTTGGAAAGCAAGCCCGTTTCAATTCCGGCCGCCTGCAATGCGCCCAGCCAATTCAGCATTTCCGGATCTATATGGGACCAGATTTCAACCTCAGTTTGCCGCAACGCCTCGATTTGTTTGTCGTCGAGAGTCGTCTTGGTGTGAGCAGCCAGCTTTCGCCAGTACTGTTCCGCAGTCACATCGCTGCGGTCATAAATATCCCGGCTGTCTTCCCAAAGTTGAAAAAACGCCTCGAAACTTACATTAAACATTTTCGCCATGCGCCCAAATTCTTCCTCCGTAGGCGACCGGGCGATTACTTTTCCGTAGTCTAAAATTACTGCCTTAATGTTGGATAAATTCTGAGACGAATCATTACGCCGTTCTTCATTACGCAGTTCTATAGCCACCGTTCCTCCGCAATCTTTGATTCTTCGATTCTAGATCAGGTGAGTGCGACCGGCGGAGTATACTGTCCCGACTCTGCGAAAAAGTTGCAGGATTCAAACGACAGGCAGGCCGCGACGCCGGCAATGACGGAACTAGACGACGGACTCATAGTAGGTGTAGACGTCGGCGGCACCAAGGTGGCCGCGGGACTCGTCGACCGTAATGGCGAAATTAAATCTCAAACGCGGACTGCGATGGTGGCCAATGGCAACGCCGCCTCCGGACTAGCAGCCGTAACTTCCGCCATCGACCTTCTATTGGCGGACGATCCGGACGCGCGCACTCTGATTCGAGGAATCGGAATCTGTTCTCCTGGTCCTCTCGATCCCATGACCGGAGTGGTGATCAATCCTCCCAATCTCCCATGCTGGCGGGATTTTCCGCTCGCTGCCGAGGTCGCAAAAATTTATCGCGTTCCGGTGAAGGTTGAGAATGATGCCAATGCCGCGGCGTTGGCGGAAGCGTGTTGGGGTGCAGGCCGCAGCTATCGTCACATTTTTTACGCCGGACTTGGTACCGGAATCGGCACAGGCATCGTGTTCGATGGACGAATCTACAATGGCAGGACTGGCGCCGCCGCCGAAGGCGGGCACATGAGCATCGACTATCGCGGGCCTATTTGCGGGTGCGGTAAACCGGGCTGCATCGAAGTTCTGGCCGCTGGCCCGGCAATTGCCCGAAGAGCGCAGGCGAAGTTGATGGAACGGGGAGAGAAGCCGGCGTCGACGCGAACTTCGGCTTCAATCATGCTTGCACTTGCCAGCGGAAATATCGACTCCGTAACCAGCGAGATCGTGGGCCAGGCCTACCTTTCCGGCGATCCATTAGCCGAAGAAACATTGCGGGAGACTGTTGAACTGCTCTCGCTGTGGTTGAGCAACATCATCGATCTGCTGGAACCGGATGCAATAATAATCGGTGGCGGCGTCGCGGCCATGTTGGGCCCGTTTCTCGGCGACCTCTCCAAACGCCTTGGCGAATTCTGTATTAATTCACGATGTCGGGAAATCCCTTTGCTGAAGGCGCGCTATGGAGCCGATTCCGGAATTGCGGGAGGCGCGGCGCTATGCTCGGAATAATCTACTTACCCTTGAATCGCGCGTCCACCAAGACATGACTGCGGACCACCGCCGCGCAGTTGCCAATTTCGCCGTGTTGTTTACTTTGATAGGTCAAGATAGGTAACGATAGTTGAGATCGTTCAAACAGGAGTTCTCATATGAAACGTCTTCAGCCGCGGGTCTTTCGCCGTCTTGCTTCTGCGGTATTTTCATTTCTTTTGTTTTCTTTGACCGCAAACTTGGCGCTCCACGCAGCTGAACTCTCTTCGCGAACGCTGGATTCAGGCTGGCAGTTTCGGGCCATCGCGAACACGGGACCAGCCGCAGGCTCTGGCACTCCCGCGAATCTGGCAAGTGTCTCGACTGCCGCAAATCAGTCTACCGTCGCCACAAGCGGAATCTCTGACCACTCCGACACGCTGCAGTGGCATCCCGCACAGGTTCCCGGAGTTGTGCAAACTGACTTGCTCCACAACAAATTAATTCCCGACCCATTCGACCGGGATAACGAATATCGTTTGCAGTGGATTGGACTAACCGACTGGGAATATCAAACGGTGTTTCAGTTAGACGCCGCGGCGCTCGCTCATGACCATGTTGATTTAGTTTTCGATGGCCTGGACACTTTCGCTGACGTTTACCTCAACGATCAAGCGATTCTGCATTCCGACAATATGTTCCGCCACTGGCGGATTTCAGCAAAGCCGCTTCTCAAGCCCGGTCCGAACACGCTCCGAATAGTTTTTCATTCCGCAATTGAAAAGATGATTCCGTACGTGAAGTCGCTTCCCTATACGTTGCCCTCGATCTCAACTCATAACGCGGGCAATGAAGAGGATGTCGCGACTGCCCCTTACACCCGCAAGGCGCCTTACCATTATGGATGGGATTGGGGGCCGCGGTTCATGACCGAGGGAATCTGGCAGCCGGTGCGGCTCGAGTCATGGGACGCGCTGCGAATCGACGACTTCCACATCCATCAACAAAAGATCAATACAGATACAGCGGAAGTAACCGCTGAACTTGACATCGAAGCCATCCAGGCGACAACCGCAACCCTGGCATTGGCGCACGATCCAATGCCGGCGCAGGAAACAAACGAGCGGCCGACATCCAGAGAAGCGACATCCAGACAAGGGACATCAGGCGGCACTCAGACCTTGCAACTCGATGCCGGAATGAATCACATTTCATTTCCAATTCGCATCGCTGCGCCGAAACTCTGGTATCCGGTCGGCTATGGTGCGCAAGATCGGTACAGGTTTTCGGCCTCGATTCGAATGGGCCGCAAAGTCGAAGGTGCGCACGCCGAAGTTAGGACCGGACTGCGTTCGATCGAGCTGCACCGCGTAGCCGATCAATGGGGGAAAAGTTTCGAGTTCGTCATAAATGGCATTACGGTTTTTTCCAAGGGCGCGGATGTCATTCCTTTCGACAGTTTTCCCAATCGCGTCACGCCAGATATTCATCGCAAGATTCTCCAAGCCGCGCGCGATGCGCACATGAATATGGTCCGCGAATGGGGCGGCGGCTACTACGAATCCGATGACTTTTACGATATTTGCGATGAACTTGGCATCATGGTGTGGCAGGAATTCATGTTTGGCGGTGATATGGTTCCCGGCGATGTCGCCTTTCAGGAGAATGTTCGCGAAGAAGCGATTCAGCAGATCAAGCGGCTGCGCGATCATCCGAGTATTGTGATCTGGTGCGGAAATAACGAAGTCGAAACCGGCTGGCACTCATGGGAAGATCGTCAGGAGTTCAAGGAAGCAAACTCTCCGATAACTCGCGATCGCGTGCAACAGGATTACATGGTGATGTTCGCCGACGTTCTTAAGAGCGCAGTAACTCAATATGGCGATCCAGCGCCCTATTGGCCGAGTTCGCCCAGCGCCAACTTTGAGGAGGCTCCCGATAATCCACACAATGGCGACATGCACTATTGGGGCGTGTGGCATCACCAGTCGCCGGCGCAGGACTATTACAAACAGCTCCCGCGCTTCATGACCGAGTACGGCTTTCAATCCTTTCCCGAAATGAGGACGATCCGTTCCTTCGCCAACAAGCCTGAGGATTTTGATATTCATTCGGCAGTCATGCAGGCACATCAAAAAAATAAAGGCGGAAACGAACGCATTTTGACTTACATGCTGCGTGAATATCACGAGCCTAAAGATTTCGAGTCCTTCGTATATCTAAGTCAGGTGCAGCAGGCCGAGATCATCAAGATCGGGGCCGAGCATTTGCGCCGGCAGCGCCCGCGCACCATGGGCTCGCTATATTGGCAATTGAATGATTGCTGGCCGGTAGCGTCATGGGCGAGCATCGATTACTACGGACGTTGGAAAGCTTTGCAGTACTATGCTCGCCGTTTCTACGATGATGTGCTGGTCTCGCCATACGAGCACGACGATAAAGTTGATATCTACGTTGTGTCCGACAAAGTGCAGCCGCTCACGGCAACAATCCACACGCGTGTGCTCGATTTTTCTGGAAAGACGCTGATGGATCACACGAAAGACATTCAAGCTCCGGCACAATCGAGCGCGATTTACCTTACATTCGATGAAGTTGATCTATCGAAACAAACCGACCCGCGCGCCAGTTTTTTGGTAGTCGATCTGGAGGTAGGAGGAAAAAGAGTTTCGCGCAACCTGGTATTTTTCGACGTAACTCACAATCTGCGGCTGCCGGTTGCGCCGAAGATCGAATCTACTTTCAATCAGGCTGGCAAGGACTACACCATCACGCTCCAGTCATCGCAACTCGCTCGCAACGTTTATCTTTCTTTTGGCGATCTGGACGTCGAAGCCGCGGATAATTATTTTGATCTGCTTCCCGGAGAGACTGTGACGGTAAGCGTCAAGTCGTCCGTGCCAATCGATCAGCTAAAAAGCTCGTTGAAAATAATATCGCTGACGGACGCGTTCGTAACAAAATGAGGGCCATGTGCGGCTTGGAACATCTAGATACTTCGCGGTTGAACTTAGCTGGTTTTCGCTTGTAGCAGACTTACGATGGGCTTATGACGGAGTTATGACTGACTTATGACAACGATCAATACAAACGTTCCCACAACCGCAAATGAGCCGTCCGCGAGCTACAAAAGCGCTCTGGTCGTTGTCACCACACTATTTTTCATGTGGGGATTTCTCACCTGCCTGAATGACATCCTCATTCCGCACCTGAAGCCCATCTTCGATCTGAGCTACGCGAAGATCATGTTCATTCAGTTCGCATTTTTCTCGGCCTACTTTTTGTTTTCAGTTCCAATGGGAAAAATCGTGGAGTGGATCGGCTACAAGTGGACCATGGTCGGCGGACTTTTCACCATGGGACTGGGCGCTTTACTTTTTATCCCCGCTGCCGCTGTGCCATCCTACGCGCTTTTTCTCGTAGCATTAATGATCCTCGCCGGAGGAATCACCGCCTTACAGGTGGCTGCGAATCCCTATGTCGCGGTGCTTGGTCCGTCCAGAACCGCGTCCAGCCGGTTGAATCTGGCGCAAGCTTTCAATTCGTTGGGAACGACCATCGCCCCCTACATCGGCGGATTATTCATATTGAGCACCGCGCCCAAAAGCATGGACGAGATTCGCCAGATGTCAGCGGACGTGCTCCATGCTTACCGGTTGCAGCAAGCATCCTCAATCAAGCTGCCGTACTTGGTGCTGGGATTAATTGCCATCGCGCTTGGGATCGCGATAGCCACGTTCAAACTTCCACCGGTGCCCGCCGCCGAGCGCCACAGCGGCGACCGGTCCGCTTCCAAGCACCTCTGGAAATATCGACACTTGATATTGGGAGCGATTGGAATTTTCGTTTACGTTGGCGCAGAAGTCGCGATTGGCAGCTTCATGGTGAATTATCTGAGCCAGCCCAACATCGGAAATCTTGCCGAGAAGGTCGCGGCCGGATATTTATCTTTCTATTGGGGAGGCGCGATGGTAGGCAGATTCATTGGCGCAGCTATCCTTCAGAAAATTCGCACGGGCACCGTTTTAGGCGCGGCGGCAATCGCAACTTCGCTGCTGCTCATCATTTCGATGCTCAGCACTGGGCCCCTCGCAATGTGGAGCATTATCCTGATCGGCTTTTTTAATTCCATCATGTTCCCCAGCATTTTCACTCTCGGTATCGCCGAGCTCGGGCCTCTTACCGGAGAGGGATCGGGAGTTCTAATCATGGCAATCGTGGGCGGGGCGATCGTTCCGGTTCTAGTTGGAGTGCTGGCGGATCGTATCGGTATTCACCATTCTTTTGTGCTGCCGCTGCTCTGTTATTTTTATATCGTGTATTACGGATTCAAAGGCTCGCAACCGGTGCGGGCCGATTGATCGAATTATCAGGGAGGGGAAGCGGCATAGCGCCGAGCGAAACGTCCTGATAAGTAACTCCTCCTATCAAACTCTACGCATAAGTTGGTCGAGGTTTGCCCTCATGTCTAACCGCGCGATCCGCGAAAGGAGGTAGTCGACCTCTGCCCTGGCGGCGGACGATAGGGTCGCCCAAAATCGATGTGGAGTAACGCCGCCGCCGAATCCGTCCAATCAGGCCGCCCAGAGCCTGAAATCGAGGCACGGTATAATCACGACCATCTGCAAAGTGAAACTGCGTTCGAAGTAATATCTGATGACAAATCTGAACGAACTCTATGATGTCCTAGTGATCGGCGGCGGGAATGCGGCTCTGTGCGCAGCCATCACCGCGCGGCAGACGGGGGCGAGCGTTCTGGTGCTGGAGCACGCGCCGCGGGAATTTCGCGGAGGCAACAGCCGCCACACACGCAATCTGCGCGCCATGCATTTGCAGCCGACTGCCACGCTGACTGATTCCTATACGGAAGCCGATTATTGGAAGGATTTACTGGACGTGACTGGCGGTAAGACGGATGAGCATCTTGCCCGCATCACCATTCGCGGCACAACTGAGGTAGTCCGTTGGATGGAGGCGCAAGGGGCGCATTTTCAGTTGTCATTGAGTGGCACGCTGAATCTTTCGCGCACCAATGCTTTTTTTCTGGGCGGCGGCAAGGCGTTGATGAATGCGTACTATCTAACGGCCGAGCGGCTCGGGATCAAGGTTGCCTACAATACCGAAGTCAAATCTCTCCGTCTCGTCGATGGCGCTGTGCAGGATGCTGTCGCCATCAGCGAAGGCGTTCCCGTGACGGTTCAAGCTAAATCGATCGTCGTTGCTTCAGGAGGGTTCCAGGCCAATATCGAATGGCTGCGTGAATACTGGGGAGACGCAGCGGATAATTTTGTGATTCGAGGGACGCCTTTTGCCAAGGGAGTTTTATTGCGAAATCTGCTCGATCAAGGTGTGGCGCCGATTGGAGATCCAAAGCAGTGTCATGCAGTGGCCATCGATGCGCGCGCTCCGAAATTTGACGGCGGCATTGTCACGCGTCTGGATTGCATCCCTTTCAGCATCGTGGTCGATCATGAAGCGCGGCGTTTTTACGATGAGGGCGAGGACATCTGGCCGAAGCGATATGCAATCTGGGGACGGCTGGTCGCCATGAGGCCCAAGCAAATTGCATACGCAATCATGGACAGCAAATCTGAAAAGTTGTTCATGCCGTCCATGTATCCGGCGATTCGTGCCAACAGCATTGGCGAGTTGGCGCAGAAACTGGGACTCGATGAGAACGCGTTGGAAAAAACAGTTAGAGAATTCAATGCGGCTGTGCAGCCCGGCGCATTCAATAGTGGCTCGTTGGACAATTGCCGAACGGCGGGGATAAATCCTCCGAAAACACATTGGGCGCGGGTTATCGATACGCCGCCTTTCATCGGCTATCCGCTGCGACCGGGAATCACGTTCACTTACCTGGGTGTGAAGGTGGATGAGAACGCGCGCGTCTTGATGAGTAACGGACAGCCCTGCGCGAATCTTTTTGCGGCGGGCGAAATTATGGCGGGAAATATTTTAGGCGAAGGCTATATGGCTGGCATCGGAATGGCTATCGGGTCGGTATTTGGAAGAATCGCCGGAAGAGAGACTGGAAAGTTTGCAAGAAACTGAAAACGTAATTGAGGCCCGGCGGTTGATGGTGATTTGCAATTCCTGCCGATATTGCGAGGGATTTTGTGCCGTTTTTCCAGCGATGGAAATGCGGCGGAGTTTTTCCAGCGGCGATTTGAGCTATCTGGCTAACCTGTGTCATGACTGCCGGGGCTGTTACTACGCTTGCCAGTACGCGCCGCCGCACGAGTTCGCCCTCAATCTTCCGCAAACGCTGGCTCGGTTAAGGGCCGAAACTTACGCGGAATATGTTTGGCCGCGTCTGCTGGCGGGACTTTTTCAGCGCAACGGAACATTCGTCTCACTCTTGACGTCGCTCGCCATTGCCTTGGTGCTTATATTGGCGGCAAGTTTGCGCTCGTCGGCGCTTTTCACTCCACGCCACGCTGAGCCGGGAGCGTTTTATGCGGTGATACCCGAGTTGGCGATGGTGGGCGTGGCGGCAGCGACGTTCGGATTTGCGATGCTCGCGCTCGCGATGGGCTTTCGAAATTTTTGGCGTGACACCGGCGGCGGCCCGGTTGCCCAAACGCGCTCGTTGCTCCAGGCATTCTCCGATGTCTTGACTCTCCGTAATCTTGGCGGCGGGGGACATGGCTGCAACAATCGCGACGAAGCCTTCTCGCAGAATCGCCGCTACGCTCATCACGCAATGTTCTATGGATTCATGCTCTGCTTCGCTTCGACATGTACGGCAGCATTCTATGAACATGTTCTAGGCTTGGTCGCGCCGTATCCATTGTTCAGCCTTCCAGTTTTGCTGGGCACGGCGGGTGGATTGGGAATGTTGATTGGAACGGCGGGACTGATATGGGTTAAAGTCCAAGCTGATCCGGCGCCTGCAGCCAAGGCAATGCTCAGTAATGATTACGCGCTTCTGGCACAGTTATTTCTCGCCGCTGCTACTGGACTGCTCTTACTGATCTTGAGAGATACTCGGATGATGGGTGTTCTTCTGGCATTACATCTGGGCGTGACCTTGTCTTTTTTCCTGGCGCTGCCTTACAGCAAATTTGTCCACGGAATTTATCGATCGGCTGCGTTGCTTCGCAATGCCGCCGAGCGGCCAACGAAATAGTCTTGGTCGTTAGAATTAAGAATCAGAAACTAATGCGGCGGGCGAGTTCCTCAAACCGGGGATCGGAATGAAGGCTGTTGAGTTCTGGATCCGTTCTCAGAAACGCCATTCCGGTGGATCGATCTTCATACGCTTTTTGCAGCCAGGTGATGGCGTTGTCATTGTCGCCAAGCCCGGCATAAACCAGCGCGATCGCATAGGACGGCACATAGTTCTGCCCGCGTCGCGCTTCTAAATCCTGCAGGACCTGCCTGGCCTGCTCCGTTCTTCCTGAGATTGCGTAAACATGGCCAAGCGAGCCGCGGTAACAGGCCTCTCCACTCGACAGGCTGGCGGCCTGTTCCAGTTCAGTGATCGCCATAGCGTACTCTTTCTTTTGCTCGAAGGCTCGCCCGAGTCTTAAGTGAGCGCGCGGGAAACTGGGATCAATCTCAATTGTTTTTTTGAGGATATCGATCGCTTGATCGGCGTTACCCGAAAGAGATACCGCCCATCCTGCGTTGCTGCCGATGACCGGCGAAAGCGGATCGTCCTCCAATGCGCGTTGTGCCTCCACGTTGGCCTCGGAATATAGTCCTTTGGCCGCCAGACTCACGCCGAACCACGAATGTGCCATCGCGTAGTTGGGATTGTCAGCCAAAGAGCGTTGAAATTCTTTCGTCGCCTCGGGTCCATTCCAGTGGTAATAAAAATGGATGAAGCCCATGGTCGCGTGGGCTTCCGCAAGACCATCATCCAGTTCTAAAGCACGCTTCGTCGCTTCCTCGGCAGCCGGGAAGGCCTCCCTCGGCGGAAGCACTGCGTAAAAAGCGAGGATGCCGTAGCAATCGGCAACGCCGACGTAGGCTTCCGCAAAATTTGGATCGAGCGCAATGGCCTGGCGGAAATATTCCAGTCCCTTTCTTATCCCTTTCTCAGTTCGTTTGTTCCAGAAATATCGGCCCTTGACGTAAGCCTCATAAGCTTCGGGTCGCTCTGTAGAGCGCTTGGTCAGGCGACGGGTTTCCTCCCCGGTGAGTTTTAAGCGGACGGATCGGGCCACGCGCTCCGAGAGCGCATCCTCAAGGGCAAAGATGTTGGTAAATTTCTCGTCGAAGGTTTCACCCCAGAGCTGCACGCCATCCCGCACACGAATGAGTTGGACGGTGAGACGGACGCGATCATGCTCTTGTTGAATGGTTCCGTTAAGAACCGCGTCGACACCCTGCTCAACACCAGCGGTCTGTGGGGTCACGCCCGAGCCATCGTACTTCTGGATGGAAGTGGTGGGGCGCACGATGATCTTCCCCGTGTTTCCTATCCGTGTGATCAAAGCGTCCGCCATACCGACACCGAGGTATTCGTCACCCTGTTTCGCGCCCAGCATTTGGAAGGGAAGAACGGCGAGCGAATGGATCTGCACGGCTGCCTGGACTTGATTCGTTCCGCCTCTGAGCCGAGCAACTATCAATGACGGAATAAGCAAAAGACCGAAAGCCAGCGCCATCCAGGCACTCCAGCGAAGCCTTCTCTGAAGAGTCGTCGCCGCCGATTGGGGAACTAAGAGCTGCGGAACTGCGGCCGAGAGGCGATCGTTCGCTTCGCCCCCTTTAGCCGTGTCCCTATCGTTCTCGTTGCCCTCGCGTTCGATTCCGCGAGGCTCGTCCGTTCGAACGTGGGTCGCCATGCTCGTTGGCTCTCCAACATGCTCGCCAACCTGCTTAACATCGGCTACAAAACGATACCCTCTTTTCGAGACCGTCTCGATGTATGGGTGCAGGTCACGATCGTCGTTGAGGGCTTTTCTAAGAACCGAAATAGTTACGGAAAGGTTTCCTTCCTCTACCACCGAGCCCTGCCAGACAACTTTCAGCAACTCGTTCTTTTCGACGAGGTGTCCCGCCCTCTCCACCAAAAAAACGAGGAGGTCAAAAGCTTTTGGGGTAAGGGGGATGGACTGGCCTTCCTGGAGTAGAAGGCGCTCCCGAGGATCCAGTAAAAAAGGCCCGAACTCGTACAAATGCTTAACTTGAACTTCCATCGCTATGAAAAAAATAAATCTTTAAGATTTCTTTTATCGATTTTACAAGACTTTCCGCGAGCCAAGCCCCTACAGTCTTGGCGACCCTGACAAATAACTAGTGAGGGAATTATAGCTCAGTTACCTTCCGGGGAAAATCTGCGCTTTTGAACGGGCTCTCCCATGTTCGCACTGCCTGCGGACTGCCGAGAGTGATCGTTTGTGTGGTTGTGGCCGATTGCAGCAAAGAGTTATGTGTCGGTTTGTCCGCGCTTGGATGACCGAATTCGTACGAGGCATTGTTGCCAATAGCGGTGCGACGTCGCATTTAGTTTCACTGTTGAAATTGAGGGGGGAGTTACCGTGCAGACTCAAGGATGGAAGAATCGTGCCACCGCAGTTGTTACATTGCTGGGCGTCGCTCTTTTTATATTGCTATCCCTGTCTGGTCAGGGACACGCTCAAGTCGCTGGAGCCACGCTCACCGGCACAATAACCGATAAATCTGGCGCAGTCGTGCCGAATGTTCAAGTCTCTGTCACGAACACCGCCACTGGCGTCAGCACAAACGCGACGACCGACTCCGCAGGCCTTTATACCGCCCCCAATCTCATACCCGGTCCATATGAGGTTACGATGCAGGCGCAAGGCTTCAAGACCGAGAAGCGGACTGGACTCACGCTGACGGTCGGCGAGCAAGTGATTATTAACGCGTCCCTTGGCGTCGGCTCCACTGGGGAGACGGTCAACGTTACCGGCGAGGCGCCTTCCATCGATTTGACTTCGGGAACTATTGGCGGAGTAGTAGAAGAGAACACGGTCCGCGAGTTGCCCCTGAACGGACGCGATTGGACCACCCTCGCCGCGCTGGAACCAGGCGTGAATTCCTTATCCTCCAGTCAGTACACCAGCGCCGTAACCAGTTTTAGTAGAGGCAATCGTGGACTAGGCACCCAGATGTCGGTTTCCGGCCAGCGCCCTCAGCTCAATAATTACCGCATCGACGGCATCACCGTGAACGACTATTCGAACGGCGGTCCGGGCAGCGTGCAGGGCGGCACCTTGGGTGTCGATGCCATTCAGGAGTTCTCGGTTCTAACCAGCAACTACACGGCGGAATATGGCCGGACCGCCGGCGGCGTCATTAACGCCATTACCCGCTCCGGCACGAATCAAATTCACGGCTCGGCGTTTGAGTTTCTGCGTAATAGCGCGCTTGACGCGTCAAACTACTTTGATAAGTTCCCCATTGTCTCCCCCAAGCCGCCCTTCAAGCAGAACCAGTTCGGCGGCGCCGTGGGTGGACCAATTCGAAAAGATAAGACCTTCTTTTTCGCAAACTACGAAGGCGAGCGCATCGCCCAATCAACCACGATTTTGGCGTTTGTCCCATCTCCGGCCGCTGATACTGGAATTCTCAACTTTCCCAACGGGCCGAGCACTTATCCAACGGGTTGCGTCCAAACTGCGGTTGCAAACCAGTGCCAAGTCACCGTCAGTCCTTTGGTCCAACCCTATCTTCCTTTGTGGGCTGCTCCTAATGCCGGTCTTGTCGGTGACGGCAATACTGGCCAATATTCGTTCGCTGGCAAGCAAGCGACCACTGAAAACTTTGTTACCGGTCGGGTTGACCACAAATTTTCCGACAGCGACAGCATTTTTGGCAGCATGGAGTATGACCACGCGCGAGTTACATTGCCGGACGCCGTGAACGATATCCAGAATCTGACGATCTCGACCAGAGAATTGATTGCGCTGGAAGAGACGCATCTTTTCAATTCTCACTTTGGCAACACCTTCCGCGTCGGGTTCAGCAGGACTTTTGCCGAGGCTGCCCCGTCTATCCCAGTGAATCCGGCAGCGGGCAATCTGGCTTTAGGTCCTGCGACCGGCAAAGGCACTCCGAACATCAGTGTTACCGGCTTGTCCTTGGCGGAAGGCGCCTATGGCATAGAAATCTACAGGTACCCCTACAACTCATTTCAAGAGAACGACGACGCTTTCTTCACGAAAGGAAAGCACGATCTTAAATTCGGATTTGCTGTAGAGCGCGACCAGGAGAACTCACTCTTTCTGCCGGGTCCCGCCGGGACATTCCAATTCTCGACGTTGGCGAATTTCCTTACCGACCAGCCGAGGTCAATCCGTACCGGCTCGCTGAATGGCTTCCCCAGGGCTTGGCGCCAGACTGTTTTCGGTGCGTACATTCAGGATAATTTCCGATGGCGTCCCAACGTTACGATTAACCTCGGTGTGCGCTACGAGATGGCAACCGTGCTGAGCGAAAAGAATAATAAAGAAGTGTCGCTGCACAACCCGTCGGATCCGGCTCCCACGATCGGTGCGCCGCTTATGAAAAATCCGACGCTGCGAAACTTCGCCCCTCGCGTCGGTTTTGCCTGGGATCCGTTTAAGGACGGCAAGACTTCGGTTCGCGCCAGTTTTGGTGTCTTCGACATCCTCCCTCTCTTATCCTTTCTTTCTTTCGCGGATAACCAGTCCGCTCCGTTCAACGTGCAAGGCAATGCTTCCAATTTGCCCGCGGGATCGTTCCCGGTTTTGGCATTCGCCCTGAGCGCAGCGAAGAGTCAACTGCGCACGGCCTACATTCAGCAGGATCCGAAGCGCGATTACGCCATGACCTGGAATTTCAGCGTCGAGCGCCAGCTTACCTCTAGCCTCAGCGCCTTCCTCGGCTACGTCGGTTCCCACGGAGTTCACGAACCATTTGCCGTGGATGACATGAACATCGTGCTCCCCACAAAAACCCCAATCGGATACATGTGGCCGAATCCGGTGGGTAGTGGCACGGTACTCAACCCGAACGGCGTAGTTAGCCGAATTGACGCCCGCTTTTTCAACAACAGCACGACCTACCATGCGTTTGAAGCGGAAGTCAAAAAGACCATGAGCAGAGGCTTGCGCGCGCAGGCTTCCTATACGTTCAGCAAGGCAATTGACGACGGAGACGGGATCAATATTGGCGACCCCTTTACCAACTCCATTTCGAGTCTGTTCTTCTTCGATCCGAAATTGAGGAGAGGTTTGGCTGATTTCAACGTCGCGCAAAATCTTACCGTAAACTTCGGCTGGACACTTCCCACTGCCAAGGCGTTCAAAGGACCAGTGGCCACCGTGCTGGGTGGATGGGAGCTGGGTGGAGTCATTAGCGCCAGAACCGGCCTTCCTTTCACGCCGAACCTGGGCGGACAAGGTAACGGCGCGGCCGGCGATGCACTTGGCCTGAATAACTCCGATCCCTTTGACTATCCGAATCGGATTACCAGCGGAGACTGCAAGAATTCGACGAATCCTGGTAGCGTGACCAATTACCTCAAACTTAACTGCTTCACGCTGCCCACGGCGCCCGCTTCCTACGCGGCCCAGTGCGCCCCTTTCTCAGGGCTACCCCAGCTTGTGGGCAGTCCTGTTGTCTATTGTTCGAACCTGCTCGGCAATTTGAGCCGCAACTCTGTAATCGGGCCTGGCCTGGTCAACGTTGATTTCTCCGTTTTCAAGAACTTTCCTATTGCGCGGATCTCGGATAGCTTTAATGTGCAGTTCCGAACGGAGATGTTTAATGTTTTCAATCACGCAAATTTCAACTCTCCGATCGACAATAGCAATATCTTCGACTCAACCGGTCTCCCCGTAAACGGAGCGGGCCGGATCGACTCAACCTCAACGCCGGCCAGGGAAATCCAGTTTGGCCTAAAGGTCATCTGGTAGTCAGAGCAGTTCATAGAATCCAGTGAACAGGGAAGTCGGCAGCCGGCTTCCTTGTTCCTGATTCGAATACTCCCAGGCGCCGGAATCTTCCGGATTGATTTGGTAGTCGAAGTAGGAAGTAAAGGAGCTTAGAAAATGTCGACAGCGACGGATGTGCGTCCAGTACCGTTCCTCATAGGCGGGGAATGGATCAAGGACACGTCGTCTCACATCACGCATGTAAACCCGGCCACGGGCGAGGTGAACTACCAAGTCTGTGCCGGGACGGAATCTGATATCGATGCCGCGGTGAAGTCCGCG
>Ga0209332_1000127_pt1 | contig 19986 bp, 18 predicted proteins | sample BlaSpr_A8_OM3_M1_FD_187974 | JGI IMG/M metagenome (GOLD analysis project Ga0209332, IMG submission 187974) | Forest soil microbial communities from Thunder Bay, Ontario, Canada - Black Spruce, Ontario site 2_A8_OM3_M1 (SPAdes) (version 2) | ecosystem: Environmental > Terrestrial > Soil > Boreal...
TGCCTCTCCCGCGGTTGGTTCAACCCCCTGGTCCGTGTTGATCAGAGTGGCGCTCTTAGTACCAAGTGTAAATTGCTGATAGCCTTCCCGCTGGCGCCGCAGCTCTGCCGACGGAACTTCACGTTTGCGAGAGAGAATAACCTCGTCCCCAGCGTCTAAAACGAGAAAGAGCAGATCTGGCGGAGGAATGAATCGACCGAGGAACTCCGCCAGCCACATCGGTCCGCCGTAGCGGTAGCGGATCGGATCGATGAGCAGATCATGGTAGTAACGATCGAAAACAATCAAGCCCGAGCGGGCAAGAAACGGCCGGAGGACGAACGCGAAGCCTAGCCAGTAATCCAAAAGGACGCCTAAGAGGGCCGCAATGGACCCCAACGTCCCCCTGGGGGGCTCGTCATGAGGGTCGGTGCTCGGCACACCAGTTTCTTTTTGCCGCGCAATCACCATGGGACGCCAGTGATAGATATGAAACCCGTTGAAGGCCGCTTGATCGAGCGATTCGGCGAGTCGTCCGACTAGCGTACTCTTACCAACCCCATCGGGACCCAATATGACAAGAAAAATCCCGGTGGGCTTAAACCACCGGCCGATCAAACGTGGGACGTCGCCCAAGACCTTGCGGACGGGGTTCAGCGGATCGCTTCTCAGTTTCCTCAACCACAGCTTCTTCTTAAGTTCTCCGAGAAGATTGCTTAGGGACCCGTTGGCGCAGGCCTCAACCACTCGTTCTTTCCATCTCGCACCAAAGAGTTCAGCAGCTATTCTCTGCGCCTGAGGTTTCCCTAACTCATTCACTAACACCTTTAATCGCTCTGTTTGATGTTGGGGCAAGGTCCCTTTCAGGGCCTTCTTTGCCAGAGTGTATGCGAATTCGATCGCTGGATCGGCCACCCAAAAGCCATTGAATCGCCAACGCCTACGTACTAATTCCTCTCCTCGCCAAAGAATCATCCCGTGTTCCCGATACTCATCGGCGACATCTATGCCTGCGGAACTCATACCTTGTGGTTCGAACCAAACGAAGTCGAACCTGTGCCCTCCCTCGTGGTGGCGATGCTGCACGGGTCGGTAGCCCTCGTTGAGCAGGCCCTGGAAGACAGACGGCAACTTCGCTCGATCTTGCGGGTGGACAGCCAAGTCCAGGTCGCTGGGCAACTCGTCCGGAAGCCCCCGCCAGGAATGCAGTACGCAGTACCGAATTCCGTTCTCGTCACACAACCTGAAGAGCAGGCGGAGAAAATGCGAGAGGCTATAGCCCTGAGCAGAATCTTTGGTTGGGGCCTTGTCTCTCTGAGTAACATCCACCTGCCCGAGGCTAGAGTTTATTTGCTCAGGCATAGGTTCCATCCTCGAGGGCTCGATATCTCCGGCCCTTTCCTTCGCGAGGCAGTTGCGGGTGCGCGTTCGGGGCGGGTCGGGTTACTGCGCTTTTTGCGCGGACTTCGCGCAGGAGCGGCATGCCGTGCTTTGAGCTTGCGCAATCTGAAGCAATAATCACGCGGCGCCGGCTCCCTTCAGAACGGCGGGAATGGTCTTTGCCAGGATTTTGAAATCCATCCACAGCGACCACTGGTCAATGTATTCCATGTCGAGTTCCATCCATCTTTCGAAGGGAATGGAGCTGCGGCCGTTGATCTGCCAGAGGCAGGTCATCCCTGGGCGGACACTAAAGCGCCGGCGCTGCCAATCCTGACGGAATCCCTCGTAATCCCGGACGGGAAGAGGCCTAGGGCCTACTAGGCTCATGTTGCCTTTCAGCACGTTGAAGAGTTGCGGAAGCTCATCAATGCTGGTCTTTCGCAGGAACTTGCCGACGCGTGTGATGCGAGGATCGTTCTTAATCTTGAACACTGGGCCGCTAGACTCATTCAGGTGCCCGATTTCCTTCTGCCGTTGTTCCGCGTTCGCCACCATGGTCCGGAACTTATACAGGCGAAACCTTCTCTTGTTGAGGCCGACCCGTTCCTGGATGAAGAAGAGCGGTCCCGGCGATGTGAGCTTGATCAGGGGGGCGGTAAGAAGGAACAAGGGTGCGAGAATGATAATCGAAACGAGGGAAATCGCGAAGTCAAGGATACGCTTGGTGAGATGCTGCCAGGTCTCTGCGGGATTGGGGCAAAGCGTTACCACCGAAGTATCCTCGAATTCCTCGGCCTTGGATCGTGCCAGTGTCAGATTGAAGAAGTTGGGCAGGAGCCGGACGATGATGCCTTGTTCCTCGCAAAGAGCAGCGACGCGCGACGCCTGAAGGTACAAGGATTTCATCGGCAATGCGAGAACGACCTCGTCGACCACTCGTTCCCTGAGGAGAAACGGAAACCTCTCGAAATCGGATGCCAGCGGATACCCTCCCTTGCGAAACTCCTCCGTCCCTTCCCACTCCTGGTCGACAAACCCAAGAATGCGGTAGCCAAGTATAGGTTTCGCTTGGATTTTTCGCGCAAAGAGAAGGGCGCGGGGATTGGTACCGACTATGACCATCTCGCGCAGGTTTCGGCCTCGGACCCTGACTTGCGACAGCAGAGACCTGGCAACAAGCCTGCTTGAGACGAGCGTGGCACTGCTAATGAACCACAACGCCAGTACGAACAAAGGAGTAACCATCTCCAATCTGAAGAGAAACGCGGCGATGCAAATAGAGCCGATTCCAAGAGTGGTCGCCTTGACGATGTCGAGAACCTCGTCCCTCTGTCCGGATAGTCGCCTGGAATCATATAGGCGGAAAAGGCGGAAGATGATGTTCCAAACGAGGAGGAAACCAGCGAATAGCACAAAGTTTCTGACCTTAACGCGCACGGCGAGAAAGTCCGCAAAGGAGACGGTGGCAGTTTGGTGTGCGACGACTACTGCGGCCAGTCCAAAAGAGAAAGACATTACCGCCAAGTCAAAAAGCTTGGCAGCTTTGACGACGAGTTGGCGGCCAAGAGCTGTCATTGGAAGGAATACTCTGAATTCTGATTTCGCACCGAAATAGAAGGAACAACCGGAAAGGTTCGTTACGCTTTCAGCGGAACAAGATCGGTCGAATCGAGGAGCTGGGCAATTCAGACATGGCGATAAAGTTAGGGAGCGCTCGCCCATCATCAATGCGCATGCGCTCACCGTATCGCCGACTCAGAGGGGTTCCACCTCGTAGCCGTCGATTTGAACGGAGACCGACTGCTGAATCAACTCGATCGAGACAACGAGTCTCCGGTCCGATTTCTCGGCTACCAGAAACCCCTCGACTCCATCCAGGCATCCCCCCCGAATTCGCACGCGCTGGCCTATCTTGATGAAAGGGTACAGCGAACTGGTGGTGTTTTGGGCGAGCAACGTCTGCATATCTTCGATTTCCTTGTCTGGAATCGGAGCACCCACGCCGCGAGCACCAACAATGCTGAGGACACCTGGGGTTCGTAACGCTGAAAGACGCATCTCCACAGAGGAAGCTAGGCGGGCGAACGCATAGCAAGGAAAAAGGGGCAGCTCAATAACTTTACGCCTGTCACTCCAGCGGCGTGTCTGGGTGACGAGCGGCAGAAAGGTAGTAGCGCCCTTCTCTTGGAGCTGCTTTGCTACTTTCTTCTCGTGGCGAGCACGTGTTTGAACGGCATACCAGTAGGTCGGCTCGAACAAAGGGGTGAGGGGAAACATCGCCGAAGGCGTGCGGCTAAGTTGTTGTAGGCTACTCACAGCTTCCCCCTCTGAGTCACATTCCCGCGACTTCCCCTTTGGGTCTGGTCGCTAAATTGCTCGACTGAAATCGTTGTTTCTGACCCCTACTGCACGTTAAATATTGCGGTAAATCGTTTCCGGAATCGGAAAAGTCCGATTGTTCAAAACCGCACCCAGCAGCTGCACATGAGCCGATTCCAGAGTTTCCTTCACTTTGCGTGCGACTTCCCGCCGAGTCGAGTTGGCCTCCACCACTAACACGAGCCCGTCTGTAAGCGGGGCTAACAACGCTGAAGTCGAGTCGAGTGCCACCGGCGGCACATCAACAAGAACGTACTCGAACTCCTGACGAAGCTCCAGGAAACGGGCCCTCAGGAGGTCGGACCTCAAAAGGCCGTCCTCCGACAAGGTTCTGCATGCAAGGAACCAGAGCTTATCGGAGTGGAGCTGCTGCACAAGATCGCGGACGGGACCGTCCTGGAGCAGATCGGCCCTGACCGCTCGAGGGTTGTCGCCCGAGGTTAACTGAGACCAAAGAGTTGATTGCGGATTGGCGTCCACCACACAAACGCTCTGTCGGACCTCGGCGGCGAGAACCTCAGCCACGGAGGCACAGATGCGACTAGAGCCACCCCCGTCGTCAATGCCGGCGAATACAACAACGCGCGGAGTTTTTTCCGTTTGCTCCAAGAAAAGGCGCCGCACCAGCTTCAGATATTCGGCTCGCGCGTGAAGATTGAGATCAAAAGGAGTGCCATTTCGGCGTGCGTCCCCGCGACTCATAGCTTCAGGCAATAACGAGGCGTGACGGCCAGAAGGAGGTGCACTCTGCGGCCCCATTCCTACCTCTTGCAGCAATTCAAAGTTTCTGCTCATGGTTGTTCCGCCTTCAGGACCAAAGAATTCGTCGCCTTTTCTAATGTGGGAAACGCATTACCGGGGACCTCGGCCAAACGAGGCATGCGAATCTCCCAGCCGGACTGGATGTAGGCGGAATTGTTCAGCCACGGATTAAGTTCACGGGTATTTCGCAGGGTTGCGTTGTCGTACTTTCCAAGGTTCTCGACTAGAGGCCACATTAGCATCAGCAAAAGCATCGCCACCATAGCGCACCTCGACAGCCAAACTCGGCCATGAGTTCGCATGCCTGCGTTGGCGGCAGCGGCTGAAGCCTTGGGGGTTGATTTCCTTGGCTCGCGAATGGTCATCGCCATTCCATTCTCAGAACCAAGATCCAAATCGTCCAGGACCTCGCGGATTATCTCTTCATCGATCGGCTTCTGCTTTAAAGCGCACCCTAGCGACAGGGCGTTAAAGCAGATATTGTTAATGTTGCGTGGAATTCCTTCACTGTGCTCTGCGATCAGCGCTCCAGCACGTGGGGTGAAGAGATGTGCCCGGAAGTCGTATCCGGCTACACGTAAGCGATGGCCCACATATCCATTCGTTTCCTGGAGAGTAAACGGCTTCAGGCGGGCAACAATCGAAATTCGCTGCCGAAGCTGGACTAGATTTGGCGATTCCAGCTTCTCCGCGAGTTGAGGTTGTCCTGACAAAATGATCTGCATTAGCTTTTGGTGGGGTGTCTCGAAATTAGAAAGCATTCGCAAAAGTTCAAGTGCCGAGTCGGAAAGATTTTGGGCTTCATCAATCACAACAACAATCCGCTTACCTCGGCGGGATTCGGTAAGTAGGCATTCATTCAATTGTGAGTGCATCTCCCGGAGGTCAAGACCCTGCGTTTCCGTTCCGAGATCATGTAACAGGCTGCGAAGTAAGTCCAGCGGGCTGTAAAGTGTCTGGAAGAGGAACACTGTCCTAGCGGAATGCTCGAGTTGTCGCAAGAGCTGAAACAGGAGTGTGGTCTTTCCCATTCCAGGCTTGGCTATTATAGACATGAATCCCCGCCCAGTTTGGACGCCGTAAAGAAGCGATGCCAGGGCCTCTCGATGCGTAGGGCTGAGATAGAGGTAGCGCGTATCGGGGGTCACACCGAACGGCTGATCAGCTAAATTGTAATAGTCTGAAACCATGTTGTCCTAGCGAGGCCAGCGCCTCCCGGTATGTTGGGCTCAGAAACAAGAAGCCCGGGTCCGGGGGTTACGCCGAAGGGTTGGTCGTTCAGTTTGTAGTATTCAAGAAACATCACTAACCTGCGTTTCGTTTCGGCACAGCAGCCAGTATTGGGATCTGCAGCACCTGCATCACTTCATCTGCAGTACGCAGCGAAGGATCGAAGTGATCAGCAACAAATGCCGCTCCTGTGCTCACCGTGCACGCCGCCAATGTGCCCAAAAGCACCAACAGCCAGGCCGAGTGCGTTGGTAAGGCGGGAACGGTGGGGGCCTCTGCGATGGTCACGTTTACGATGCGTTTGCTGTCTAACGCATCCGAGATTCGCGCTTCTTCTCGTTTGTTGATGTAAAGAAGAAAGTTGCCTTCCTCGACCTTCGCGTTCCGAATAAGATCTTCTTGTTCGAGCTGTTTCTGTCCGAAGTCGAGCGCCATCTGGCGGTAGAGTTGGACATTCCGAGAAGTGGCTGCGGCTCTCGCCTGTAAGGTCGCCAAGTCTGCCCTGGATTTGACCGATTCCTCCGTCAGCCATAGATAAGCCGGATTCACATCGGTGGTGTCCTCATGCAACGGTGCGTCTTTTGCTTGCCCTATCTGTTTGCGAGTCTGCGTTATCTGCATCTCCAGATCTTGGAGCGGGCGATAGTCAGGCTGGAAATGCGCCACCATATCCGTGTGCTTCAGCTCAAGCGCAGAAAGAGTAGTTTCGAGAACCTGTAAAACAGCACCATTGTCGGCGGCTTTCACCGTGGTTTTCTGCCGCGGCGGGGTTACTTTCAACTGGGCTTCGAGGTCGCTGATCCGGCGCTGAGTCTCCGGGATGCCCGCTTCAGTTTGGTGAAGGGTCGCGTCAAACTCACTCAGCTTCTGTAGTGCCAGATCGCGCTCCGTTTGAGCGAAAGCCACGCCTTGCTCTTTGTCAAAGCGGCCCAGTCGCTTCTCGGCTTCCGCAAGACCTTTTTGGTATTGTTCTGTCTCCTGCTGGAAGAAGTCGAACGCTCCCGGTGGCCGGTGGACAGCTAGGTGCTTTTCCATGTAGAGATTGGCTAGGGTATTCAGTACTCTGTACGAAAGCTCTGGGTCAGTCGATCGGTAGGTAACTTCGATCAAGTTCGTTTTTGCCAGAGCTTCGACTTTCAATTTCTTGCCAAGTTGATCTACCGCTCGGGAAACCAGGACATCTTTGTCTTGCTTCGGCAACAGAGCGGCCCAGAGCGAATTCGTGCGCCGCTTCGGGAGTCCGCTGGCAAGAACAACTTTCTCCAGCAGGTCACGGCTCTTGAGTATCTCGACCTCAGAGTTGATTTCCTCTTCCGTTACGGCCGGAGCTGGCTGTGTCATCTGGGTGGTAGCCTCGGTGGTGACGACAGGGTCCACGCGCTCGCGCTTTACCAGAATTTCCATCTGTGCTTCGTACTGGCTCGGCAGCAGCACAGCGGCGAGAATAGTGCCCAGCAAAATGCCGCACAGGGAGAGCATAAAAAGGCGGCGCCGGCGGAACAGTGGTGACAACACATCCCGAAGGCTCACCTCAGGCGTTCTGTCGCTGCGTGCACTGAGAAAAGTTGTTTCGCTCATTTAGCTTCTAGCTTCCTTCCGTCCGCTTCCTTCAGAATTGGGTCGGGCTGGCATACATGCCCACCGTCGGAAGCGGAAGAAACGGCTTGATTTTGGAAAGCGCATTCTTGGGCACGTAGAGCATGTCACCCGGTTGCAGCACCGGATCCTCGCGCAGGTTCTTTGCGTTCAGCATTTTTTTGACATTGATGAGCTTGGCTTCCGCCCACTCATCTGAGACCCGCCGAAACAAAAGCACCTGCGAGTGCTTAGCGGTGTCCTTGAAGCCGCCGGCGAGGGCGACCGCCTCCGTGACCGTGACTTCTCCGCGCCAGTCGAATTTGCCGGGCTTTTCTACTTGTCCGCCAACGACGAAATACGGTTTTTCGAAATCTTTTGCATCGACGAAGATCACGGGGTTACGAAGTATCTTGCCGTACGCTTTGTGCAGTAACTCGGTAAGCTCCGGCAATGTTTGTCCGATCGCCAACAACTCCCCTACATTGAGGAGGCTGATGTATCCGTCTGGTTGCACGATGATGGTCTGATTGAATTCCGGCGTGAGCGGAAATGTGAGTTGCAGGGTGTCGCTTGGGTGCACAGTGTAGCGCCAACCCCGCTTTTGCAGGGCAGGATGGGTCTCGTCGGCGGAGTTTGACGAGTATTCGCTACTCGCAAGAGTTTGCTCTTTCTTGCCCGCGGTGACCACTTGCCCAGAAAGTGTACCTACACCGAACATCACCAGCAGCATTCCCAGAGCAGCGTTTCTTCGGTTTGTTCTGTTCATTCGTCCCCCCGGCGCCATTCTTTGCACAGTCTCCACTTCTTCGCGAATCACTTCAGCGTGAAGTCCCTTTACTACATGGAAGGGTGATACGATCGGATTGTCGACTAAGCGGCCTCTGTCGCACTCGACCTTCAACTGTTCGACTACTGACACGCACATTACCTGTTCACGCTGTGTAAAAAAGCAATCCAAGGTTTTTATAGATGCCATATGCGTGTATTAGCCCTTCAGACTGGCACACGCCCGTACCTAGCTTCGCCCTCTGAGTCACATGCTGCTCGTGCGGCGGGTGGAAACCAGTCGCCGCACCGGCTGGCGCACACTTCCGGTGCCGCGAAAATTTGCTGGTGGCCCAGGAAACCTTGCGAGGGGAGGATTCGCTCAGCTTCTTAAATCCGTTTTGTTACCACGTCGAACGACCGTGCAAGAGCGCGAAGATTAAACAACATCGCAGTTCCTTGCAAGATATTTAAACTCTCCGGTAACGGAGTACCTACAGCAGTACCTTCCGGTCTGACTCCGACCGCAGAACACAGCATCGCCCTCTCAGGCCCACGAAAATCATCAGTCACGTGCAAGAAATTTACTGTTGGCCGAACTCCCTTGCAGTAACGCGTGCCTGGATTGCATTCTCATCGTCAAATTGTCCAGCAACAGCAAAACCGAGCAGTTCTTCGCATGCTTGAATTCGGATCACTCGGCCGGTATGGCGAAACAGGATTTCTTTCGGTTCCGGATCGAAAGCCGGCACGACAACGTCGATCTCTATTTCGATGTCTACCGGTGGACAGTTACTAGTTACGATAAAAATGCCCCCTAGTCCAATATTTCTGCAATAGCCCACCGCGGAATGCTCCGTCCCGTCGCTCCAATGGAAGATAACTGGAAAGACCAGCCGAAACCGGTTGCGAGTCCTTCGCTCGATCCAAGGACTATCCTGCGCGTCTGCAGCTGTTCTTGACATGAGTTCTAGGCCTCGGGTCATTGAAGGCAATCTCATACTTGGACATTCCCTGTTTCGTGGCGAACCAACGATATCGAGCACGTAACCTGGCCACAAGGGGGTGAGAGTCCGTAGCACCGGGTACTCAGCTCCCTGACAGGGTCGAGTTTATTGGCCTACTTAAGTTGTGGAGAACCGTAGGTAGTCGCTAGGCCATCTGGGTCTATGTACAAATGAGACACGTGGACCACCCTATAGAGACAAATAGATTACAAGTGGTTCCTATAAGAGGGTGCAAACAATTACACCATCCCTTGCGCAAGAAGTAAAAAATGTGGACGTGAAGAATTGGATAATTTGTTTGACATGATTTATGAGGAGGGCTATAAGGTTGCGTTACAAGTTTATTGGCTCTGAGGTGCAGTTCGCCGCTCTATTGGGCCATATGGCTGATGCCTCTCACTCCAGGTCTGTCAGCAGGCAAGCCGGAGTTTTGTTGGAAACTCCACACTACGCTCTGCCTTGGGGGAGGTTGTATTTCGCGCAATCAGAGCGATTATCGCCTGGTTGCGGGTTGGCTGTCTGCGACGGTGGTCACAGGCTGTTTGTGATGCAAGAAATTTGAGGGTTGAATTCAGTAGTACCCACCCTTCGCCATTCGCGAATGATGTCACGATATGCCCTCGCGCGTCGGTGATACGCAACCGAAATCCGCGAAAGCGGACCATGTGGTACACGGGTTTTGCAGGGTGTTGCCGTCGAAGCGCTTTGACTATCCGCAAAATCCGTTTGTGGTCGAATGGATGCTCTTAAGAGGGGGGTATTAGATTTCTTAAAGTAGTTTCTAATTAATGGGCCGCGGTGAAGGGGTTACCAGAATTAGACAGGAGTGTGGGGATGTGTCGATTTCAGCGTCAAACTCTTCTCAACCCGCGCAGCCGATCCGGATTTTGATTGCTGACCGGAACTGCATGGGGAGTCAACTGCTTGCGGAGTCGTTAGATCGCGATTCGCGATTTGAAGCAGTTGGCGTGACTGGCGGAGAGGCCACGACCGACATTCTCCTCTCTGCGGTCAGCGCACTTAAGCCCGACGTCGCCGTGATCAGTGCTGACTTTGACGGTGGCGCGAAAAGGGGCCTGCAAGCCGCTAGAGCCGTAAATGCGCATTATCGTAACGTCCATATCGTGGTTTTGCTTGAGCTTAGTACACGAGAGTCGGTTATCGCCGCCTTTCGCTGCGGTGCAATAGGTGTGTTCTGCCGTAGCAAGCCGTTGGTTGAATTCCGCACCTGTATCGAGCGCGTGAGCCGGGGAGAGATTTGGGCCAATTGCGTCGAAACGGAGTATCTACTTGAAGCAGCAAGAAACACGCCATCTTGCGACGGCATCGATAGCGACAAGGTCAGCATGCTTTCGAAGCGGGAGGTCCAGGTGGCAGAAGGTGCTGCTCAGGGCTACAGCAACAAGCAAATTGCAGACCAATTTCGACTCAGCGAGCATACCGTGAAGAATTACCTGTCTCGCGTCTTTGAGAAATTGGAAGTCTCAAACAGGTTCGAATTGCTTTTCTTATTGTTCAACGAAGGCAATGGCCTGTCTATCCGAGCGGTGGGACCAAATGTGTCTGGGCTGGGCAATCCGATAGAAGTTTATCTTAAGGCAGCCGAAGAAGGGTACGCTGCTGCCCAATACATTGTTGGATTGGCCCATCTTGAGGGGGATGGCGTCGAGAAGAATGGTCATTCCGCTTACTACTGGCTCAGGATGGCCGAGGAAAATTCCTCCGCAGTACGACAACGCAGTCGTGCTCTCACCCTGAACCTTAGGACCAAGATAAAACCGGGCGAGATTGAGCGCTTGGAAAGGCGGATTGCGGCCGGGACACAAAACGACAAGATCCTTGCGAAAAAACCGGTAGACCTTTTCAAGCAACGTTTGCCTTTACTAGCCGATCGGCAAGCAGGCTGAGCCAAAATCTCACCCATTTACACCCATTGGCGCCAACCCCATCAGTCACGGAGGATGAAAATGGCGGCGAGGGTAACATTGAACTACAAGCGCAGGAGGTTGACGCTGATGAACACGCCGCGTTCCTAGAAATCAGACCATTTTGCTGCGGAAGGAGCCCCTATGCCTGAGAATCCGCCTCCGCCAGTCCGCGTTCTCGTGGTCGGAACTATGATCCCCAGAATGCGCGCAAGACTAATCTTAGGCACTTTCCTCGTGGTTGTGGCTGCAGCACTCTCACAAGTCCACGAGCAACGCTCTTCGAAGCCCGATATATCGTCACAATTGAGCCTTTTGGGTTTGAGACTTGAGAAGAGTACATTTGCCGATATTCAGGAGAAGCTAGGGGTTACGGAAGTAGGACAATGTTCGCACGACGTGGAGCCGGTCGCCTATATTGGCTACGTCTCCCAAAACAAAAGCACAACTAGAATTCTTTTTGAATCAAGTAGGTTCGATCCGCCGTACGAACTCAGCGGATTCAAAGTTGTCGCAGGGAGCGTCGCCACCTCACCTTGTCATCTTCGTTATAGGACGAGCGGCGCATTTGGGAGCGAAGTTCAGACGGATGGAGGCTTGAAACTTGGACTGAACAAAACAGAGTTGACTACGTCGTTAGGTTCTCCCAATAAGGCAAGCCTAAATCGACTCACATTCGAGTGGTGGTCGACAAGGCCGATGACGAAAGTAGAAGTTGATCGGAAGCTCAAACATTTAAAGCTCCGGTAACGAGGCCTTATTGGGACGTCCATGACACGATCAACGTCGTATTAAGCGACGAGAAGGTCTCCGAGTTTGAGGTACTGCGTACGGTCACTTACGGTGAGCGGTGCGTGATCAGTTCCGCTTTCAAGTTGAGATCGGCCACATCTCTTCCGCAGGCTCCACGACTCGACCGGAAGAACCATGGCAGATCGCAATCTCCACTGGCGTCGCATATCGACCGGCAGACAGATGATGAATCTCACAGACAGCTATGGATTCAGAGGACGTCCCATATCGACACCTTGCGCATGATCGAAGAAAGATAATCGAGTGCCTGAGTGGTTGAATCGACCTGATCGTCATATTTTGATCCTGGAAAGGCGAGCAGTTCGTTGCGATAGTCATCTAGCCACGAACTACTCCTCGGAAGCAAAACTCGACCACTCTCAAATTGTTGCGTCTGCATATGCAAGCGAACAGTCTTGTCGCTACCCGTCGGCGGCAAATAGGGCTTCGTTCGATAAATTCCCTCTGCCCTTAGCTCCTGAATCAGTTGCGTGCCCGATGCCCGGTCTTCGATGAGAATTGCTTTTGGATTCCAGCGAAGTGCTAGATCTTTCGCAGCTCGCTTGAGAGCGGGAAAGTCTAAGCGTCGCCGATAAACTTCTAGCAGGTAAAATCGATCACGGCCCTGAACTCCCCACGTAGTGCATACGCTGTAGTCGTTTAGCTCTCCCGCCTTATTCGCCGTGTCCCAGCTCTGAATAGTTTGAGTGAATTCGGGCAGTGCACTGGGATCGTAATACTGAAGCCATTTGTCCCGCACCATGGCTCCCCCTGGCGGGATCGGGCATTGCTGATATTGGCTGGAGAAGTTGTACTCTCCAATGGTTTTTCGTATGGCGTCCAGAGTCTCCAGCGATTCGCGTTCGGGGTGCAGCGCCTCCCCTTGTTTACGTTGAAACTTGCGTACGCCGAAAACGTTTTCGAACGAAACCGTTTCGTCCTCTTCCGCGATAGCGGGGAAAGAGACCACTTCCCATCCATTACGCTCTAGAACGTGCCCTACTAGATCGTCCTGATGAAGCCGCTGCATGACGATGATGATGACCCCGCGCTCTTTATCGTTCAGCCGGCTAAGCAGTGAGTTGTCGTACCATTCGTTGACCGCTGTTCGTTTCGTTGCGGACATCGCATCGTCGGGTTTCAATGGGTCGTCCAGGATAATCATGTCGGCACCGCGACCGGTGAGTACGCCTCCGACCGAAGTCGACATTCGAAAGCCGTTTCTGGTTGTAACAAATTCATTCACGGATTGTTTTTGAGCGGACAACCTTGTTGCCGAGAACAGGTCGCGGTAGAACGAACTGAGCATCAGCGTGCGGCAATCTCGCGCATGTTTATCGGCGAGGTCTTGTCCGTAACTGGCGCAGATGATCTGACTTGCTGGGTTGTGCCCTAGTACCCAGGCGGTGAATGCTACGCTTACGCTATGAGATTTCAATGAACGTGGCGGAAGGTTTACGATCAATCGCCGCACAGATCCGCGATGGCAGCATTCGAGCTTTGCAGCCAGCAACTCCAGATAAGGACTCGATAAGAAGACGGTTTCGGGGTTGAGCTCGACAAATGTGCGCTCAATAAACGAGTTTAGATCGGACCTCAAGAGAGTCCGGTATTCATTGGGGGATAGTTCCATCTTGAACCCTTCCTCCTTGTGGCTGATCAAGTCCCATCCGCTTTCGAAGGTTTCGCATGACTGTTTGATCTCTCTCGTGGGTGTCGTTGATTGGCGTTTCTACTTCCTCAGGCTCCGCGAACATTCGCTTTAAGCCAATGAGCGCCTTGATTGCGCTAAGGTCGCCGCGATTTGCCTTGACGTGCAGGAGCATGAGGGCGATCTGATCCTGCGTCATCACTCGGTCCTTACCTTGAACGTTGACTTTTACCTTTTGCCGTCCCACGGCGCTCACCAGGCTCGCGAAGTTTTTCGAGCCTTTCGGCCGACCCTTTGGGTTGCCTGAGACGCCGGGACGGAATCGATTGCTCTTCGGAGGCCTGCCGTAGCCAATCGCGTCTTCGCTGACTGCATCACTTGCCGAGTCGTTATCCATGCGCTTTCTCCTTGAGACCGTCGTAGGTCATTCTGGTTTTGGAATTTACAGCGGATTCACCCGTGAGTTGCTGCCATCTTTGGATTGCCACGTCGACGTAAAGTGGATCGATCTCGATTCCGTGGCAGATTCGTCCAATCCGTTCAGCGGCTATCAGAGTGCTTCCGGAACCGAGAAAGGCATCGAGTACGATCTCACCGCGGGCGGAACAATCTAAAAGTGCATCCGCAATCAGTGGAACTGGTTTTACCGTAGGGTGGAGGGCGAGAAGATTTCCTTCCTCGCCTCGGCGCGATAGAGTATTGACTCCTGGATACTCCCACACATTGGTGCGGTTTCGCCCGAAGCGCCCTAATTGCACGTTGTTGCGGTGGGACTCTGCGCCATTTCGGAAGACAAAGACCAATTCGTGACGCGATCGGTAAAACGACCCCATGCCGCCGTTGTCTTTGACCCAGACACAAACGTTGAGGAGTGACTTATAAACTTCGTTCCCGGCTGCCAGCAATTCCTTCATGTGTCGCCAGTCCATACAGAGGAAATGTATGGAGCCCGATGTGCTGTATCGCGCGACTAGCCGCATCGATCTTTCAAGGAAGGCCACGAATTCTGTTTCGCTCATCTCCCCTGAAGCCATTTCGAATTCACGATGATGGATCGACCCCTTCCCACACACGTTCCCATCGATCGGCAAGTTGTAGGGTGGGTCCGAGAAAACTACCGCCGCCTTTCGATTACCTAGAAGTGCTTTGAATGAATCTTCGTGGAGAGAGTTCCCGCAGTAGATTCGGTGCTTGCCGAGTTCCCAGAGATCTCCTTCACGAGTCAGTGCCGGCCCCGTAACAACGGGAACTTCATCATCTTTATCAATTGTCTGAGACTGTTCTTCGAGGATGATGTCGATCTCTGGGATCTCGAAGCCGGTCGTGGTCACATCGAAGTCTTCCAGAGTCAGCAGGTTCTGCAGCTCGATGGCGAGAATGGCCCGATCCCAACCTGCATTCTCAGCGAGTTTGTTGTCCGCTAGGATATAGGCGCGGAGTTGGTCATCACTGAGATTTTCAAGCTTAATTGTGGGAACCGAATTCATTCTCAATAGCTTTGCCGCTTCTACACGGCCATGTCCGGCCACAATCATCATGGAGTTGTTCGTCAGCACCGGGTTGGTAAATCCGAATGATTTAATGCTTTCCGCAATCTGTCGGATCTGATGTTTCGAATGGGTGCGTGCATTGTGAGCGCACGGCCGAAGGGAACTTACGTTGGCGTAGACGACTTGAAGTTCGTTTGACGTCATCAAATGGAACCTATCTTGCAAAAGGGATTTGAAAAAAAAGAATGTCACAGGACGGCCACGATGCCTAATATTTACGGGTACACAAAATGTTCTTTTCGTACTTATCAAATTATGCCGAGAGCAGAGAAAATACCTCGATCGTTGATCGGATACGAGCCAAATCCCGAGCAGGCTAAGTTCCTGATGGAGGTTCTGGTCTCAAATCTCAATCGACCCGCGTTGAAGGTCGCTGTCTTGATGAATTCCGCAGATCCGCAAGGCCCATTCGCGAGGACCCTGGATCTCTCAGAGATGCAATATGAATTGATACGGTTAGTCGAGGCGTGGAAGGCGTCGGGTCCAAATACCAAGATCCTGTTCGCGAGATATCCCGAACTTAGGAGCCGCCTTTTGTTGCAAAGAATCCACTTGGTCCTGACTGATGCCGGTCACGCAAATCTTGTCTGCGAGAATGTACCCCAGGCATTTAATGTACGCTCGCTGAAAGACCTGGCTCTGATGCAGTTCTTTCAGTTAATAGTGAACCCCGAGTGGAGACTACTAGGTGGCCCTTGTGCTCGATGCGGAATGTACTTCCTCAAGAACACCAAGCGACAGAAGGGATATTGTTCCCCAACCTGCGGAAGTAGGGCAACGTCGATCGCCTCGACTCGCGCAAGAAGAATGCGCCTGCGTACGGTCAAACTTCAGAAAGCGCAGGCGAAAATCGACGAATGGCAGAAACAAGCTCCAGCAGTGCACTGGAAGAAATGGGTATCTAGTGAGCTTCAACTAAGTATCCATTGGCTTACCAGGGCCGTAAATAAAGGTCAATTGAGACCGCCAGTTGAGAGTTTGGACGGAACAGCTTAGAAACACTGACGCCGCTCATGCCTGGTAGGGACATAAAACATCGCTTGCAAGGCCGCTGAAGAGACTTAGTATCTTCGCGCGTTGCTGTACTTGAAGAAGTTGTGTTGTTGCTCTTTAACGGAATCGCCGCGCGATCGTTCGACCACGATAGTTTTCTGTTCACGCAATCGGCTGTTCTCCAGTTGAAGGGCAGACACCTGCTCTTTCAATTCCGCGATCCGCTTCTTCAAACGAGCCACTTCGGGACTACGATCCGTAGCAGCAGTTTCAAGTGGAGGGAGAGCCTTTGCCCGTCTGCTCACCGTGCTCTGCTCCCACGTCTTCCGTTCCCGCATCTCCCGTTGACGATCTTCGAGGTTGTCCATGTTTCACCGTTCATTCACACATTACACCCGCACGCGAATCAAGACAAAGCGCGGTCCGGCCTCGGAATGCGGTGAGGCCGGGCTCATATTCCGTCATTCGGTGGTCTCACTCTCCGGCCCGTTTCGCCCGCGCCTTTCCAATGAAACCGCGTATTGATCCCGTCTGATGGCATCCTTAATGAATTCCCGCCCCCGTGATGAGATCCCCGCTTATAAGGCTATGTGAAGTCAAGGGTTTCGGCGCTCAAATTCGCCTCTCTATCGCCTACTAATCGGTTGACTCGTGGGCGAGCCAGAGCGGAAATGTGTCACTGGGGGTAATTATGAAGGGATCAAGCCAGGAGTCGCTTTTGACTCTCCGGAAGGAACCGAAAAACGGTTTAGAGCAGCTATGGATGAAGACCTACGGTGTGTCTCCACCAGCGGGGATGCGAAGAGGCCTGCTGATTACGTTTCTCGCCTATCGCATTCAAGAGCAGGAATTCGGATCACTCTCTCCGCAGAGTCGCAACCGGCTCCGACAATTAGTGCACGGCCTCGAAAAATCTGATTCGAAGACCTTTTCGATGCCGCCTATCAAACCTGGAACACGCTTAGTTCGGCGATGGGGCGACCAAGTCCATCTCGTTAATGTGCTGACGAACGGATTCGAGTATCGGGGTTTGCGCTATCAGAGCCTGTCGGCCGTAGCTCGATTGATCACCGGCACTCAGTGGTCCGGTCCACTCTTCTTCGGCTTGGCGGGCAAGTCCGATCGGAAATCCAAAGGAGCCGCATGAGTACCAATCAAAAACAGATTCTTCACTGCGCCATCTATACTCGCAAATCCTCCGAAGAAGGTTTGGACCAAACCTTTAACTCACTCGACGCCCAGCGGGAAGCGTGCGAGGCATTTGTCTTGAGCCAACGTCACGAAGGCTGGTGCGTCGCGCCTTCTCGCTACGATGACGGAGGATACTCTGGCGGGAACATAGAGAGACCAGCGCTTAAGAAGCTATTGGAAGATGTAGAGGCTAAGAAGATCCACGTCATCGTCGTGTACAAAGTCGACAGGCTCACGCGCAGTCTCTCGGATTTCGCCAAGATTGTCGAAGCACTCGATTCCCGGAACGTCTCATTCGTATCGGTCACACAGCAATTCAACACAACGAGTTCGATGGGTCGATTGACCTTGAATGTCTTACTCTCATTTGCTCAGTTTGAAAGAGAGGTAACGGGGGAACGGATTCGTGACAAGATCGCTGCCTCGAAGAAAAAGGGCATGTGGATGGGCGGCTTGGTGCCACTTGGATACGACCTCGAAGGCAGGAAACTCCTTCCCAATCCCAAACAGGCTGCGCTCGTTTGTAAGATCTTTGCTTACTACCTGGAATTAGGATGCGTATCAAAGTTGGCTCTGCGATTGGCTAGCGAAAACCTCAGGAGCAAGACCTGGACGACAAGGTCAGGAAAGCGACTTGGCGGCAATCTGTTTGCGCGCGGAGCACTCTACGGTCTCCTTCGCAACCGTCTTTACGTGGGTGAGATCCGCCATCGCGATCAATGGTATCCCGGAGAACATCCAGGGATCGTGCCTCGGGAACTGTGGGAAGAAGTTCAGGCCAAGCTCACCAGTAATTCTAAAGACCGACGAAATCGCGTCACGGAACACTCCGCGAGCCTCCTAACCGGCCTTATAGAGGATGCTCAAGGCAATCGCTTTACTACTTCATTCACTATCAAGAATGGCAGACGCTATCATTATTATGGGTCTCAGGCTGCCATGAAAAATGGAGCCGGGAAATCTGAACCTCCCCAGCGGCTGCCAGCGTACGAAATTGAGAGCCGGGTAAAGGAACGAATCTGCGCGTTTCTGAAATCGGATTCAGATTTGTTCGATGAGTTGAGCGACATCGAAGACAACCCTTCAGCCACTCAACAATTACGGAATGCGGCAAACACGCTCACTGGAAGATGGCCCTCTCTCCATCCTAAAGAGCTTAAAAGGCTCTTGGCTCTGATCCTGCATCGAGTAGTCGTCCACGACAGCTATATCGAAATCATGATCGGCAAGACTGCGCTTCGTGAAGTTCTGAAGCGGGGTTCAGGTTTCGCGGCGGAGGTTCAAGAAACATCACTCTCGAAATCAATCCTCGCAAGCGATCAAATCTGCCTAACGGTAGACGTGAAGAAAACGCGGGCGGGAGGCCAGCTACATCTCGTCGTTTCTCCTGAGTCGTTGGCGGTCGAATTTCGTCCGAAGCCAGCTCTCGTCAAGGCAATTGCTCGCGCCCATAGTTGGTCCGAGCAATTGTTGAATGGAAAAGTACTCGATCAGAAATCAATCGCGCGGGATACAGGGTTGCAAGATCGTTATGTGAGTAGAGTATTACGCTGTGCATTTCTCGCACCCGACATCGTCGACGCTATTCTGGAAGGTCGCCAACCGCCCGATTTAACTTTCAAGAAACTCTGCGACAACATCCCAATGAACTGGGCCGATCAGCGCAACCAACTTGGGTTTCCCTCCCGATAAAAAATTAGTGTCGAAAATGCGTTCGAAAATATGCATAACAGGGAATTGAATTCCCTGTTACGCCCCTGATAATTCCCTGTTCCGTCTCAGACGAATCGGAGGATTATCCGGAGCATTCCCATCCAGAATCTGTGGTTTACACCGACGTCTGTCCTATTTTGCAGAGCAGAAAGATGCAAATTCCCTGTATTTTTCCCTGTTAGCAGGGAATTGGCCTGAGAATGGTTAGCGCTAGACTGCGCGCTCCGCCACACAGTCTGAAGTGCAGAGAAAGCCGCGTGAGTTTCTCTGAAAATCGCCCGAAATGGGCGCAATTTCGCTATTCCTGCTCTGAAACCGGACCGGAGAAAGTGCACTGCTGAATGTTGCGGGTGAGCTTTGCAGCGGTTTTTCTCTGGAGGGCATCAGAGCAGCCCGGTTTCGATGAGTCCATCAGGCGCATGCAATGCGATCGGAACTTGATAGTGTAGCGAAGGCGACTTGACTTTCTTCGTTTCACAGTAGAGCACGGCCCACAATGGCGCAAGCCTTCCCCGCTCAGGCCGTTGAAACCCTAAATTCGGGTGTGTGGCTTACTTTTGCAACGGCTTTAGCTGCATGCTAGGCCGGACTGTGTCCATATAGAGCGTTACGACCGCGCCGAACCTCACTTTTTTTTTTCTCTCTCTCTGTTAGGTGCCGCCGGGGATTCGCAAGCCAGTGCCCACGCCTGGGTGGCGTGGCATTACAATAGACGTGAATTGGCATCGCGAAGGAATTCCTGATGGATCGCCGGGACTCAATTAAATTGCTGTTGGCCGCTTCGTGTAGCTCCATCCTTCCCCCGTGGTTGTTGGCGGCCGGCCGGCCGCCTGCATCTTCAGCAACACGATCCGAGGGCGCAAATGCGGACTTACAAAGCCGCCGCGAAAATGCCGCGCACGCAATCGCTCCTGTCTTCACCTGGCTGCCGATGGGCGAGGTGAAGCCTGAAGGATGGATCAAAGAACAAATCACGCGGGACCTCAACGAAGGTTTTGCGGGGCGTCTCGACGAGCTGTGCCACGAAGCTGCATCCGGCATCTTCACAAGCCACCGCAATAGCGGCTCGGCGGAGAATGCCAGTAACT
>Ga0209332_1000128_pt1 | contig 19790 bp, 16 predicted proteins | sample BlaSpr_A8_OM3_M1_FD_187974 | JGI IMG/M metagenome (GOLD analysis project Ga0209332, IMG submission 187974) | Forest soil microbial communities from Thunder Bay, Ontario, Canada - Black Spruce, Ontario site 2_A8_OM3_M1 (SPAdes) (version 2) | ecosystem: Environmental > Terrestrial > Soil > Boreal...
CGTGTGCGCCTTCTTGGGCATCGTCCTCGTCTCCTCTCCCGGACTTCTGCCCCAGCTTACCTCTAATCTCCTCTGTGTCAGTTTTTGGGTTTTGGGTCAAAAGAAAGGGGAAGGGAGCATGTCAAAGAGCAATCACACCGAGGCGCAGATGATCGGGGCGCTGAAGCAGCTGGAGGCGGGGCGCAAAGCCGAAGAGGTGGCCCGGGAGATCGGGGTGTCGAAGCACATCATCTAATCCTGGAAAGCGAAGTACGGGGGTTGGACGTGAGTGAGGCGCAGGAGGCGAAACAACTCCGCGATGAGAACGCGAAGTTGAAAAAGTTGGTGGTGGACCTGAGCCTGGACAAAGAGATGCTGAAGGCGGTGATCGCAAAAAAGGGATGGAGCTCGTCAGTAACACACCCATTCTCAAAATTAGTTAAACAAAGAAAATTAGTTTTTAGTACACTGTCGCGAAGCGCCTATCGTGTCAATCCGCTGCATAACGCGACAAAGAATCTCTAAAACCGACTTGGCGGGTGGCCCATTCAAGCCGTCTTTCGGCTTGAGTGGGGCAGTTCCCTTTCCAGTCAAAGCTGGCCTCCGTTTTTGATCACACTTTTCTGGTACCACCATCACAGACAGACATCACAAATCGGTGCGATTATTCCACGACAGTAGACCCATCAGAAAGTGCGCCCGTCTCCAGAGACAATCGCATTTCCTGCCTTAAACTTTTTCGCAGTTCTTTGACAAAAAATGCTAGCCGCAGCACTCCCGCAAGCGCACGCCAATCCGCGAAATCTCCAGCTAAGTCCCATACTTTGAATACTTTACCTCTAAGTTACTTATTATCATCAACTTGACCTATTTTAGGGGGGAGGGGGGTACCCCCATGAATTTCCAAATTTCTCCCCCGCAAAAGTAATCATCTATCAGCGAATCATCGCTTAATCAGCAGCCGTAGCCGAAAGCGCACTAGGGATTTCCCCCAGCATTTCTGTTGAGGACTCAGAGCCTCAACGTGTCAACAACAAAGAGGCCGGTATTCGTTCTGAAAACCCTTGGGATTGGTGACTCTTCCTCGGCAACGGATATTCGGTTCGCATGACGGTGAGATTGCGAACTACGAACGCCTAGGAGAGATGGGCGTGGGTTTTAGCCTCTGCCGCTCCGTGCGTCAAGCGCAATCCAGTAGTGAATGGCTCCGTTTAACATAGCCTTGTGCAGAAGCAGAAACGAATCCCCCTTGCCCGCGTGCTTTCCAAAAAAGGCTATTGCTCGCGCTCGCAAGCCGCTAATTTAATTCGTGCTGGCCGGATCACACTAAATGGACGGGTGAAGCGGGACCCAGAAACCCCGGCGCGCATCGTGGACCAAATCGAGATCGATGGCTCGCCTCTCGATCAAGCTCCAGCAGTTTACGTCGTGATGAATAAGCCCCGCGGCGTCATCACTACTGCCTCCGATGAAAAAGGACGCGATACCGTATATGACCTGCTTCATCCGGACTTGCCGTGGGTTGGCCCGGTTGGGCGGTTGGATCAGGCGAGTGAAGGGCTGCTTGTGTTGACGAACGATTCTCTGTGGGCAGCGAGGATTACGGATCCAGACAGTCACCTGGATAAAAAATATCACGTGCAGGTAGATTGCATCCCTGATGTAGAACTGCTCTCGAGAATGACTCAAAAGCCGGTTGAGCCGGTCCACGACGAAGACGGGGCACGCGAATATTTGCGCGCCAAGTCTGCGCGAATTCTGCGGCACGGCGATAAGCATAGCTGGTTGGAAATAACTCTCGATGAAGGTAAGAACAGGCAGATCCGTCGTTTGCTGGAAGCATTGCAAATCCGAGTGTTGCGCCTGGTGCGAATCTCGATCGGTCCACTCACACTCGGCACTCTCAAGAAAGGTTCGACGCGACGCCTGACCTCGGAAGAAAAAAAGGCCATCGATCTAGCCCTTCGAGCGCCGCTACGCTAGGAGAGAAATTCCTTCTGTTTCTATATAGTCTCGCGCCTGCCGCAGCATCTTGCGCTCATTGCTGTACGCAAGTTGACGGGAAGCCTCAGCCAGCGGAACCCACGAGGCTCGCTTGACTTCGATTCTCATGCCTTGATTGAGATTGTCGATTTCACCAGACACATACTTCATCAGATAAAAGCTCACGATTTTGAAAACGCGCTCGCCATCCCCCCAACTGCGTACGTAAACATATTTGTTGTCCCCGAGTTTGCTGATTGGCGCGGCGACGATGCCCGTTTCTTCCAGTACCTCGCGAACCGCCGCATCCTGCGCTTTCTCTCCCGCATCCACGAGTCCTTTGGGAAGTGCCAGTACGGCAGTGCGAGGGCCGCGCGATTTTACGGCTCGCGAATCGGTTTTTTGCGGCTCATCCTTGCGTGGTTCGATCAGCGCGACATGCCAGACTCCCGAAATCTCCCGCAGCACCACTCCGCCCGCCGAAATTTCTCGCGCCATGCCGATCCTCTTCGAACACTATCGCCGAACACTATCGACTATTTTCGAGCTTCGCAGCTTCCTCTTGGATTCGCTGCCACGCGCCTTCCACATGGCGATCCCGAGTATTAGTTTGACCGACGCAGAAGCGCAAAGTGAATTTATCTTCAAGCTTTGTATGTGTAAGGTAAAGGTCGCCGCTGCCATTCAAATTTTCCATCAATCGCTGGTTTGCGTGATCTCCCGCGCGCAGCCTAAAGCAAACCAGATTGAGTTGGCATGGAGCGGCCAGCTCAAAGCGCGAGTCTCCACATATCCATTCAGTGAATTGCTGCGCCAGTCGCACGTGCTCGCGAATGTGATGCTGCAGTCCCTCTACCCCGTAATGCCGCAGCACGAACCATAATTTGAGCGATCGAAACCGCCGGCCAAGTTGGATGTGCCAGTCGCGATAATCAATGACGGCGCCCGATTCCGTCGCCCGGTTGCGCAGATATTCCGGCAGCACTGAAAGCGTTTGAATCAAGTGCTTTTTGTCCGCAACATAAAAGACATTGCAATCGAAGTTGGTAAACATCCATTTGTGAGGATTGAAACAGTAACTGTCCGCAAACTCCACGCCGTCGTTGATGAATCGAAATTCGGGGCAGAGCGCAGCGGTCCCGCTCATCGCCGAGTCTACATGCAACCAGAGTTTGCGCTCCCGGCAGACACCGGCAATCTCCCGTACCGGATCAACCGCGTTGGAAGACGTTGTTCCCACGGTTGCGCAAACGAAGCAGGGAAGTAAGCCAGCCTTCACGTCGGCGTCAATTTGTCTCGCAAGGGCATCGGCGCGCATGGCAAAGTTATTATCGATTTCAATGTGCCGAAGATTATCCGCACCCATGCCCGCGATCTTCACCGCCTTTTCGATCGACGAATGGGTTTGAGTCGAGCAGTAAGCAACCAGGCGTCCATCGCACCCTTTGCGGTTGCTGGCAAATTCCGTGGCGCGCTCGCGGGCAGCCAGTAGCGCGACCAGCGATGCGCTCGAGGCGGTATCCTGAATCACGCCGCCGCCGCTGCCGGTCGAAAGAAATTTCTCCGGCAGGCCGAGCATCGGGACCAGCCAATCGAGCACGTGCGTTTCCAGTTCCGTGCACGCCGGGCTGGTCGACCAGAGCATTCCTTGCACACCCAATCCCGAAGAAAGCAGATCCCCAAGAATGGCCGGCCCTGAGGCATTGGCCGGAAAATAAGCAAAAAAATTCGGAGACTGCCAATGCGTAATCCCGGGCAGAATGACACGCTCCACATCGGCAAGGATCTGATCAAACGCTTCTCCCTGCTCCGGCGCCTTGGCCGGCAGGTTCGCACGAATTTCTCCAGGTCGCACCTGCGACAGCACCGGGAAACTCTCAATGCGGGCGTGATAGTCCGCGATCCAGTCCACAACGGCGTGGCCCTGCTGGCGAAATTCTTCGGGAGACATGTGAAAAGATTTATTGTCAGACATGAGATTCAGCTAGCAACTCGCCAATGAAGATTTACAGAATTGCAAACTACAAACGCCCGTAGAAAACGCGCGTGTTGTACTCAAATTCCACTTCGCCATCTTTGCCATAGTCACGAACAATTCGCCGCAGATTTTCCATCATAGGCTCATGACTAGGATGTCCTTCCAGCGGCGCATAGGAAGAAGACAACAATCGCCCGGCACAGCCTTCATAATCGAAACGCTGGCTTGAATTGAACGAACGCTCCGCAAATTCCGCGGGAGAGAAAAATTCATGGATCACAGCCGTCGTACGCTCATGGCGCACTTCTTTATAGTCAGTGCCGTAGGTGAGCAGCAGCTCTTCGTATTCGCGCAGGAATGCCGTGCTTCCAGTCCGCCGCTCATTCCATATCAGAACGCACCATCCTCCCGGCTTCAGAATGCGAACGAACTCGTCTCTGGCCCGGGCCAAGTCAAACCAGTGCGCCGCCTGTGCAGCGGTAACGAAGTCCACCGAAGCGGATTCGAGCGTCGTTGCCTCCGCCGTGCCGGCAACCACAATCATGCGCGCATAGGCTTTTAGCAACTGGATTCCCATCTCACGCATTTCTGCATTGGGTTCAACCGCGAATACATAATTTCCATTTTCCAGCAGAAGACGAGTAAATAGCCCGGTTCCAAAAGCAACATCCGCGACCGCATGGTTGGGTCGCAGTCCGCATTCTGTCCGCAATAAATCGAGGACTTCCGGCGGATACCCGGGACGATACCGAACGTAATTCTCTACCCGATCTGAAAATCGAATGGTTGCCGACTTAGTCATGACTACACAGTGTATCGTGGCGCCAGACGCCTGCCGCTGCACGATACAATCTTCATTTCACGGCGGATCGCTCGTAAGCGTCTGTCGTGTGTCGCCCGCTTATGCGGTCCCAGCGTAGTCTTCAACAAGGAGCTATATGAAATTCTTTTCGGCCCTGTTTCTTTTCTTTATTTTGATTGCTTCAACCCTGCAGGCATTTGATGAAGCCAGTAAAGATGCTAACAAAGGGAATAATAACGGCGGGAACGCACATAAAGTGCAGCCGGGAGATGCGACGATCACTGGCTTTCGCGATAGCGCCGCCGAACAGGCAGTCGAAAAAAAGTTCATGGCCGTTCCCGATCCTAAGCTGGCTGAAGAGCATCTCCGGATTCTGACGCAAGCCCCGCACATCGCCGGCTCGCCCGAGGACAAAGCCACCGCCGACTACATGGCGAAGAAGTTTCGCGAGGCTGGCCTTGACACTGAAATTGTCGAATACAAGGTCTGGCTGAACTATCCCGCCGAAATTAGCGTGGATATGACCGCACCGGCTGGAGTCGAGATGCATGGGCCTCAGCGCGAGCACGTTGACGGCGATCCTTTTCAGGACGATCCGCGGGTGGTAACGCCATACAACGGCATGTCGCCTTCAGGTGACGCCGAGGCCGAAGTTGTGTACGCGAACTACGGCTCGCCGGCAGATTTTGACAAACTCAAGCAGATGAATGTCGACGTGCGTGGCAAGATTGTTATTGTCCGTTACGGCGAGAATTTCCGCGGCGTCAAGGAGTTCGTCGCCCAGGAACGTGGGGCAGCCGCAGTCATTATCTATTCCGACCCCAAAGATGACGGCTACTTTCGCGGAGATCCCTATCCCAAAGGCCCTTGGCGCCCCGCCACCGGGGTTCAGCGCGGATCAGTCGGCTTCATGTTCCAGTTTCCCGGCGATCCGACCACGCCTGGAATTGCCTCGACTCCGAACCTGCCCGACTCGAAGCGTATTTCCCCATCCGAATCGGAGCAACTGCCAAAAATTCCCGTAACCCCGATCTCTTACTCCGATGCCTCGCCCATCCTCGAGCACCTCGGAGGCCCGGCCTCACCGCGCGAATGGCAGGGGGGATTGCCGTTTACGTATCACGTGGGCCCCGGTCCCGCGAAGGTCAAAATGCATCTCAAGCAGGACTACCAGTTCCGCACAATTTGGGACGTAATTGGCAAAATCCGCGGAAGCTCCGCTCCCGACGAGTGGGTGGTCGCGGGCAATCATCGCGACGCTTGGGTCTATGGAGCGGTCGATCCTAATAGTGGCACCGCCGCCATGCTCGAGTCGGTACACGGCTTGGGCGAACTGTTGAAATCCGGCTGGAAGCCGAAGCGAACGATTGTGATTGGAAGCTGGGACGCCGAAGAGGAGGGCCTGATCGGTTCTACCGAATGGGGCGAAGACCACGCCCAGGATCTAAAGAATGCCGCTGCCTATTTCAACATGGACGTGGCGGTATCTGGCAAGAAATTCGGAGCTTCGGGCGTGCCCAGTCTCAAGGAATTTATTCGCGAGATTGCCAAGGCTGTGCCTTCTCCCGAAGGCGGAACCGTGTACGAAGCGTGGAAAAAGACGAGTCAGCCAAGCCCCGATAATCCGCGTCCCCAGGAAACTAGCACTTTCCGCCCGCCTCCAAACGCCGTGCACAATGATGTGCCGGTGGGCGATCTGGGGAGCGGTTCTGATTACACCGTGTTCTTGCAGCATCTGGGTGTCCCATCGACCGACATTAGTTCCAGCGGTGAGTACGGCGTTTATCACTCGACTTTCGACGACTTCACCTGGTTCAAGAAGTTCGGCGATCCCGACTTTACCTATGAACAGGAGATGGCCCGCATTTATGGACTGGAAGTCATCCGCATGTCGGGCGCCGACGTGCTCCCGTACGATTACGCGAATTACGGGAAGGAGGTCTCCGCCTACCTGGATTCCGCCCAGAGTAAAAGCCGCGATCGCTTTGGAGACAAGAGCCCAGATTTCGCCCCGGCTGTAACGGCCGCGCACCGGCTAGAAAAGGCAGGAACAAAAATGCTGGCCCGGCAGGCAAAGATGTCTGCCTCTCCCGAACGGCTCAATGCGAAGCTGCGGGATGCGGAACGTGAGTTATTGATTCCAGAGGGGTTACCGAATCGTCCTTGGTTTCATCACGCGATTTATGCTCCCGGCCAATACACCGGATACGCAGCAGTCGTTATTCCGGGAGTGACCGAGGCGATTGATCGAGGTGATTTGAGCCGAATCGAACAGCAGATTTCGGTGCTGGCTGCCGCCCTAAATCGTGCTGCTCAAGTGTTGGAACAATGACCGTAGCCGTAATTGAGGTTTCAGGCATCAAACGCTCGGTCAATTTTCTTGGGGTTACTAGCCAAAAACTGACGCCGGGAGCCATCTGATTATGGCACTAGCAAGAATCATTACCCGCTCCGATATCTGCTCGCGCGAGTTAGCGCTTAGTCTGCTTGATCGCGGATACGCGGTTGAGATAGTTACTCCAGATGAAGTACCGGGTAACTTCGCCGAACTCGAGTTACGGGTGGAAGCGACGTCTTGCGATCGGCTGACGGCGAGCGTGATCGCTCGGAACGGCGAGTACTCGGCAACACTCGATTTTGTAGGTCATTTGAAAGTGCCAACTTCAAATGCAGTGCTAACGCCACCGGTCGAGGAAAGCCATCCATTGCAGGAAGCCGTTGTGGGGAACGTAGAAATTACGAAAACTGAGGAACGGCCAGTTGAGGCTTTGGCACTGCCGGCGGCCCTCCCGGCAATTGAAAATCCGTCTACTCGCGAGCCCGATCTTGAGTTGGAGACGGTTGAGTCGAAGACGAACGAAGAGAACCACAACTCTGACCACATTGTGCCTATGGTTACAGAGCCTCTGCCGCAGCTTTACGAGGAACTCCGCGACAGCGACGCTTCGGAGTCGATTTTGTCGTCGTCAGTGTCATCCGGGATAACTATCGCTGCTTCGGTACCTGCGACTCCGCTTTATGTCGCGGACGAAAGCCCTGTCGTCTATATCGAACCCCCGTTCCAATACCAGAATCTAGATCGCGCCGCTGGAGCTTTGCGTACAGTCGCTGTGACTTTAACCGCGATGGCATTACTGCTGGCCTTGGTTGTCGGCGTGGGTCTTAGCCGAGCCCATAACTCTGCTTCGGCAAAAGCGGGAAGAATTTCGCCGACACCCGTAGAAGCCGCGGTCGCCACGGGAACGGTCGCCTCAGAGAATGAAAAGCCAGTTAGTGCTACAACAAAGGTGGAGCAAAGATCGCGGCAAAATGGGCCTTCTCCCGCGCCAGCTTCGAAATCAGTAACGAATTCCATCTCAGCCGCCACACGGCGATCAAGCCCAACCGCCAAGGCTGCAACATCGAAGGCTCGGATTGCCACTTCCAAGGCCGGAAAAATTCAACTTCAATACGATCACCTGATTGCACGCGATACTGTCACCTATGTTGATCGCCCAGCCACGAAAATTGATGCTTCCAAGAAAGCGCTGTCCAGCTCTCCCGTCCACGAGCATCGCAACGGAGAGATCGCGGAGAATTCGGTTACCTATCCCAACCGGGCTTCTACCACTGCCGTTCCGCCAGCGCCAAAATCGGTGAAGTCAGACTGACAGCGGCGGCAATCGGTTGTGTACCGCTGCTAGCACGTTGGCATGGCGGCTACCTTCGTACTTGAGTAGACTCTTCGGCGATATACACTTCCTTAAATGAATGCTGCCATAAACGCGCAAGTGGCCATTAGCCGGCTGTTGCACGATCTGCCCTCGGCAGCCACCGCCACTTTCCTCGCGCTTTTCCCCATCGTCAACCCGTTGGGTGGTATCCCTCTATTCTTCAGCCTCACTGCAGGCTTTCCCGCAAAAGAGCGTCATCGCACGGCATTGAAGACGGCTATGTATGTCGTCGCGATCCTGGTCGTGTTCATGCTCGTTGGCCGCTTCGTCCTAAACTTTTTTGGAATTTCGCTGCCTGTCTTGAAGATCGCCGGCGGCCTCATTGTGGCCAACACCGCGTGGGGAATGGTCACCGGTTCCAGCCGGATGACGGTGGCAGAAAGCAGCGAGGCGCTTACCAAAGAAGATATTTCTCTAACGCCAATGGCCATGCCGATGCTATCCGGTCCCGGTTCTATCGGCGTAGTCATGGGACTTGCCGCCCACGCCGATCACTTTCTTTCTTACTTGGGAATGGTGGTCGGCATCATTGCCCTAGGTCTGACCGTCTATCTATTGCTGCGCCTCGGAGGTCCTTTCGTTAATCGGCTGGGACCCAGCGCGATGGGCGCGATCAACCGCATTTTCGGCTTCCTGATTCTTTCAATCGCCGTCCAGCTAGTCTGGAACGGCGTCGCTGACTTCCGAAAATAAAGATCAATATTTTATGGATGGAAACTCGGTCTTCTTCGGCGTAGTGGCGTTATTATGCTTACAAATGAATCCCAGCGCGTCGTGCGCGAATCAGATTATAATGTCGTTATAACGACAATTAAGAACAACAAAATCTTCTTGGGGAGGATCAATCGATGAAAAAGCTGATGGGTACGAGTAATGACGTCGCTTTGACCATTTTGCGGGTAGTGCTTGGGGTAGTCTTTTTGGCTCACGGCTCGCAAAAAATGCTGGGCCTATTTGGCGGCTTTGGTTTTCATGCCACCATGGGATTCTTCACCCACATGGGAATGCCCGCTCCCCTAGCCTTTTTGATCATTTGTACTGAGTTCTTTGGCGGACTAGGTCTAGTAGTTGGATTATTGACCCGCATCGCCTCCTTAGGAATCGCTGGGTTAATGATCGGCGCGATCTTCATGGTCCATCTACAAAATGGCTTCTTCATGAACTGGATGGGCACTCAGAAGGGCGAGGGTTTTGAATACCATCTTCTCGCATTAGCCATAGCGGCGGCGCTGTTGTTGCGAGGTGCCGGAGCGTTTTCGTTGGACCGAGCGCTTTCAAAGTAACTCGCGGAATACTCGCGAACAGGTGCGATTATCGGCGAAAACCAAGTTGAAGAAGCACAGCTTTTTCAACTGCCGCCAAATCCGCGGAGGAGAGAGTCCCCGCCTTATTGAGCAGTCTTTGTTTGGAGGCGGTCGCGATCTGGTCGGCTTTCGCCTTGCTTTGCTCGCCATTCAGCATCACCATCGCTTCACCCGGATAGAGATTAGCCGTTTGACTCGTGAGCGGGACGACGACCACGCGGTTCAGAGCAGTATTCGCGGCATTGTTACTTAGCACCACAGCCGGGCGAGTCTTGCGAATCTCGCCTCCCAGTGAAGGATCGAAGGATACCCACCACACCTCACCCCTCCGTGGATGCATCGCCGATCAGCCCTTCCGACCACTCCTCCGCTTCGCGCTCGCGGGACGCGTCCATAGCCATCGCCGAATAGCCCTCGATCAATCCGCCGGGGCCGCTCATTGCCAGATCGTCAATCTTGCCGAGGATTACTTCTTCCAACTCTGCGGGAAGGATGAACCAAGTGGCATTGCCGCGCGATTGGGGATTCCCGATGCCAGGTCCATCATCGCCCCCATTCCACCGAATACCAATTCTTTCTCTGCCCTCCCAAGTAACCCGCGCCACCGACCATTCCCCTGATCCCCGGTTGTAGAGAACTTCCACCGAACGAATCGAGGCCTTCGGAGCCCAAACCGTCGCTGGTTCTACGTACGCCATATACGTAACCTCATACCAACAATATTACATGATAGCTGACGTTAAGTCGATACGTAAGTGCTTTTAGTGATAGTTACTAACCTTTAATTCCTCAATGTCTTACCGGTTTTCAGCGTGAATTGAATTCTTTCCTGCGTCTTTTTCTCGCCGCACAGCGACTTGAAAGCCTCGCGCTCCAGATCGAGCACGTACTGCTCGCTAATCGGAGTGCCCGGAGTAATATTGCCGCCGCACAGCACTTCGGCAATCTTTGTACCTAACTTTTTTTCATGATCGCTGATGTAACCACCCTGACGCATTAAGTGCACTCCCATCTTTAAGGCCGCCAAGATATTCTCGCCCGGAGCGGAAATGTCCGTCCGCATCACTGGAGGCTCATAGCCGGAGCCGACTAGTTCAAGGGCCCGTGCTTTGGCGTCAGAAAGAACACGCTCGCGATTCATAGTGATTCGATCCGAACTCGACAAAAAACCGAGCCCGCGCGCTTCATGCGCCGACGTTGCAACCTTGGCTGTAGCGATAGTCTCGAACGCCTTCTTCATCGCCTCCATCAGTTCTACCGATTCGCCGCGTCCATCGGGACGAATCGATGCGGCGCTGTCGACCGCGCGTAGCAGCATTTCTTTACAGCCACCTCCGCCCGGAAGCAGACCCACTCCAACCTCAACTAATCCCATGTAAAGTTCCGCGTGCGGTTGTCGTGCTGCCGCATGCAGCGAGACTTCACAGCCGCCGCCCAGAGCAAGCCCGAAAGGCGCGCTCACCACGGGCTTTGGCGAAAATTTGATGGCCTGCGTCATGCCTTGAAACTGCCGGATCGCGAGATCAACATCGTCCCACTCCTCCTCCTGCACCGACATGAGCAACAGCATTAAGTTTGCGCCGACAGAGAAATTCTGCGCATCGTTCGAGATGACAAATGCGTCGAAGCCATCGCCCATTCCGCCCGGCTTCAGCGTCTGCAAAATGAGCGAAATTATATCGGCGCCGAGCGCGTTCATTTTCGAATGAAACTCAATGCAGCCGATGCCATCGCCCAAGTCAACCAGCGAAGCTCCAGAATTTTTCTTAACGACTCCGTTGGATTTCTTAGCCACCTCAACCGACCAAACCCCGGCAGGAACCTCGACGGGCTTTAGACTGATATTCGCAAGGTCAAAATACGCCCGTCCCGACGGAGTCTTCGAATCGTCCACATACCACGACTTTTTGCCAGCGGCGAGGAGCTTCTCCACATTGGCCGCGACTGGATGCCCTTCTTTCTTCATGCGCGCAACGGTCACCTCAACCCCAGCCGCATCCCAAAGTTCGAACGGACCCAGCTCCCAATTGAAGCCAAGGCGCATGGCGCGATCGATCTCAACTACCGTATCTGAAATTTCAGGAATGCGATTGGCTGAATAAGTCCACAAGTCAGAGAGCGCGGCCCAAAGAAACGCCCCCGACTTGTCGGCTTTTTGCGACGCTCCGGCATCAAGCCCAAGCAGCATTCGCAGTCGATCCCCAGGGTCATCTATATTCTTCGCCATATCCAGCGCAGCGAACTTCGGCTTCTGGCGCGGATGATATTCCAGCGTCTTCCAATCGAGTGCCATGCGCTCTTCTTCTTTCCCGTCCCCGCCCTTGACCTTTTTGTAGAAACCGCCCTTGGTCTTGTCGCCCAGCCATTTCCGTTCCATCATCTGCTGAAAAAAAGCGGGAATCTGCAATTCGCTGCGCTCGTCGCGAACATTTTGCGTCATGTTCTTGACCACGTGCCCAAGAATGTCGAGGCCTACGAGATCGATTGTGCGAAACGTAGCTGAACGCGGCCAGCCCACAGCCTGTCCCGTAAGCGCGTCGATCTCTTCTATGCTCAGGTCCATTTCCTGCATCAGCCGCATCACGTTGAGCACTGAGAATGTGCCGATTCGATTGGCGATGAAGTTGGGAGTATCCTTCGCCAGCACTACGCCTTTACCCAGTTGCACATCGCAGAAATTCGACGCTGCCGCGATCAGCGCCGGGTCCGCTTCCGCAGTCGGAATCAGTTCCAGCAAGCGCATGTAGCGCGGCGGATTAAAAAAATGCGTCCCAAACCACGACCGCCGGAAGTCTTCAGAAAATCCTTCGGCGATCTTCGCCACCGGAAGACCGGACGTATTGGTTGTGACAATAGTCCCTGGCTTGCGGATGGCCTCTACCTTCTTAAGCAGGGATCGTTTGATGTCGAGATTCTCTACCACAGCCTCAATGATCCAATCGACATCAGCGAGTCGTTTTAAATCATCCTCAAAATTTCCCACCGAAACGAGTCGCGAAAGCGACGCTTCGAAAAATGCCGCGGGCTTTGATTTTCGCGCTCCGTCGAGTCCCGCAGCCGCAATTTTGTTACGTGCGGCCCGATCCGCATTGGGTGCCGTATCTGGCGGGACGATATCGAGCAGCAAAGACGGCACTCCTGCATTAGCGAAGTGTGCGGCGATACGGGCGCCCATTGTCCCCGCGCCGAGAATTGCAACTTTGTGGATACGCGTCATGAATACATAACTCCTGCAATAAGAATGTTTTTATCATTACGTCTACGGAAGTTTATCGACCACCCAATCACTTTTTCCAGTTTCGATTACGACCACCTCTGAAACCTTGCGCGTAATGCTGGGCCCTTCAATCCCAACAAGCACTACCGGGAAACTGTAGCGCCCCGAATGACCGTGCCCGCGCCCGATTTCGAAAGACCTGTCTTTCGCGTCAGAAAAAAATTGTTCTACTCGATCGGCATTTTCTGAGTGGCGGATGTTGTCACTAAGTTGGACCATGCCGTGCTCGATATCGCCCATTTGCCAAGCATGCAGAAAATGGTTGGCTGCGGCCAATGCGAAGACATAACCCGGCTCCATCACTTCTTCCGGCTTAGGGGGATGTTTATGAGTTCTGGCCCATACTGGAGAAGTCGTCAAAACCAGAAAGAGCATGAAACAAAGATTTGCCGATAACCGCATCTTCACACTAAGATCTTCCTCACTCGTATTGAAGTAACTACTTACTCTACTGGAAAACTGCCCATGATTGAATTGCCATCCATGCAACGCCGGGACCTGAGTTCGTTATAAGACACAGCATGGAGTGACGGTTGTCCTCGCCCGTCACCTACGGCCAGACGCGCATTCTCCACCAGCATGAATTCGCTGGTATCCTGAGTTTCGTTCCATCATTCGTCGTTCCGTCATACTTCACATCTCATGACTTTGGGCTCTCTTCCTTCCGCGCGTGAAATCGCGGCACAAATCCGCGCCAAAGCCATTTCGCCGGTAGAAGTGGCGCGCGCGCACTTAGACCGCATCGACCGTATCAATCCCAAGTTAAATGCGTTCGTCGACTACAGGCCTGAATTTGTGCTCGCGCAAGCACGTGAAGCCGAGAATGCAGTTCAACGTGGAGACGAGCTCGGACCACTCCACGGCGTTCCGATCTCCATCAAATCTTCGATCGATGTTGCGGGCCATCGCTGCGAGGCCGGTACACGGCTGCGCACCGGTTGCGTTGCTGCTCAAGATGCGCCACTGGTGGCTCGTTTGCGCGCAGCCGGAGCGGTCATTCTTGGCGTCACCAACACACCTGAGTTGCTGATGGCATGGGAGACCGACAACCTTCTCTACGGCCGAACTAATAATCCCTGGGACCTTGAACGAACTGCAGGTGGATCGAGTGGCGGAGAGGCGGCGGCCATTGCAGCTGGGCTTTCGGCGGGAGGAGTCGGAAGCGACGGCGGGGGATCGATTCGCGAGCCTGCGCACTTTTGCGGGATTTGCGGATTGAAGCCGACTCCCGGACGCATTCCATCGACCGGGCACTACCCGAAGTCTGGCGGCCCTTTCGCCCTCATCGGAGTTGTCGGCCCGATGGCCCGCACGATTGAAGATGTTCGAATCATGTTCGAGGTCATGTCTGGTTACGACGATGGCGACCCATGCGCTGCGCCCGTTCGCATTCGCACCGTTCGGGAAACAGAAATGCGAGGCATCAGGATAGCGTGTTTCGAGGACGATGGGCGCACGCCGGTTACGCAAGAAACGCGGTCAGCCGTGAAACGAGCAGCCGCTCTTTTATCGAACTGCGGATTTAATGTCGAGCCCTTTCGTCCTGATGGACTGGAAGAAGCGCGCCAGCTCTGGTGGGCATTCTTTGGCAATGCCGGCGGGATGATATTGGAGCCTATATTGCGGGGACGAGAATCCGAGCTGAGTCCTATTTTGCGCGAGTTCCAATCATGGACGAAGGCCCTACCTACCCACACGGGCGAATCTCTACTTGCGGCGTGGCTAGGTCGCGATGCGGTGCGCGAAAAAATATTATTGCAGATGCGCAAATATCCCGTGCTCCTATGCCCCGTCGCAGCTATCCCCGCATTCCATCATGGCGAACGGGAGTGGCAAATCGAAGGCAAAACGGTCAAGTATCTCGATGCCTGGAGTTATTGCGAATGGTTTAACTTGCTCGGTTTTCCTGCCGCCGTGGTGCCAATGGGACTTTCGCGCGAGGGCCTTCCCATCGGCGTACAGATTGTCGGGCGGCCATGGCAGGAAGAAGTCGTGCTCGAGGTGGCGGCGAAACTTGAGCAGGAACGCGGCGCCTTTCAGGGGCCTCCGACGCTGGAATAACGCGGGAACGTCTCAACGATTAAGGATGAAGGATGTTCAAGCGCTTGGATCTACGCATCAAAGGAAACGAACTGAAAAAAGCTGGTTATTCAAAGTTTGCAAAGTCCAGATGACGCTGCCAATTTCCAAAGATTATCCGCCGATGGAAGCCATGTCAGCGACGACTCTTCCGACGGGTCCCGAGTGGCAATACGAACCGAAGTGGGATGGATTCCGCTGTCTGGCATACCGTGATCAGAAAAAAGTTGATTTGCAGTCGAAGGCGGGCAAGCCTCTTACGCGATACTTTCCCGAACTTGCGGCGGCGTTAGCAAAATTGAAAGCCACAAAATTCGTTCTCGATGGCGAGATCGTGATTCCATTCGAGGGCGGACTTTCGTTTGATCAATTGCTGATGAGGATTCATCCTTCGGCCAGCCGAGTGGAGAAATTGAGCAGGGAAACGCCGTGTGTATTTATTGTTTTCGATTTGCTGGTAGATGCAGAGGGAAAATCGCTGACAGGAATGCCGCTTGAGCGCCGGCGCGAGGCGTTGGAGAAATTTGCCAACACTAATTTAACAAATAATGAAATGATCCGCTTGTCTCCGGTCACGCTTGAACTTGCTACAGCTAGAAAATGGTTTCACATGGGAGTAACGCTCGACGGCGTCGTTGCCAAACGTCGCGACCTCGCCTATCAAGCCGGGAAGCGCACCGGCATGCAGAAGATTAAAAAGCTGCGAACCGCGGATTGTGTGGTTGGGGGATTTCGATATCTTGAAAAGGAGGCGCTGGTTGGTTCGCTGTTATTGGGTCTATACGACAAGCGAGGCAAACTGGATCATGTCGGATTCACTTCTTCGATCAGCGCAAAAGACAGGCCTGCGCTAACGCGAAAACTCAAAAGGCTCATCAAGCCGCCGGGCTTCACTGGGAAAAGTCCTGGAGGCCCTAGCCGCTGGAGCACGAAGCGCTCGGCGGAGTGGGAGCCTCTCAATGGCTCGCTCGTAGCCGAAGTGCAATTCGACCACTTTACTGGCGGACGCTTTCGCCATGGAACAAAGTTTTTGCGTTGGCGTCCGGATAAGAGTCCGGAACAGTGCACTCAGAAGCAGGTGGAGCGCGAGAATAGGTCTGCTCTCGACTTGCTCTAAATCAGCTTATGCGGGCAGAAGGGTGAGTGAAATCCATTGAGTCGTTTCAGAAAAGATGAAATGGGTATAATTCATTAACTTTCTTGCCTGATAACAGGTGTCATGATGCAATCCTTCGACGAGAAAGACGCAAGAACGCGCCGTGCTGCGAGAACGATTGGCCGGCGTGAATTTCTACGCGCTGCCTTGGCTAGCACTGGCTTGGCTGCGGCGCATTTGAGCGGTGAGACGTTATCCGGTATCGGTCATTTCGCGCCGGGTCTGATCGGGTTGCGGAGTTTGACCGGACCTTCAGAAGGGTCGACAATCTCGGCCAATACAAGCGCCGTCACTTCGAACGCTGATTTTTTCATCCGCAATCACTTCACGACTCCCAGAATTAATGAAGAAAAGTGGACGCTTGAGGTCGGTGGCATGGTCGAGAAGCCAGTGAAGCTCTCGTATTCAGATATCTTGCTGGCCTCTTCAGAGCGTCGGCATGTCACTTTGGAGTGCGCGGGAAATCTTTCCGGGGGTGCTGGAGTGAGCACATCGGTGTGGTCCGGTTTGCCGCTGCAGATGCTTTTAAAGCAGGCGGTGGTTCAACCGGGAGCGAGTACAGTGATTTTTCATGGCGCGGATGGCGGCGAGGGCGACGGCGCGCCTGCGGGCACGCATTTTGCCAGAGCGATTCCGATCGAAAAAGCAATGGATGCTTCTACGCTGTTGGCCTATGAGATGAATGGGGCGCCGCTGCCGCCAGAGCACGGGTTCCCGCTGCGGGCGCTTGTTTCGGGCTGGTACGGAATGGATTCGGTGAAGTGGCTCAGACGAATCGAAGTCTCGAATGAACCCTTCAAAGGCTACTTTCAGCAGGAACGCTATGTTGCGCTAAAGTCGAATGGACAACGCGAAATCATTAGCCGCATGCGCGTGAATTCGAAGTTTGTACGGCCGCTCATTGAAGAAGAAATTCGCGGGAGAGAATATCGAATTGAAGGTTTCGCATGGGCTGGCGAAAACAAAGTTGCAAAAGTGGAGTTGCGTTTTGATGGAGGAGCCTGGCAAGCGGCAACTTTGAGGGACTCTGCGACCACTTTGCTGTGGACAGCGTGGAGCTATGAATGGACAACACCGCGCGCAGGCCAACATGTGATCGAAGTTCGCGCGACCGACGACGCGGGTAATAGCCAGCCGTTAGCTCGCGATCCTGACCGAAAAGATGATTACGAGCTGAATACTCCACATCGGATTAGCGTCAAGGTTGGCTAGGCGAAAGTTGCTCTAAAAACCTTCGATCATCCTGTATTCTCTTTCAGCAAATGGCTTTTCAGGAAGTGCTGACGATACTGTCACGGTTCGTGCCGGTCTCAGCCGCAACTATGGAGGAACAATGCTGAAATCTTATCTGCGGTGCGCACTGATTCTCCTTATCGGCATTACCTTTTGGTCGTATGTATCCGTTGCGCAATCCGGAAATCTCGCTGAGCTTTCGTCGGCAGGGAAGGCTGCGCTGGGCGATCAGCAATTTGATCGCGCAGCAAAAATCTACGAGCAGGTGATTAAACTCGAGCCTCGTTCGGCGGAGGCGCACTCCGACCTCGGCTTCGCTCTTTATATGAGCGGCAGCTACTCCGATGCGATCACACAGCTTCGCCGAGCGCTTGAACTTGATCCGCATCTCGATCGTACGCAGGTGCTCCTGGCACTAGCGTATTTCGATAGCGGAGATTTCAATCGCACTGTCCCAATCCTCGAAAAAGCCTACCAGTCGCGCAAGGACGACCCCGTCGTGGTCGCCCATCTTGGGCTCGCTTACTTGCGGCAGAATCAGGACGACAAGGCGCTAGCCATGCTCACGCGCTGGGCCGAACTTGAACCGAGTAGTCCTGACGCCTTGTATTTCAAGGGCAAGGCATCTGTGTATGTTGCCTCAAATTCGTTTGATCAGCTTTCGAAAGCGGCTCCCGATTCGTATCGCATGTTTCAGTTGCGAGCGGAAATGCTCCGGCAACAAGGTCTGATTCCCGCCGCGATCAGCGAATACAAGAAAGCAATCACGCAAAAGCTTGATGCAACTGGACTGCACTATGCTCTGGGAACCGTCTATCGCGAAGCCGGAAGGCTTGACGAAGCACTCGCTGAATTTAAGACTGAGCTGAAAATCTCCCCCAACGATGCCATGACCGATTACCTCATCGGCGATGTATATTTGCAGCAAAATAAATTGGACGATGCTCAACAATATCTGCAGCAGGCGCTGCGACTGCAGTCCGGACTCGCGGAGGCGCAACTTGACTTGGCGAAAGCGTACCGCAGCCAGGGCAAAACTGAGGAAGCGGTCAGCCTTCTTAAATCGGTGGTAGCCGCTGATACCAGCCGCGAAGACGCTCATTATCTGCTCTTCGGCCTCTACAAAGAGCAAGGACACATGGAAGAAGCCCGGAAGGAACTGAAAATCTTCGAAGAGTTGAAGAAAAAAACCACCGACCGCGAACAGAAAATGTTGCGACTGGATTCCACGAATTAGTTGCGCAGCCAAGTAAACGCACGCGTGTTCAAACGCAGGTTTTAGTTGACAAAGAATGCGCCGATCGCTATTGTTCTAAGCGCTTATCGAAATCATTTATTTTTAATTTCTGGGCCGCTAGTCGCGCGCTCTGCGAGGTTTTTAGCAATGTCTGAGCACGTTCTAGCAGCCGCCTTGATCGAACCCGGAAAATATGAGGTGCGGGAGTATCCACTCCCCGACCCGGCTCCAGGCTGCGTGCTCGTGAAGATGGAACTCTCGGGCATTTGCGGAACCGACAAACACACCTATCAGGGATTCACCACGCAATACGCCGGCGCAGGCGAGGGCAAGCAAATTCGTTTTCCTATCATTCAAGGACACGAAAATGTTGGAACTGTCGCTGCCATTGGCGGAGATGGTCAATACACCGATTTTGAGGGCATCCCTCTCCAGGTCGGCGACCGAGTCGTAGTTGGCGCCAACGTCTCCTGCGGCGAATGTTATTACTGCCGCCACGATTTTCCGTATTACTTCTGTCAGAACATGACGGACTACGGCAACAACCTGAGCGCCGCCGACGCGCCGTACCTTTTTGGCGGCTGGTCGCAATATATGTACATCATCCCGGGGAGCTTCCTGGTGCGGGTTCCAGACGGTCTGCCTTCTGAAGTTGCGGTTCTCACCGAGATCATGGCAGTCACCGTGGGCTTAGATCGCGCAAAGCAAATGTCAGCGTTCCCCAGCGATGCGTTCCTTTTTGACGACACCGTCGTCGTTATCGGTGTCGGTCCCTTAGGCATGTGCTTCCTGATGAAGGCCCGCATGCTGGGCGCAGGCACCATAATCGTTGTAGACCTTTCTGATTACCGTCTGCAATTCGCCAAGCGACTCGGGGCCGATCATGTCATCAATGCAGCCAACACGACGCTGGCTGAGAGACTAGAGTTTGTCCGCAGTCTTACGCACGGGCGCGGCGCCGATATGGTAATTGAAACCGCGGGGGTTCCGCAGGCGGTGCCCGAGGCGCTTGACATGATGCGCTTAGGCGGCTTGCTGGTCGAGGCAGG
>Ga0209332_1000130_pt1 | contig 19676 bp, 18 predicted proteins | sample BlaSpr_A8_OM3_M1_FD_187974 | JGI IMG/M metagenome (GOLD analysis project Ga0209332, IMG submission 187974) | Forest soil microbial communities from Thunder Bay, Ontario, Canada - Black Spruce, Ontario site 2_A8_OM3_M1 (SPAdes) (version 2) | ecosystem: Environmental > Terrestrial > Soil > Boreal...
CAGGGGAGCCAGCATTGCTTCGCTACGAGCGCTGCCTTCGGCAGAGCTGCCGACCGCACGTGCTCGATTTGGATGCATATTACTCATACCGTAGCGCTTCGGCCGGAAGAATTCGAGACGCAGACCACGACGGGTACAGAGTCGCAACGAACGAAATTCCGATCGCTACAAGGGCGACCAGCACGCCATCGATCACACGCGGAGCAAATGGCACGTAGTCGATGGAGTACACCTCGGGAGACAACGCCAGCAAATGGTAGTGCCCTCCGGTATAGGAGATGGCATACCCAAACACCAGTCCAATAGCCGTCCCGATGCCGCCGATGAGTACGCCCTGCGCAATAAACATGTTGCGCACCTGCGCCCGGCGCGTTCCCATCGACATGAGCACAGCGATGTCTTTCGTTTTTTCCATGACCATCATGATGAGCGATATGAGGATGTTGAGAGCCGCGACGAAGACGATCAGGCCGATGGTGATGAAAGTGACCAGGCGCTCAAGGCGCAGGGCATGGAACAGGGCCTTGTTCTGCTCTTGCCAGTTGGTAGCCATGAATCCCGTTCCGGCCACGCCTTCGAGTTGGCGAGAGATCGTGCCAGCCTGGTAAATGTCGTCGACTTTAAATTCAAGGACGGAGATCAGATCGAGATTCGAATTGCTGGAGAACGGGAGTTTGAAGTAAGTCGTGACCGCAGGAGAGAAGACGCAATAAAACGCCTGCGACGACTGCGGCGACGAGCTCTTCCAGCGCGACGATGACAAGGAAGAGGTGATCAGGCACCGTCTCGAGGTCTACAACACCCAGACGGCGCCGCTGATCGCCTTCTACGCCGACGAGGGCATCTTGGTAGGCATCGACGCGACCGGGCCGGTGGAAGAGGTCACGGCGCATATTTTCAGCGTGATCGACGAGCATTGCCCGGGCGGATGTTAGTCGCGAGCGTGCATTGGGCGAATTGAATTATGAGTTTTGGAGAAGACCGGATCATCCGCAAGTCGCCGGAAGAGATCGAGAAGATGAAGCGCAGCGGGCAGATGGTCCGCCAGATTTTAAACCATCTGAAGGGAATCGTGGCAGCGGGCGTAACGACCATGGATCTGGAGAAGGCTGCCGAGAAGCTGATTGCGGACCTTGGAGCGGCTCCAGCATTTAAAGGTTATTACGGTTATCCGTGTGTGCTTTGCACTTCGATCAATGAAGAGATCGTGCACGGCATCCCGTCGGAAAAGCGGGCGTTGAAAACCGGAGACATTGTTTCCATCGACTGCGGAGTTGTTTTAGATGGTTATTACGGTGACGCCGCCATCACTGTAGCTGTAGGCGAAGTAGTGACGCCGGAGTTGAAGAAGTTGTTGGAAGTAACCGAGGCGTCGCTGTACAAGGGCATCGAGCAGGTTAAGATCGGCAACACGGTTGGACACGTGGGCTCTGCAATTCAGAAGCATGTCGAAGCAAACGGATTTAGCGTAGTTCGTGAATTCGTAGGCCATGGCATCGGAACGAAGTTGCATGAAGCGCCGCAAATTCCGAACTTTGGCAAAAAAGGCCAGGGCGCGGAGCTGACCGAAGGTATGGTGCTGGCGATTGAGCCGATGGTGAATTCGGGGCGTCCCGAGACGAAGGTTTTGAGCGATAAGTGGACGGCCGTGACGCTCGACGGCAGTTACAGCGCGCACTTCGAACATTGCGTAGCCGTAACGCGGCAAGGGCCAGTGATTTTGACCCAATAAGAGCTATCGGCTCTCAGCTCTCAGCTATCAGTTAAAAGCTAAGGAGATGGAGTTGAAAAGTTGTAACTGAGAGCTGACGGCTGATAGCTGACAGCTGTTTAAGGAGTCGATGAGCAAAGAGGACGCGATTGAAGTGATGGCAACGGTCGTTGAACCGCTGCCCAATGCCATGTTCAAGGTGGAGTTGGAAAATAAACACCAAGTGCTGGCGCACGTTTCCGGAAAAATGCGGAAGAACTTTATTCGCATATTGCCGGGAGACAAAGTCGCGGTCGAACTTTCTCCATACGACCTGAATCGCGGGCGGATTGTTTACCGCTATAAATGATATGCCGTCAGGCTTCGCCTGGGCGGGACGGACGAATGCGTCCGTCGCTACACGAGGAATTATGAAAGTTAGAGCATCGGTAAAGAAGATTTGTGACAAGTGCAAGGTCATCCACCGCAAGGGAGTAGTGCGGGTGATTTGCGAGAATTCGAAACATAAACAGCGTCAGGGATAAGAATGCTGCCAGCTGCGGGCCCAAACGGTTTGGTTATAGCTCGTAGCTCGAAGCTGTAGGTCCCGAAAAGTTAGCAGGAAGGGTTAGAAACTTATGGCTCGTATCGCAGGCGTCGATCTTCCGCGCAACAAGCGCACGAACATCGCGCTCACTTACATCTACGGCATTGGCAATGCGCGCGCTGCCCGTATTCTGGACGCGGCGAAAGTCGAGCCGATGAAGAAGATTTCAGACCTCGGAGAAGACGAGGTCAATCGCATCCGCCAGGTGATCGAAGCGGAAGGTTCGGTCGAAGGCGATCTGCGCAAGGACGTTTCGATGAACATCAAGCGGCTCATCGAAATCGGCTCATATCGCGGGTTCCGTCATCGCCGGAACTTGCCGGTTCGCGGCCAGCGTACGCATACGAACGCCCGTACTCGTAAAGGTCCGCGCAAGGGCACGGTCGCGCAGAAGAAGAAGACGGCAAAAGCTTAAGACCGGTCGTCAGTTGTCAGTCATCAGTTCTCAGTTACGGCGGAGAACGGTGTTACTGAAAACTGAAAACTGAGAACTGAGAACTGAGAACTCTAAAAAAATGGCAAAACCAGTTGCAGCAGGCGGCGCCGCGGCGCCCGACAAAAAAGGCAAGCAAAAAAAGTTCAAGAAGAAAGAGCGCAAACACGTCCCGCACGGACTGGTTCACGTTCAGGCTTCTTTCAACAACACGATTGTCACGATTACGGATATGTCCGGCAACGTGCTCTCGTGGAAGAGTTCAGGCTCGCTCGGCTTTCGCGGATCGCGTAAGGGAACTCCGTTTGCCGCGCAGCAGGCCGCGTCGAACGCTGCCAGCTTGGCTCGAGATCATGGCGTCCGCACCGTGGATGTTCGGGTGAGCGGGCCGGGTTCGGGTCGCGAGTCGGCCGTCCGCGCTCTGGCCTCGTCGGGAATTGAAGTCCGGTCGATTAAGGACACGACGCCGATTCCGCACAATGGCTGCCGCCCGCCGAAACGGCGAAGAGTGTAAGTGGCTGTTCTCAGTCATCGGTTTTCAGTCGTCAGTTAGCCAGTTTTTACTGACAACACAGCTGAAAACTGACAGCTGATTTCTGATTTTCGTCCGGGACGAAGGGTGAAGCCAAACCTGTAAACCGGTCATCTAACTAAGGAGAACAACTTGGCACGTTATACAGATGCGGTGTGTCGTCTATGTCGCCGGGAAGGCATCAAGCTCTTCCTGAAGGGCACCAAGTGCTTCAGCGATAAATGTCCTATTGAGAAACGCAACTTCGCTCCCGGCCAGCACGGGAAAGATAAGAAGACCAAGGTTGTAGGCTATGGTCTGCAGTTGCGCGAAAAACAGAAAGCCAAACGCATCTACTTCACCCAGGAAGGCCAGTTCCGAAATTACTTCGAGAACGCGGTCCGGTCCAAGGGAGTGACGGGTGCGAAGCTGCTGGAATCGCTGGAGCGGCGTCTCGACAACGTCGTCTATCGCCTTGGCTTTGGCATTTCACGCCGGCAGGCGCGACAGTTGGTGCGTCACGGACATGTGCAGGTGAATGGCAAGAAGGTCAACATTCCTTCTTACGAAGTAGTTGTCGGCGAGGAGATTCAGATTCGCGAGAGCAGCCGCAAGATTCCGATTCTGGAAACGTCGAAGGAATTTGCCAGTCATCAGCCCGCCCCGGTCTGGTTGGAGATCGATCGCGAGAATTACAAAGGCCGCGTGATAGCGCTGCCGAAGCGCGAAGATATTCAGTTGCCGGTGAACGAGCAGCTGATTGTCGAACTGTATAGCAAGTAGCGGTAAACGGTCGTTGGTCGTTTAGTCGCTGGCCAGCAAACCACTGGCCCGCGAGCGACCATCGACTAACGAACAGCGACTGAATTTTGGGCCTACTATTCGTGCCAGATCAGCCTGCAGTGGCATTTGATCCGAAGCTGGGCCGCTTCGGAGAGCCGCCGCAGAGTCACATGGCCGAGAGGAGCAACACATGCTTTGGAGAGGTTTTCAAAAACCGAAACGACTGGCGAGCGATGTCAATTCGCTTACCGATAAATATGGGATGTTCTGGGCGCAGCCGTTCGAGCGCGGGTTCGGGACTACTATCGGCAATGCGCTTCGCCGCGTAATGCTGAGTTCGATCGAAGGCGCGGCCGTTACCGCGGTAAAGATTGAAGGCGTGCTGCATGAGTTCCAGTCGATCCCGGGCGTCGTGGAAGACGCGACCGACATCATCCTCAACATGAAGCAGGTTCCGTTCAAGCTTGCGGGTGATGGTCCGAAGGCAATCTACCTGCGCGCCGATCAGCCTGGAGTAGTGACCAGCAGCATGATCGAAGCCGATGGCGATGTCGAAGTTCTCGATAAAGAAATTTATATCGCGACGGTTAGCGAAGGCGGCAAGCTCGACATGGAAATGCGCTTGAAGCGCGGTCGCGGCTACGTCTCCGCCGACAAGAACTTCGAAGAGGATCTTGGCATTGGGTTCATTCCCATCGATTCAGTCCACACGCCGGTGCGCAAGTGCAATTACACCGTCGAAGCGGCGCGTCTTGGGCAGATTACCGATTACGACAAACTGACGGTCGAAGTCTGGACCAACGGTTCGATCACTCCGGGCGATGCGCTTGGACTTTCGGCGAAGCTGATTAAAGATCACATGAATATCTTTATCAACTTTGAAGAAGAGATCGAGACGGCGTCGGCGAGCGAAGAGCGGCGTCCTGAAATTAAGAACGAGAACCTGAACCGTTCGGTTGAGGAACTCGAGCTTTCGGTGCGCAGCTATAACTGCCTGAAGAACGCGAACATTCAGTCGATCGGCGAACTGGTGCAGAAGACTGAAGCCGAAATGCTGAAGACGAAAAACTTCGGGCGTAAGTCGCTGAACGAGATCAAGGAGATTCTCTCCTCGATGGGCTTGAGCCTGGGTATGAAGATCGACGAGCACGGAAACGCTGTGCCCGGACCGACTTCGAACCAGGTGCTGCCTGCTTCGGCTTACGGCGATAACGATCTGTAAGAATTGCGAATAGCGATTCGTGATGGAGCGCCGGGCGTCCCCGCCCGGCATCCACTAAATTAAGAGGGATCCATGCGTCACAAAGTTGCAGGATACAAACTCGGACGAACCACCTCGCATCGGCGCGCGATGCTGCGCAATATGGTCACGTCAATCATCATGGAAGAGCGTATTGAAACAACCGTGATCAAGGCAAAGGCCGTGCGTCCGTCGGTTGAGAAGATGATTACCCTCGGCAAAAAGGGCGATCTTGCAGCTCGCCGGCAGGCAGCTTCCTATTTGATGACCGGAGAAGCGGTCACCAAACTCTTCGACACCGTGGCTCCTCGTTTCGGCGATCGACAGGGTGGCTACACGCGCATCGTTCGCACCGCGTGGCGCAAGGGCGATGGCGCAGAAAAGGCGTTCATCGAACTCCTCGGCAGCGAACAGGTGCTGGATGAAAAGCGCCAGAAGCGCGCCGAAATTCGCGCCAAACGCGCCGAAGAAAACCGCAAAGCGATGGAACAGGCGGACGCTGAAGCGCAAGCCCAAAAAGATATGGCTGCGAATGAAGCTGAAGGGAAGACTGAGGGCAGCGACAAGAAGTAGAGTTTCCAGCTTCATATAAAAATGAAGGGCGTCCGAATTTCGGACGCCCTTTTTATTTGTGTGAAAGCTGAGGAGTGCGCCTTATTGCCCGACCGCTCCGCTCGCGGTGCCAATGAACCCTGTTTTATTATCGAGCACCGCCAGCCTTAAGACTTGGCCGCCGGCCGGCTTATCCATGTCGATCGGCACCATCAGGCCTTTGTCGAGAAGTTTCTGATAGGTCGCGGCGTCAAATGTGTGATCGACTTTTACACTGCGTGTTCCCATGTTCTTGCCGTCCGCGCTGTAGACACTGGCGTATAGGATGACGTTCATTTTCTTTCCGCCGCCTGCATCCTCAGCCGTCAAGGTGTGAGCATCTAGCTTGAATAGCACCCGCATCTTACCGGGGTCAGTGGGCATAGCTTGCGCCATAAATGAGACCTGCGTTGCTGGCGCTCCCACCTCCAGGGCTGCCGCAACATTCTGTTCGAAATTGGCTTTCTTATCCGATCCCGGATCGAGCGCATAGTATCCCTTGCGATACCGCACCTGCGTGTCTCCGTGGTCAACCTTGACCTTCAGGTTGCGAAACTTTCCATCCCACTTCTTGTTCTCGGGATAATAGCCGAGCGAGTAGGAAGCCTTTTCATCCGAGACAGCCAACGTAATTCCGTCTTTAATCTCGTTCTGGTTGATGTATGCCTTGCCTCCGGTCTGCGCGGCGATTTCTCGCATCGTGTCTTGAGCAGCCTGTTGGGCCGAGACACCTCCGAGCGCGCGGCCGCTGATTGCGGTGTCGCTGTAAACGGACCCGCCCCGGCTCGCGGAACTCTCCATCCCGCTCATCAAGCCCGTAACATCCACGGGATAAATAGCAATGTTAGTGTTCGCCAATTCCGATTCAGCTTCCTTAATATCTTGCCCATGCAGTTGGCGGGACTCAGCCGCATACGCGCCGGCAGCATTGACTGACACCGAGCGCTGCCGGCCTTGACCGGGAAGATCCGCCAGCAGTTCGGCGTCACTCACGTTGCGGTCTTCGGGAACCAGGTCAAATGGAAGCGATGCAGTGAGCCAGACGACATTCTTTCGCCCGGGAAGGCCACCCAGAATTCGGGTAAGGGCTTTCATGGCTTCAATGGTGATCATGGTGCGGCGTTCCAGGTTGTAGCCCACCTGCAGATCGGCGAATTGCTGCACTGACACCTGAGCCAATCCAACTGCAGAACCGCCAAAGTTGCCACCACCGCCGCTGCGATCAAGCCCGTTTGCCATGCCGTGCGAGTCCGGCGCCGGACCAGCGCTCTGCAAAATCGGTTCTATGGGACGAAAATTCCTGATCGCCGTTAGCAGCACTTGCGGGTCGCTGGAAAATTGTTGCAACACTTGCAGATGATCGGTAAGCGTAAGTACCGCCATGGGATGCCCGCTTTGGCCTTGTTCCACTACATACTTCAGCATTTGCGAACGGGCGTAAGCTTGATCTTTGAATTGCGAGTTTGCCGCATCGAGAAGCAAAACAGTGGGGACTCCGGACGGTCCCACATTCTCGGGATGGTTAGACAAAATGCCTGGGGGCGTGGGCGTAGGGATCGGACCGGTCGCGGAGCCCGGAGCTACGAAGAGAGAGACCTTCTGCTTTTTCCCGTTCTCTTCGAGCGTAAAATCATCAGCCTTTAGCCCCGTTACGGGCTCACCGTTCTTATGAGTTACAACCACATCGACAACCACGAGCCGGGTATTAGTGCGGATGGTGATATCGGGTATTTCGGCGGGTGCCTGCTGGGCGCTGAGGGTCGCCGGGCCAGCGGCGAGGTTTATGACCAAGGCTAAAGTGACGGGCATCCGGACGGGAAGGTTGCGCAACATGTTCCTCAACATAAAATCTCCATTGGCGCGCAGAAACTGGCTCGAAATGTACCCTGTGCAACACTTTTTAGCAACGTTTCTTTGAACTTTCTGAGTTTCTGGGTATGGGACAGTTCGTAAGTTCGGCTCGCGACGACGAGCGACATTTGCCGGAAGGGCGGGTGCTCCCTACAATAGAAGTTCAATCGAAATCTTATGATCCATTTTCCAGTCCCCGAAGCTCTTACATTCGACGACGTATTGCTGCTGCCGGCTCGCTCTGAAGTTGTGCCTGCCAATACGAATACGCAAACCCAGATTTCGCGCAACATCCGGCTGAACATCCCGATCATCAGCGCCGCCATGGATACGGTCACTGAGTCGCACATGGCGATTGCGTTGGCGCAGCAGGGTGGGATGGGGATTATCCATCGCAATCTGACGATTGATCAACAGGCCAATGAAGTCGACAAGGTGAAGCGGTCGGAGAGCGGGATGATTGTCGATCCGGTCACTATGTCGCCCGATGCAAAGGTTTCAGACGCCCTCGATGTCATGCAGAAATACAAGATTTCCGGCGTGCCGATCACGCAGAAGGACGGAAAACTGGTCGGCATTTTGACTAATCGCGATCTGCGGTTCGAAACCCGCTTTGATATTCCAATCAGCCGCGTAATGACCAAGGAAAACTTGATCACGGTTCCGGTGGGCACGACGCTGGAGCAAGCCGAGGAAATTCTGCACGAGCATCGGGTTGAAAAGCTTCTGGTGGTCGATGACAAGTACAACCTCAAGGGCTTGATCACGGTTAAAGACATTCAGAAGAAACTGAAATATCCGGGAGCGGCCAAGGACAAACAAGGACGGCTGCGCGTAAGTGCGGCAATTGGGGCGACGGGCGATTTTCTGGAACGCGCGCAGGAACTGGCAAAGGCGAAGGTTGACGTGCTGGCCATCGACAGTGCGCACGGACACTCCACGCTGGTGCTCGAAGCGGTCAAGAGGGTAAAAGCAAAGTTGCCTGAGGTCGAATTGATAGCAGGCAATGTTGCGACGTTTGATGGCGCTTGCGACTTAGTGCGCGCGGGCGTCGACGGCGTGAAAGTCGGCATCGGGCCAGGCTCGATTTGCACCACGCGCATCGTCACCGGGGTCGGGGTTCCGCAGATCACTGCCATTGCCGAGGCTACTCGAGCGGTGCGTGATTCGGGTGTACCAATAATCGCTGATGGCGGCATTAAATATTCTGGCGATATTAGCAAGGCGTTGGCGGCGGGCGCTTCGGCGGTGATGATCGGGTCAATGTTTGCCGGAACTGATGAAAGCCCGGGTGAACTGATTCTGTATCAGGGGCGGACGTTCAAATCGTATCGCGGCATGGGGTCGCTCGGGGCGATGGCTGCAGGATCGAGCGAGCGCTATTTTCAAAATTCAGACGGCGACGCGTCAACTGCGATCCCGGCGATGGGTGAAGAGTCCAATCGGTTAGGCAAGTTAGTGCCGGAAGGCATCGAAGGCCGCGTGCCCTATCGCGGTTCGGTAGCAATGATCGTGCACCAGATGGTAGGCGGACTGAGATCGGGCATGGGATATTGTGGTTGCCAGACCATCGCCGAATTGCAGCAGAAGGCGCGCTTCGTGCGGATCAGTTCCGCTGGTCTTCGCGAAAGCCATGTGCACGACGTTATGATTACGCGCGAGGCGCCGAATTACGCGGCGGAGTAGGGAAGAGAACGATTGACTTCTTCTCCTTCTTCTCCCAATCTTCTACGTGCTTGGTGGCCTGCGCTCGTCTGGGTAGTCATCATCACGTTTGAGTCGACCGACTTCTTTTCCTCCGAGCACACCGGAAGCATGCTGTATGCGTTATTGACGCACTTGCTCGGCAATCTTGATCTTCATAAATTTTTCATTTTTCACCACTATCTTCGTAAGACCGGGCACGTGCTTGGCTACGGCATACTGGGCCTTTTGCTGCTGCGCGGCTGGCGAGCCACGCTCGATCAAGACCATGCCGAATTAGGACGCACGGTGCTTCTATCGTGGTTGGGAACTGCTTTCGTTGCGTCCATGGATGAATGGCACCAGAGTTACATTCCGTCGCGCACCGGGACATGGCGGGATGCAATGCTAGACAGCGCAGCGGGGCTGATCTTTCTTCTCGTCGCGTATTTCTGGTTGCGACGGCCGAGTGCGCCGTCTCACCCGTAGAGCCGCGGCTTGCCGCGACTCTATCCTAATGTTCGAGCGTTTTCGCGCCTGCCGGTTGTTAAATCTGCGGCAGTCTGAGACGGGGGCAAGCCCCGTCTCAACAGATTATTTTTGGGTAGGCGAGCGATGAGCTAACAATGCGATGCCTGAGACGGCGGCGATTCCTGCAGAAACATAAAACGGGACTGCCGCTCCATACACCTTCCAAAGGGCTCCCGTAATCACGCTTGAGAGCAGCGTAGTAACGCTGGTAGAAAACGAATAAATTCCCAGCGCGCGGCCGCGAACGTCGCTCGCCACGCTTTCTACAACCAACGCTTTCAGCACCGCATTCGTCAGCGCATAGAACAATCCATAAAAGGCCATAGCCATCCAAACTGCGAGCTGCGATGGGGCGAGCGCGAACACGAAATAAACAATCGCGAAAACGAAATAGCCAGCCGCCGCGATGGCCGACCGCGAGAAGCGGTCGCTGAACTTTCCGGCCGGCCACGACGCCAACGTGAAGGTGATGTTGAATACCAATCCGAGCAGCGGGGCCTTGGACGCTCCGATTCCAATGTTTCCAGCACGCAACACAAGAAACATATCGCTTGAATTTCCCAGCGAAAAAAGCGTTACTACTGCCATTACGTAATAGAAGCCGAAGGGCAATTTTGGCAGCCATTCGGAATTCTTCGTGGAGAGACGGGGGTCCCCGCCCGTCGGCGCTGCGGCCGAGCTGCGCTCGGCTTGAACGGGCGACGTCGCCCGTTCCCACACGGGCAGTTTTGGGGAGCGGTGGACTTCGCGGATTCCCAGCCACGCGACTATGACACACAGGGCGCCTGGCACTGCGGCCCCGGCGAAGACACCCCTCATGCCGAAGTGCCCGATTACGGCCAATGCCAGTAAAGGGCCGGCGATGGCGCCTGCGGAATCCATGGCTTGAATCAGGCCGTAGGCCGAGCCCAGTGAGGACTTATCAACGGAATCGGCCACCATTACATCGCGAGCAGTTCCGCGAACGCCTTTGGCTAGGCGGTCGCTGAAGCGAATTCCGAGAATTTGCCACCACGAAGAAACCAGCGCTAATAGCGGCTTGACCGCGTTGGCGAGAAAGTATCCGCCCACTACGATAGGTTTACGATCTGAAATCTTGTCGGTGATGTATCCGGAGAAAAGCTTGGCAAAAGAAGCCACGCTTTCAGCGACGCCCTCGATAATCCCGAGCTGAGCGGGACCCGCACCTATCGACGCCAAGAAGGCTGGGAGCACCCAGTACGCCATTTCGCTGGCGGTGTCGTTCAGGAATGATGTGACCCCGAAGACGTAGATATTTCGAGGGGTAGAGCCAGATTGAGCAGGTGATGGCGTGTCCATATTTCCTATCGAAAATAACACGCCATTGGTCGAGGCTTAAATGGCCGCCACTTCGCGAATTTTCGATTCCAAACGGGAACGATTCTCCAAGCCCCTTGTTTTGAAAAATCAAGTGCTTTCAGTCACTTACGCAGATTACTTCAGTGGTTCTACTCCCTATAGAGAGATTGCCCATGGCCCGAGCGCGCCCTATAATCACGATACTCTGGTTGTGCTTTTGGGCAGGTGCGCCCGGTGTAGGGAAGCCTGTATTGGCAACGTATCTCGAAGATTTCATTGCCCTCGGAGCATGGGGCAGTTTCGGAGAAGCAAGCCCTAGAGTAACGGTGCCTTTTGGCCGATGATGTCAGTATGCGAAAAAGCTTCCAACTCGCGCCCGTTGCCAGCCTGATCGCGATCTCCTTTCTTTGCACTCCGCTTTTGCCGATTCCCGCGACCGCCGAGACAGGTAACCACACCGGAGCGATTACGCCATCCACGGACGAGTTGGGCCGCAAAATCTATGTTAACGCTGAGGGGTCCCGAGCGAACCGGGGAGCATCCGCCTCCACAGCAGAGACTCCCACCCAGCCGCGAGCTTCGACATCGACTTCGCTGGTTTATTGGAGTTCGAAGGAACATCGCTTCAAGCCGGTATCGACCAGCGGAGCGGTGATGCGGGCGGCGCGTTCGGCGGCTTCAGAGGTAAATACCTACCTCGACAGTAAAGCGAATACGCACCTCATCCTTAACCGTGCCTTCAGTCAAGAGGATATCGACGCCGCGATTAACGATGCCGCAGCGCGGCACAATGTTGACCCGAGCCTGGTGCGGTCGGTGGTCAAGGTGGAATCGAATTTCAATCCCAATGCCGTTTCGCGCAGGGGAGCCATGGGATTAATGCAGTTGATGCCTTCGACTGCCCGATCCCTCAAAGTTTCCAATCCTTTCGATCCGGCGCAAAACGTGGATGCCGGGGTGCGGCATCTAAGGACATTGTTGGATAATTATAAGGGCGACGTACGCCTGACTTTGGCAGCCTATAATGCTGGATCGGGAGCTGTAGCCCGTAGCGCGGGGGTTCCGCACTTCCGGGAAACCCAGAATTACGTACGGCGCATTACCGATCTTTATAATGGTGGCCCAGAATCAGGCTCTCATGTCATTGGCGGGGTTTCGCGCGATCCAGTGCACGTGCGTCGAAATGCGGAAGGCGTGCTATATATCAGCAACACGGAGTAAGAGTCAGGTTGTGGGGAATTTGTCGACGCTGTGGCTTTGATCGGGAGCACTACAGGTTGATGCAACTTCGGGGCGGAAATTGGGTTGTCATTCTGAGCGGGTGATGCGGGACGGCAAGTAATCCGGCACAATAGAGGCTGCTGTTAGGCCCACAATTGGAAACATAAGCAGTGAACTGGTAACACGGAACGGGGCAAGTGAAGACCCAGGCTTCTACGACCCTAACTCGAGGCGCCAGCGCCTTTCGCCTCGGCGCCATGCTCTTTCTCGCGCTCCTGCCGCTGGCCTCCGCCTCGGCTCGGACTCACCACGGCGATGCGTGGGCGCGTCAGCAGTTCTCCAACGCAGAACGCATGCGGGAGGCCCTGAACGGCCGCCCCCTGGCGCAGCGCACACGCCGCGAATACCAGCGGGCTATCGATTCCTACCGCCGGGTTTATTTCGGGTCGCCTGCATCGTCGAAAGCCGATCCCAGTGTGGTGGCTACGGCGGAACTTATGGTCGAGATGGGCCGCCGTTTTGACGACAACAAAATCCTGCGCGGCGCCGTCGAGCAGTACCGCTTCTTGCGCAAGGAATATCCCGGCAGCAGATATCGCTTCGGCGCCCTCTTCACGATCGGCGAAATATACAAGGACGATCTCAACGATATTGAAGAAGCGCGCGCGACATTCAATGATTTCCTGCACCGGTATCCGCAGAATCGCCTGGCCGATGATGCTCGTGCCGCTTTAAAGGCGATCGACGCCGAGGCACAGGCAAGGCAGCATCCGCCGTCGAAATCCGCCCGCAAGCAGCGTCCTTCGAATGACAACGGCGGCAATGCCACAAGCACTGTCTTCAATCAGAACGATACTCCGGAAGCCTCGAATGTTGCGGTCGTCCATCGTGAAGCCCTGCCGCGCGTCACCGGCGTCCGGCATTGGTCGACGCCCGACTACACTCGCGTTGCTATTGACGTTGAGCAGGAAGTGAAATTCGGCTCGCAACGCATCTCAAATCCCGACCGCATTTTCTTTGATCTGCGCGATACCAAGCTCGCTTCAACGCTGGTGGGCAAGACCTTCGACGTGGACGATGGCTTTTTGAAGAAGATTCGAGTTGCTGAATCTCAGCCGGGGCGCACTCGGATCGTCCTCGAAGTCGACGACCTTGCCAGCTACGATGCTTTTCTGCTGCCCGATCCGTACCGTCTCATTATTGATATTCATGGTAAGGATCTTCCGGGCCAACCCCGCCGGGCACGGGCAGCAACGACGGACATCGCTAAGTCGGACGTCGTCGTTTCGAATACCGCTATTGAGCCACGCGGCCCCGTAATCGCACCAACGGAATCGAGTGACCGTGATTCCACCGATCATGATTCGGCCAATCATGATTCCACCAATCATGATTCCACCAATTCGGAATCGCACGCTGACGCAGTAGCAGCGAACTCGCCAGCGAAATCCGAAGAGCCTAAAGTTCATTATTCGAAATCTGGAATCGAAACCGACTTGCCCGCTGAGAGCAAGTCTGCAGATGCCAAGCCGTCCGAGTCCGAAGCGCCTGCGAATGGCATTGGAGTGATTAAGACTACGGTCGCAGTGAAAGGATCGAACCGCCGAATTCCGAAGACCATTGTCGAGGCCGAGGATCAGGCTCCATCAAAGATCGCGACGTTCGATCACCAAAAAATACGATTCGAAAAGGCTCCCGAGGATTCCACTCGAGAAGCACGACCCACCGCCGCCGGCGATCGCTCTCTGACCAGGGTCCTTGGACTGAAGATTGGCAAGATCGTGATAGACGCCGGCCACGGAGGCCACGATACCGGCACCATCGGCCCCAACGGCTTGCTGGAGAAGGACGTGGTGCTTGATGTGGCCAAGCGCCTTGGTCGATTGCTCGAAACGCGGCTGGGCGCGGAGGTTATCTACACGCGCCGGGACGATACTTTTATCCCGCTCGAAACCCGTACCGCGGTCGCTAACCGTGCGCGGGCGGACCTGTTCATCTCGATTCACGCCAACTCCAGCCACGATGCGGACGCGCGCGGCGTTGAAACTTATTACCTGAATTTCACTTCGTCGCCGGAGGCGCTGGAAGTGGCGGCCCGTGAAAATGCGGTCTCGGAAAAATCGATTCACGAGTTGCAGGATCTGGTAAAGAAAATTGCGTTGAAAGAAAAGATCGATGAATCGCGCGAATTTGCCGGCGACGTGCAGCAGTCGCTTTATGGCGGGCTCTCACTCAATAACGCTGGTATTCGCAATCGTGGAATCAAGAAAGCGCCCTTCATCGTGCTAATCGGCGCGAACATGCCATCGATCCTGGCCGAGATCTCCTTCGTCTCGAACCCAACCGATGAGCGCAAAATGGAAACCGCGGAACACCGCCAGCGCATCGCCGAATCCCTCTATCGCGGCGTTTCAAAATATGCCGGTGGGTTGAGTGGGATAAAAGTAGCGAGCAAGATGGATAAACCGGAAGGACAGTGACGGACTGGCTTGTCTTCGCTTCAGTCCTTTGGCTCCTCAGTTGGTGCAAGCGGCCCCGTTAACAAGTCGGAAACTACAGGTAATACCCAAGACCAGAAAAGATTGTCTTGAAGGAGTTACCCTGCCAGCCTAAGACTTCAAGCCAGTGGTTCTCGTAAGCGTCTCCTTCGAGGATTATTTCGAAGTTCCCCTCGCCGTCAACATCTGCTATATCCACCGGAGACCACATAGTGACATCAGACACGTCGGCGTTTGTCTTTCGGAGTGGCACTTTCCGTAACACGTGAGGCTGCCCGCTTTGGTCAGTGACAACAATTACCTGACAGACGGTCAGATCGGCGCCGCTTATGTGATCGTAATTCGCCGCTATAAGAAACCATCCTGAAGACTTGGCCGCCAACACGGTAAAGTGAACGTCCTTTTCTGCTTGCGAGGGTAGGCCTATTCGTCGCATCTCGCCGATTAGAATCTGCTGTATCTCTGGAGACGGCTGGCCTTCCTGCTGGCACTTTGACGTCCATCGACAAACGAAGTCTGCTATCACTTTAGTGCCCACTGCGAGTTTCTTCTGGACGCTAGTGTCGCAGCTGGCGTCCGGACCATTTCCGAAAGGCGATTCGCCGCAATAGTGAGTTTTGAGGAACGCCGTAATCTTTCGGCATCGAGGGGTGTTGCAGGGCGGGCGGTTCGGATCCTTTCCCGTTTGCCCCGCCTGATTACTTGCTTGGGAGTTTTCTGTTGCGCCAGCGGCGGTGGTCGCCTCTTCTCTGTATTTCAAAACAGGATGGGTATCCTTTGTACACCTGTGATAAGTGTTCCAACCTGAGAAACTACGCTGTTTGATTTCCGTCTCGCTGATAACTTCATAGTGCGAATCTTTCGTGATAAAAGTAGTGCGTCCTTCGCTGCCTGGCGTTCCGCAACCGCCGGGTCCGCAGAAAACGATTGAATACTTGCCGTCGGTCCCGTAACGCATTATTTGAAGACCGAAAGCTTCGTCGCAGCTCCCCTTCCAAAATCCTGTGAAATTTCTTGAAGGATCGGGCTCGCCGAGATAATCCTCCACGGCGAGTTTCTTTCGAACATCAGCAACAGTCTTGTACCAAGCAGGGTCGCCCACGAGGTCCCACCCGCCTAGCGGCACCGAGTCGTCAATTTTCGGGCTTGCAACCTTAGACATCTGGCCAATGAAGCTGGCATTGTATTCTCCGCCTCGGCCACCAGGGCCTTCTGTACCAGCCGCACTCAGACTTAACTGATACTCAACCACATTCGCCGCAATAACGTTGATATTGCCGCTCACGCGCCAAGGAGCCGAAACAATACCTTCCGCAGTCGGAGTGGCAAACCGAATCCCGGTTTCGGCACTTTTATGATTGATCCTGCGCGCTCCCTTGGTTTCTTCCGGCCCAGCGGGTAGGACTGTACCAAGCAGCCGAAGCACGAGTTCCCGCTCTAGAAGCGGCGCGTTGAGTGCATCGTTATCATAGCGGGAATCTGATAGTAGCCCTCTCGTGAGCAAGACTCGTCCAGCCACCACGAGGATTTTCCCTTTAGTGATTTTATTAGCGTACGAATTCTCGATGTCGATCTGTATGTCGCATGAATCTTTGTCGAATGTTCCCGTCCAAGATGAGTAGCCTGGCGTCCTACCGACCGTCGCCTTCAGCTCGAATCTGTTGAAATCGTTCCACGAAGTAAATTTTTGCCCACATTTATCCGATGACGACGCGCCACATAGCGTTCCGCAACTCAGCCAGATGAGGAAGGTGGCGACCACGAAATCGATTACTCTGTTCATAGTGCCTCCAGTGGTTGGGAAGAAAAAAGGCAGCCTTCTTCGACTATTCGGGCATACCTTTCTTTTCTACCATCTCCCAAGCACCGAAGGTTCGTGACGGGAGTGGTCGCCCTTCCGGGTTGTTGGCCGGGTGCCTGGTGCCCGACACTTCGCGCAGTGCTGCCTAGCCGCAATGTTCGGTGATCAGAACGTCCCAAGCCTCACGCTCGTTCGCAGAAGCCCACTCATTCGCAAAGAACGCGAATGAATGGGACACCCGGCTGGACGTTGGAGGATATGGAAGCTGGCACCCGGCCGCGTGCGGGTGGAAACTTTCTCGGACTGCCAGTAGTCTAATTAAATAGCCAACGTGTCCTCTTCTCGAATGAATTTTTCGCGGCGATATCCTGTAGTTTTTACTTTGTTTTTCTACTTATGCATTGTGGCTCTTAGTCCAGCATTCGCTGCCGATCAGCGTGCTCCGGCCGCGGCCTCTGCCAGAACTTCTGCCCCGCCATCTTCCAGTTCGGTACTCCCAGCAGAATTTGGGGGCTGGCAACTAAAAGGTGAGCTTGCAAAGTCGAACGATCCTGCCACGGCAGATGCGGCCGATGCTCCAGTGCTGAAAGAGTATGGTTTTCAGCATCTGGAAAAAGCCTCTTACACGCGAGACGACGGCCGCAATCTTCAGATCAAGGCCGCCGTGTTCGCGGATGCCAGCGGGGCCTACGGCGCCTTCTCCTACTACCAGTCTCCAGAGATGGCGACCGAGACAATTGGCGGCCAGGGAGCTTCCTTCGGCAACCGGGTTCTGTTTTTTCAAGGAAATGTGCTCATCGATGCCGTATTTGACAAGATGAGCGTGATGTCGGCGGCGCAACTGCGTCAATTAGCCGGAATGCTGCCGCAAACCGAGGACAACAAGCGCAACCCGCCATCTTTGCCAATGTATCTTCCGAAGGGAACAGCGGAGAGGAGCCTGGAGAAGAACACGACGAAATATATTCTTGGCCCGGTCGCGCTCGCCCGGGTCGGATCGCCATTACCAGCTTCGCTCGTCGACTTTGGTTCGGGCGCTGAAGTTGCGATGGCGAAGTATGCAGTGAACGCGGGCGATTCCACGTTGATGCTTGTCGAATATCCGACTCCGCAAATTGCTGCCGATCGATTGCGGCAAATCGATGCCTCGCACAATATGGCTCAGCAGCAGCCAGGAGTCGCCGCGATTCTGGACGTGGGGCCATTCTTCGACGCGCGAACCGGTCCGATCATAGTGATCGCCGCTGGCCCGCTTTCAAAAAGCGAAGCGCGCTCGCTGATGTCGTCCATTAGCTACGAAGCCGATGTGACGTGGAATGAGAATACCTACGTTAGCAAAAAAGATAATCTTGCCAACTTTCTCTTCAACGCAATCGTGCTCTGCGGAATTGTGGTTGGCCTAGCGCTGGTGGCCGGGGTGGCGTTTGGGGGCGTGCGGGTGCTGATAAAGCGCTTTTTCCCAGACTCCGTATTTGATCGCCGGGAGACCGTGGAAATCATCTCCCTGCACCTCGAAGAGGGTTCAAAACCCGTCCCCCGCGACCGCTAAGTGACTCAATCAAATGTTCTTAACTGTTTAAATCAGCGAATTTTTGCCCCTTTTCATGCCGTTTGCCGACTTGTGGACGTAGTTCGTATCTCGTTGAAAATAAGGGTATTTAAGTCACAAAATTTGCTTGACACTGTGCTTTTGAGACTCATAAGATTCCCGCAGAAAGTTTCTATGGATTAAACCTCCGTTGGAACTATTCTCCCTTAAAGAAAAGGCTGCCCTGTTGCCGGGTGGCCTTTTCGTTTCTGGTGGAAATTGCGCCGTCTCGGTTGCTGCGCCCAGCCATCGAATTCGGAGAGCCTTCATTCTGCCATCAGAAATGAGAATCCTTCGAACCCATACTCTCGTTTGCCGTCCGTTGGTACCGATTTTGTACGTCCGCGACGCACTTGTTGAATTGCGGCCAGTACGCGCGGAAGATAACTGGGCTCAGCGACGGCGACATTGTGGGCAGGCAGCAGCAGTTGAAGACGAGGTGACAACACCGCCAGTTTCCTGATCGATGCGACATAAGCATCCAGATCGGTTTCGGGACGATAAAGGTAGATCGGGCCCGGATAGAATGTGTCGCCAGTGAACAGTAACCCATTGCGCTCATCCAGCAAGACGATGGAATCGGGAGTATGGCCTGGTGTCGATATAACTTTTAGCGTTCGATCTCCTAAATCGATGCTGTCGCCGTCATGCAGCCAGTGCGAGATGTGAAAGGCTCTCGTCCGGTACGATTTTGGGTCAAAGCCGATTGGAAGCGTTCCGCAGATTTGTCCCGGCGCAAGCTCAGCCTGAGCGTCGGCGGTTGATCCTCTTGCGTTCGTGCGAGTGAAATCGGTCGGCACGCCGTACACTTCGTCGAAGCGCCAATTGTCTCCGACGTGGTCGTTGTGGGTATGCGAATTCACGACACTGACGGGAAGCTTCGTCAAACTCTCAATCACGACTTTGATATTGCTTATCCCCATTCCAGTGTCGAACAAGATGGCTCTGTGGGTTCCGATGATGAGATACGAGATCACTTCTTCAAATTGATGGGGCTCATAAATGGCAAACACTCCCGGACGAATTTTGAATACCTGGAACCATGGATCTGGAGTCTTCACCCGCTCAAGCTTTTCGTACTGAGGACGGGGCAGCCTCGTGCACCAGTCCGGCGTCTGCGCTAATGCGGAGGTCAATAAACAGAAGACGAAAAGGATGCCAGTGGGAAGTCGCATTTATAGTTTCCCGAAATATTTGGAGGAAACATTCTACACAAGGCAACGCGCCGCAGCTTGAAGCGCTCAGTTTGGTAAACTAAATAGGAATAAACCAGAAGCCGACGTAGCTCAGTTGGTAGAGCAGCCGATTCGTAATCGGCAGGTCAGCGG
>Ga0209332_1000131_pt1 | contig 19555 bp, 17 predicted proteins | sample BlaSpr_A8_OM3_M1_FD_187974 | JGI IMG/M metagenome (GOLD analysis project Ga0209332, IMG submission 187974) | Forest soil microbial communities from Thunder Bay, Ontario, Canada - Black Spruce, Ontario site 2_A8_OM3_M1 (SPAdes) (version 2) | ecosystem: Environmental > Terrestrial > Soil > Boreal...
CCCGGACTGAACCAAATCAGCAGTTTCCTGCCGGGCCGCTTTCCCTCGTATGCCACAAGTGAAGTCAAGGTCTTCAGCGACAGGTCAAAACGCTCTGCCGCACCGTAGAATCCCTGAGATCGAGTGATGGACCGTAGTCCGGTCTCATATTGGTCATACAGATCCGCCAAGGAATTTCCGTCGCGAGAGGAACCGTCCTGCATCCTTGTGCCAGCGTCAGTAAAGATGACAAGCGACGTTGGCAGCGCCAGCTTGCCGCCGTCCCGCAGCAGAAATTTCTTGAGTTCATTGCGTTCGTAAGTCACGGCCTGAAAGGAAGCATTCACCGCGTCGACTACAAGAATCACTTCAACGGGTGGATCGCTGGCCGATTTTGCACCATTGTCCAATGCTCGAAACGACAATATTGCCTTAGGCTGTTTATCGTCCAGAAGAGTGAAATCCTGTTTTTGTAGACCGAGAACGGCTGCTCCGGATTTGTCCGTGACTTGCACATCGAGCATGATTTGCCGATCCGTGGCAACTGGAGGTGTAGTCGTGGGGCCGACGGGCCGCGGTTGAAGTTGCGGCGGCGTGTCTTGCCCAGATACGGTGGAAATCGGCACACAGAGCAGAAGTACGACCAAACGCAAGAGCTGATCCATGCCGGCTCACCTCGTTCGAGATTTTACGCTTGCGCGGGTAACCCAAACGTAAACATTTGCCAAGTTAGAAAGGGTTCCAAGGCGAGCTGGAAACAACTCAGAATTGTAAAGCGTGGATCTATTGCCGGTGCGCCGATACACCTGCCGCAATCTCGCGCAGCGCGGTGACGAACCCGGCCGCTGAGTTCGGGTCCGCCAGCGCGTCCAAGTGGACCGTGGCCGAGAACTGCGGCGATTCAGGACGGAATTGCACCTGCAGAATATCCTGCCGCCGCGACGACATCAGAGCGTTCAGTTCCGCGCTGGGATCCTGCTTCCAGTGGGTGCGGGTAGTCAGAATAATCGGTCCCGGCTGGTAAAGGTCCCACTCCCGTTCGTCCCGCTTGCGGGGCGAAATTCCTCGATTGTGCGCACTCCAACGGTGCCTCACCACTTCAAGATGGAAGCTGGGAGAACCGCCCAGATCGGCCTCAAAAGTCAAAGTCTCTTTCTGGTGGCGCCAGCAGCTTAGCAGCCATTGCACCGGAAGAGCCCGGGGTTGGAACTTCACCGTCACGCGGGCATTTTCGAACCAGTGAGAAGGGAAGTGCAGACGCGCCTGCAGGCGAGAGCTGCCCACCCAGTGAGATTCGAGAATCCGTCCCTTGCCAGCGCAGGCGGTTTGCATCCAGCGAAGCGCTGACGCTCCCTTTTTTCGGTTGTACGAGGAAAACACGAAGTACCACAGTCCCAGAACGGCAACCGACCCCACCCCGTCGATCAGCAGAAGGCGTCCCACAAACGCTTCCTCAGATGCTCGCTTCCTCTGATGCTCATGGTACGTCCGAGGTTGCGGCGAAGCAAGGGGCCCACGACTAATTTGTTCCTTGATAGGGAAAGATAGTCCTGTGGAAAAAGTGGGTTCCTGTTGGTTTGCGGTGATTCTTCCGGACAGCGTTCTTTCTTACAAAGTTCTTTCGCAAGACCGCGCATCTGCCCCGTTACAATGGACCGTGCCTTTCACCATCCGGGAATTCCAGCCATCCGACTTTGACACACTGTGGCACATCGATCAGGAGTGCTTTCCCCCCGGAATTTCCTATTCGCGGGCGGAACTGAAAGCCTACATCCGCCGCCGCGGGTCGTTCACGCTGTTAGCGGTAGGGGATGGGCCAAAGACGGGAAGTTCAGGTCCCGCCGAGCAAAGGGACGTTTCTCCTACTCCTGTAAATCCGGCTGCCGGTGGCGACAGCTCGGTCGCTGGTTTCATCGTCGCTGAAGCCGGTCGGGATCGCGCCGGCCACGTGATAACGATTGACGTGGTCAGCCCTGCCCGGCGCTCCGGCATAGGATCCCTGCTACTTCAGGCTACGGAAAATCGTCTGCGGGATGCGGCTTGCCGCTCGATTGAGCTTGAGACCGCCGTCGACAACGTGTCTGCGCTTTCATTTTACAAACGCCACGGCTACGCCGTGATCAGGACCTTTCCCCGGTATTATTCGAATGGTGTGGATGCGTTGGTGCTCGAGAAAGATCTGACGGGAAACCAGCAGCGACGACAAATTCGATTTGCGCTTTAGCATGCTCTCCAGCTAACTTGCCTGTGGTGAAATCTTCCGTGAAAGTTGCGGTCCAGGGCGAACTCGGTTCCTTCAGTTACGAGGCTGCCGAGAGCATGCTGGCGGGTTGCGCAGTTGTCCCTTGTGCTCGATCGGCTGAAGTGTTCGACCGCCTCGAGCGCGGGTTAGTCCGCGCCGCCGTTATTCCTATCGAGAACTCGCTCGCCGGGACAGTTGCGGAGCACGCCGATCTTCTGGTGACTCGCGACGTCTTCATTCAGGCCGAATTTCGGCTTCGCATCGTCCACAACCTTATCGCCGCGCCCGGCGTGAAGCTGAACGCAATCCGAAAGGTGCTCTCGCACCCAGTAGCCCTCGACCAGTGCCGCGATTTCTTCCGTCGCCATCCTCAAATTGCGGCCGTCCCGTTCTACGACACCGCCGGCAGCGTGAAGCATGTTGTAGCGGATCGCATTCTGGACGCGGCCGCAATCGCCGGGCGTCACGCGGCTCGCGAGTACTCGGGGAAAATTCTCAAAGCTGGCATCGAGGACGACAAAAGCAACTTCACTCGATTTTTCCTGATCCGCAAGTCGACTTCGAAACCAGGCGCCGGCACTGCAGCGAAGAAGGGAAGCGCTGCCTACAAGCGCCTGATTCCAGAGCGAGCCAACAAGACCTCGATCGCATTCAAGGTGAAAAATGTGCCTGGCGCCCTCTTCAAGTCACTTAGCGTTTTCGCACTACGCGACATCAGTTTGAGCAAGATTGAATCGCGTCCCATGCGCGGACGCCCTTGGGAATATGTTTTCTATGTCGACTTTCTCCGCGGAGATGATGAACCGGCTCGCAATGCGCTCCGCCATCTCGGCGAGGTCGCCGACTTCGTGAAAGTACTAGGAGTCTATCCCGCAGCTTAGAGTACAACCGAAGCGATGGACTGCACGCCTAACTAGTGTCGCAGACTAAATCAGATCAGGAGATCCTGATGTCAGACCCTCGCCTGAACCGCAGACATTTTTTACAACACTCCTCCGTCGCCGGAGCCGGACTACTGATTCCTGCGTTCGCCCTGGCCAGTCCTCAGAAGGACGCAGCCGGCAAAAAGGAGGATGCGGAAAACATTTCTCCCGCCGAAGATCTTATGCGCGAACACGGAGTCTTGAACCGCGTCCTGCTCATTTACGATTTCCACCTGCATCTGCTCGGCGCTAAACAGACCTTCGACGGATCGGTATTGGCCAGCGCGGCCGACATCATTCGCCACTTCGTCGAGGAGTATCACGAAAAGCTCGAGGAAGATTTTCTTTTCCCGCGTTTCCGCAAGGCGGGCAAGTTGGTCAATCTAGTCGACACGCTCATTGTCCAGCACAAAGCCGGTCGGACGCTGACCGCACAAATCCGCGAACTGTCGTCAGTAGCAACCCTGAAGTATGTTTCCGATACCGAAAAACTGGCAGACGCTCTGCGGGCATTCCTGCGCATGTATCGGCCACACGAAGCCCGCGAGGATACGGTGCTATTTCCCGCGTTCCGTTCGGTCGTATCCGCGCATGAGTACGACGCGTTGGGGGAAGAGTTCGAAAAGAAAGAAGACGAACTCTTTGGCGACGAAGGGTTCTTCAAAGTAGTCGATCAGGTTGCGGATCTGGAAAAGAGACTTGGGATTTACGATTTGTCGCAATTCACCCCCAAGTAAAATCGGTACTTCGACCTGTAAATCCAATCGGGGCTAAAAATCGAGCCGTGCAGCGTCCCTATCTACTTTGTTCCGGGAACGGGACGGGAGTATCATCCGCGATAGCCGCTGAACCTCGGGCATCATGTGAAACACTGCGCACTGCCGATAGAATGGCATGAAGGTTTTGCGACCAGTAACGGTGAAACCTTTACGGAGTAGTATCATCTAAGCTTGAGTGAGTTACACTCAAGGAGAGCCAATGAACCAACCAACGCTTTCCGAGCCAATTGCTAAGCAGCGGGAAACAAATGAGGTACGGGCCCTGCCCGTACTCCCTGTGCGAGATACTGTCCTGTTCCCGCACGCCGTATTACCCCTTACAGTAGGCCGCGAAAGCTCCGTACAATTAATCAATTCTCTGGGCGAGGACAAAACCATTGTGGTGGTCGCCCAGCGCGAGGCGCGAGTAGACAATCCTCAGCCCAGCGACCTTTATACCGTTGGCACGTCAGCTATCGTTCATAAAGTCGTAAAGATGCCCAATCAGAGCCTCTTCGTATTTGCGGAGGGACTGGAGCGGGTACGCGTGGGCGAGTTTACGCAGTTAGCTCCGTTCATGCGGGCGCGCGTGTCGCCGATTCCAGAAGCCGTTCCGCCCGACAGTTCCGAAATTGAAGCCTTGCAGCGCAATGTGCTGACATTATTCCAGCAGATCGTCGCCGGATCGCCCACGTTGTCGGATGAGCTGTCTACGGTCGCGATGAATATCGATGAGCCCGGACGTCTGGTGGACTTTATCGCTTCGTCCCTGCCATCGCTTTCGACGCCCGACAAACAGGACACGCTAGAGACCCTCGACATCCGGGTGCGCCTGGAAAAAATCAACCAGCATCTCGCGAAAGAGCTTGAAGTGCAGCAACTGCGCAACAAGATTCAGAGCGAAGTGCAGGATCGCGTGCAGCAGACCCAGCGCGAGTACTACCTGCGCGAGCAGATGAAGGCCATTCAGAAGGAACTGGGCGAGCAGGATGAAGGCCAGCGCGACGTCGAAGATCTGAAAAAGAAAATCGACGAAGCCGGCATGCCCGACGAAGTAAAAAAAGAAGCGCTCAAGGAATTGGGCCGACTCGCGCGCATGTCTCCCATGGCCGCCGACTATTCACTCACGCGAAACTACGTCGAATGGCTGGCCGTGTTGCCTTGGGCGAAGACCTCGGGTCAAGAGATCGAGATTCCGAAGGCCAAAGAAATTCTCGACACGGATCACTACGATCTTGAGAAAGTTAAGGATCGCATTCTCGACTACCTCTCTGTCCGGCGATTGAAGCCGAACATGAAGGGACCGATCCTGTGCTTTGTTGGACCTCCGGGCGTGGGCAAGACTTCGCTCGGCAAATCCATCGCGCGTGCATTGGGCCGGAAGTTTGTACGGCTGTCGCTTGGCGGTGTGCATGACGAAGCCGAAATCCGCGGTCATCGTCGAACCTACATCGGCGCATTACCTGGACAGATTATCCAGGGTATTCGCCGTGCCGAGACCAAAGACCCCGTGTTCATGCTCGACGAAATCGATAAAGTTGGGCGCGACTTCCGCGGCGATCCCGCTTCCGCATTACTCGAAGCGCTCGATCCCGAGCAGAACTCTTCCTTCCGTGACAACTATCTCGACGTCACGTTCGATCTGTCGAAGGTGCTCTTTATTACGACCGCGAACATGCTCGACCCCATCGCCGAGCCTCTGCGCGATCGCATGGAGATCATCGAACTGCAGGGCTATAGCGAGGAAGAGAAACTGCACATCGCGCGCCGCTATCTGGTCCCGCGGCAGGTGGAAGAAAACGGCATCACCGCCGAGCAGATCGAATTTCCGGACGAAGCTCTGCGCTACGTGATTCGTCACTACACACGCGAAGCCGGTGTTCGCAGCCTGGAACGTACCATCGGCACCATCTGCCGCAAGCAAGCGCGGCGGCTGGCCGAAGGTAAACCTGAAAAGCTGGTCGTGACGCAAGAAATTATTCAGGAGTTCCTGGGCGGTATTAAGGTCCGCACCGAAGGCGAGATCGAGGAGCGTACTGCGCGTCCCGGAGTCGCTGTTGGTTTGGCCTGGACTCCTTCAGGTGGTGACGTGCTCTTTGTCGAAGCCAATGCCATGAAAGGCAAAGGCGGTTTCACCATGACTGGACAGATCGGTCAGGTGATGCAGGAGTCGATGCAAGCCGCGTTAACCTGGGTGCGTTCAAATGCAGCGCATCTCGGAATTTCCGACGACTTCTTCGCCGATCACGACATTCACATGCACGTGCCGGCAGGCGCGATTCCAAAAGATGGCCCTTCAGCGGGCGTGACCATGGCAACCACCCTGGTCTCCTTGCTGTCAGGTCATCACATCCGGCCGCTCACCGCGATGACTGGCGAAATTACGCTCAGCGGTAACGTGCTGCCCGTGGGCGGTATTAAAGAAAAAGTGCTGGCCGCCAAGCGTGCTGGAGTCACCACCGTAATTCTGCCCGCGGAAAACAAAATGAATGTTGAGGAAGATCTCACGCCCGAGCAACTCGAGAACCTCACCATTCATTACGTTAAAACAATAGGCGAAGCGCTCCGCGTTTCACTGCCGGCAGTTGCCGAATCATTGGCCGCGAAGTCGGTGTTGACTCTGCCCAAGGAGTCCAAACCTGAGCACGCGGTTCAACCTGTTCAGGGGCCAGCGGTGGCTCAAGACAAGGTTGTAACCTGGCAATCGTAATCCTAGTTTCGCCGCAGTGTTCGCGCAGGGCACTGCGGCGAAATCATTTTCCACCATTCGCCTGAAACATCTCCCAACCGTCAGAGAAACAAATTGGCGCGACCGCGCTAAACTGGCAGTGACCATGCGTGTGCGCATCCTTTTTTTCGGCATGCTAAAAGATCTCGCAGGAAGATCTAGCGACTCGCTGGAGCTGCCTGATGGGGCCTTGGTCCGCAATGTACTTGAGCACTACCAGACACATGTGCCACGAATGAGAGACTCGATGGCTTCACTGGCTGTAGCCGTAAATCAACACTACGCCGGAGCGGAGACTCCACTGCGATCGAATGACGAAGTGGCGCTGCTTCCGCCAGTCAGTGGCGGATCAAGTAAAGCAAGCATCGCTCGCAGCCCCATAGATACCGCGGCCGTTCTTGCTCGTATCAAACAACCCGAAGACGGCGCCGCCGTAGTTTTCGAGGGCGTTGTCCGCAACCACACGCGCGAAAGAAAAACGCTCTATCTCGACTACGAAGCCTACGAGGAGATGGCGCTGCAGCAGATGGAAAGCTTGGCTGAGCAATCGCTCAAGGAATTCAAAGTTCGCGACGTAGCTCTGGTGCACCGGTTGGGCCGGTTGCAGGTCGGCGAAACTAGCGTTCTGATTGCGGTCGCCTCAGCCCACCGCGCTGCCGCATTCGACGCGTGCCGATGGCTGATTGATACTCTGAAACGTAGCGTTCCTATCTGGAAGAAAGAATACTTCGAAGACGGCGCCGTCTGGGCCGATGGCGAGCCTTTTCCTGCGGAAATTCCCCGCGCCCAAGGCAGCCCCGCAGCCAAGGACGCATCTAAGTGAGCGGGCGTCCCCAAACACACATCTTTCACGGAATGCTAAAACCCACCACCCTGATTTTGCTGTTGCTCGCTAGCGCGCTGTCGCATGCCCAACAGCCGCCGCCCCAAGCCCAGCCAGAAAATACACTTAAAGTTGATGTCAAACTGGTTAACGTGTACGTCACCGTCAGCGATGCCCACGGAGCGCCCGTCGCCGGACTTAAGAAAGAGAACTTCAAATTGCAGGAAGATGGCCGCGATGAGACGATCTCGGTATTCGACAAAGAGTCCGCGCTGCCGCTTTCGATCGCTCTCGCGATCGACACCAGCCTGAGCACCCGTCGCGATCTGCCACTCGAGCAAGCTTCCGCCAAGCGCTTTGCCCGGGCGCTATTGCGTCCCGTCGATGCGTTATCCGTATTTGGATTTAGCGAAGCAGTGCTGCAATCTACTGGCTACACCTCGGACATGAAACGTATCGAATCCGGCATCGACCATGTCCGCCTCGGCGCTGCCACCGCCCTCTTCGACGCCATTTATCTCGCCTCGCATTCGCTGGATCGCCGACAGGGTCGCAAGGTGATGGTCTTAATCACCGACGGCGGCGACACCATCAGCCGAGTGGATTACAAAGAAGCCGTCCGCGCCGCCGAGGAAGCCGAGGCCATCGTCTACAGCATCATTGTTGTGCCGATCGAAAGCAGTGCCGGACGAGAAACCGGCGGAGAGAATGCCCTCATTCAACTCTCCGAAGATACCGGCGGCAAGTACTACTATGCCACCTCCGTGTCGCAGCTCGACGACGCATTCCGCCAGATCAGCGACGAACTTCGAACTCAATATCTGCTGGCCTACTACCCATCGCAACGCCTCTCGAACTCCCAATTCCGCCGCATCCAGGTCGCGGTCACCGGGCCCACCGAAGCCACCTCGTACCACGTTCGGCACCGAGCCGGATACTACACGGTCAAGTCGGATTTCTGAAGTCAGACGAATCTCTGATATCCCTACAAGTGCCGCCAGACGATAGACATAACAACCAGCAACAACGCTGTTTCACAAATCCACCTACCTTTTATAAAAGTCCAGCTATGGTTTTGTGGATGTTTAAGTCGACTGTTTAGCGAACATTTTGTGTTCCTCGTTACGAAATATTCCACTAAACCATTGATAAATATCAGGATATAGATTTTACAGAGTTGCGGCCATCCCTGGCTGGTGAATTGCTTTAGGGGAGTCTGCCAAATCTCAGTTTGTATTGTGCCCGTGAATTGATGTCTTCGCGGAAGTTTCCGACAAGGAAGGTTACGATGAACAACAGGTTCTGCTCCTCATCCAATACGATTTTTGTGCTTCTCGCCGCTGTGGTCGTATGTGCACTGGTCTTTGTTTCTGGCACTGCGGTTGGCCAAACATCAATTCAAGCCGGCAGCATCGTCGGCACTGTGACAGATTCGAGTGGCGCGGTAGTTCCTAACGCTAAAGTCACCATCACGGGACCAACAGGGCAGACCATCCACGCCACGACCACAGGATCAGGTACCTATTCCTCGGGTTCTCTTGTGCCTGGGATCTACACCGTTCGCGTCGAGGGCAAGGGCTTCAAGACGACCCAGTTGACCGCCAATGTTCAGGTGGGCAATGCGGCCAACGGCGATGTCAAGCTGGAGATCGGCCAAGAGAGCACAGTTGTAGAGGTTCAGGGAGGCGCGGTTCAGGTTAATACTGAGCAGGCTACCGTTCAAGGCGTTTTGACCGCCGACCAGATTGAAAACCTGCCCGTGAATGGCCGCAACTTCCTCGATCTCGCGCAGCTCGAGCCTGGCGTCCAGATTCAAGACGGCCAGAACTTCGATCCGACTAAGGCAGGCTATTCTTCGATCTCGTTTGGAGGTCGTTTCGGCCGCACCGCTCGCATCGAAGTCGACGGCGTGGATGTGTCCGACGAAACCGTGGGAACGACCACCACTGACATCCCGGCCAGCGGCATTCAGGAATTCCAGATCGGACAAGCTAGTTTGGATATGTCGACTGAGCTTACATCCTCCGGTTCGGTGAACGTGACTACCAAGTCCGGAACCAATGGCTTCCACGGCGAAGCTTTTGGGCAATTCCGCGATAATAGAGCTGGAGCTGCCGCACTGCCGGGCGGAGTTGATCTGTACGGCCAGCGGAGCCAGTACGGTGCCGATTTCGGCGGACCGATTATCAAGGACAAGTTATTCTTCTTCGGCGACGGCGAGCGAACGGTTCAGAATACGCAAGCGCCGGTGCCTATTTCCGCTCCTTTCGACGCGTTTTCTGGGAGTTTTAGCGATCCCTTCCGTGAGGACAATCTTTTGGGCCGCTTGGATTACCAGCTTACCAAGAGCGCACGCGTCTTCTATCGCTACTCCTATTTCAAGAATTTGCTAGGAGCGACTTTCGGGTTCGGCTACTCGGTATATGACAACAAGGACATCACCCGCAATGATGTCGTGGGTGTTGATTTCAATACCGGCAGCTTCACCCATTCCATCCGCTTCTCGTTTCTGAAGTTCCAGAACCAGATTGTCGATGCAACTACGGGAAATGCAGCGCTGCCGTTCAATAACATTGGCGCCGAGATCTTCATGGGAGCCACTGGCCTTGTCGCCGGGCCAAATCTACTCGCTCCTCAGAGCACGCCGCAAAGCGATCACGAAATCAAGTACGATGGCAGTAAGGTTCTAGGTTCGCACATCATTCGCTATGGGGCTACGTTTAATCACCTCCAGGGCGGCGGCTTCGCCTCATTCTTTAAGAATGGGCCTGAGGTCGTTTCATCGGTCAGCACTGCCGACAGTCAAATTGGGGGGACGGCAGACACGTCGTGGATTCCGGGATGCCCCATCGCCGGAACACAGGGGGTAACCCCCTGTTTTACGGGCGGGCGCAACAATCCGTTCAACTACCCTGCCGATGGCGGGTTTGTCTTGGGCAATGGCTTGGGCTTCTCGACGACTAAGGCGGCACTTGGGTTCCCCGCAGGCGGGTTAGGGCCGGACAACCGGATCCTCCTCTATGCAGGCGACTCCTGGAAGGTCAAGCGAAACCTCACTGTCACGTATGGCTTGCGCTGGGAGCGTGATACAGGCCGCACCGATAGCCAATACGCCCCCATTCCTGGACTCAGCGGTCTTTTGCCTGGACTCGGGAATTCGGTCAACCAGCCGAATACGAATTTCTCCCCCGAGCTGGGTATTGCCTGGGATCCCGCGAAAAATGGAAAGACTGTGATTCGGGCTGGCATCGGATTATTCTACGAAAATGCCGTTTGGAATAACGTGCTGTTCGATGGTCCTTTCCGCGAGCCTACTGGCGCCTTTTTGCAGACTCCGGCGCCATGTGCTGCTGCCGGAGCCGCGTCCCCAATACCGACCTCGACCGGCACGATCACTGCTAGTTCGGGTACTCCATTCTCGGTTTGTGGCACTTCCTCGAGCTTTCCTTTGATCGGCAATGTTCTGCCCGCGCTGCTGGCTCTTCAGGCCCAGTATCAGGCGGCTTCGCCCCTGAACCTGCAGCAGCCCAATCCCAACTTTTCGGGCGCATCCCTCACGGATTGCACGGGCGGCACCAACTGTTTCTTTAATCCTGGCAGCAACATGTTTAACCCTAATTACAAGTCGCCCCGCTCAGTCGTCATGAACATCGGTGTCCAGCACGAGATTCGTCCGGGCATGGTTATAAGCGCTGACTTCATTCGCAACGTCCAAACCCACTTCTTGCTGGGTGTGGACCAGAATCACGCCGGCTCCATTGGCACTTTCAACATGGGCGGCGCCCAGGCCGCACTTGCGGCGACTTTGGCCAACTGTGGAGCGAGTTCGGTCGTCGCATCTTATTCAGGTAACTGTCCGACCGATCCGGCGACCGGAACGACTGACATCGTAAACGGCGTTCCAACCTGGACGCCTCGCCCGACCACCATGGCTGACTTCGCCGGCAATGGCTTGGGTTCCTCATCGGACATGGGGGGCAATAGCTGCCTTGCCACGCTTGGCCATAATTGTGCCTTCCCTGGAATTAACCCCAACGCCCCGCCGCTTGGCTTCCTGTCGCCGGTCGGGCGTTCCACGTACGACGGCTTGCAGTTGAAATGGGTCGACAATGTAAAGTCACCGTTCCGCGGAGCGAAAGCCCTCAACTTCCAGATTTCATATGCCCTATCCCGGTTCGACAATAGCGGCGGCGGAGTAGGGGCGGATGCGGTAGTGACCGCAGCCAGTGGCGACCAGGACTTCATTGTCCCCGCTCTGGATAATTCCAACGTCAACCGGTACTTCGGGCCGTCCACTCTGGATCGTACCCATCAACTGTCTTTCGGTGGGTACCTCGACTTGCGAGGAGGATTTCAGGTTGGAGTAATATCACATTTTTACAGCCCACTCTCGACCACTCTCACGGTCCCCAATACCGGGAATGGCGCTGGGGAGATCTTCCGTACCGACTTTACCGGCAGCGGAGTCACGCAGGATCCAATCCCTGGGACCACTGTCGGTAACTTTGATCGCGGCATCAACGCCAGCAGCATTAACACAGTCATCTCCAACTACAACACGAAGGTAGCGGGTCAGCCGACACCGGCCGGTCAAGTGCTAATTCAGAACAACTTGATGACTGCGACCGACTTGGTGGCCCTCGGCGGCGTAGCCCCGACCGTCACCCCTGCTCCTGCCGACCAAGTAAACTACAGCTGGCTAAAGGCATTTGACACGACAATCGCCTGGAGCCATACCTTCTTGGAGAAAGTAACTATTAAGCCGGAGGTTGGTTTCTACAACCTTATGAACTTTGCTAATTTCGACCTGCCGACGAGCATGATGTCGGGCCTGCTGTCCGGTTCTACGGGCGCCGTGAATGGCACGAACCCCGCTGGGCATCTGGTCAATCGCGTTGGCGTGGGCACCGGCGTCTTCTCGCTGGGTTCGCCTCGGCAAATCGAATTCAGTCTGAAGGTAGTCTTCTAGCTGAGTTCTAAAGGGCAAAATTACGCCAGCCTTCTATCGAAGGCTGGCGTTTTATTTTTGACCTTTGACGGGTTAACGACCCAGTTGACCACGTAGACGTTTCGAGAGCTTTTCAATTCGGTTAAGTTTCTGGATCATGTCCTTTGGAAACATACCCTTCTCAACTGTCTCAATGTCGTGAGGAATGGATTGCGCCAGCTGGGATAGTTCCTCGGCATCGTGCTCAATCTTCGCTACGTCGGTTGCGGAATGCTGCACGTTGGGAGGCGGTACGTTTTTATCCGTCTGAGCACTCGCTTGGTCCGCCTGCTCCAGTCCAGGCGGCCTGTGAGTTTGTCCTGAGAGCGTAGACGGCGAGTAAAAGGAGATTGTCAGGAAGAGAGGAAATATAAGCCGCTTCATGCCGGACCTCCGGGAGCCTGGAAATCTTGGCGCTTATTGTACTCTCACTGCTTTGGCTTCTTCTTGCGCGTTGTTCACGTTACGCGCCCATGTACAATACCCCTATGCCGTTCCGCCCGCAGGGAAATCCCAACGCCGCTAAACGCGGCCGCACCCCGCCTCCCGAGGAGACTTTCGAGGAGGCCAACTTTCTTAAGGCTCTGGGCGAGAAGCAGAAGCCGGTCAGCGTGAAGTTGATGGATGGTCAGACCGTGAGCGGATGGATCGAGTATTACGATAAGCACATGGTGCGGCTCACGCGCGAAGGCGCTCCCAATCTTTTCATTTTTAAGCATGAGATCATGTACATCGCAGAAAGCGGCGGGAAGAGAAAGTAAAGCAGGCTTCGGCCTTCGGCTTTCGGCAAAAAACTCGCAAAGCTGATCTTCCAGCCGGAGCCCGAAAGCCGAAGCCCGAAGCCCGCTCATGTCCTCCAATCACGAAAGCTTTCTCCCCACCATGTCCGCCATCGCGCGCGAAGCCGGCGCGTTGCTGATGGGCTATTTCCATCAGCATTTGAAAATCGAATACAAGGGCGAAGCCGACCTGGTTACCGCCGCGGACCGTGCCTCTGAGGTGCTGATTCGCGAGCGCATCCATCAACACTGGCCAACCCACGACGTTCTGGGCGAAGAGCAGGGGCTCAATGATCAGGGCAGCGACTATCGCTGGTATATCGATCCACTGGACGGCACGACTAACTTTGCCCACGGATATCCAGTCTTCTGCGTCTCCATGGGTCTTGAGCATCGCTTGTCGGAGCAATCAGGTGAGCGCATTGCTGCTGTCGTATACGATCCTACGCGCGACGAGCTGTTTTCCGCGGAGCAAGGAAGAGGCGCGTACCTCAACGGAGATACGATCCACGTCTCGAAGACAGCCACCGTGAAAGAATCGCTTCTGGCCACCGGATTCCCCAGCCAGAAGCGCCACAAGAACCCGAACATTTATTTCTATCACCAGATCACGCTGCAGTCTCACGGAGTGCGGCGGGCGGGCTCCGCGGCTCTTGATTTGTGCAACGTGGCCGCGGGTCGCTTCGACGGCTTCTGGGAATTCAATCTGAATCCGTGGGACACGGCGGCGGGCGTGCTCATAGTGCAGGAGGCCGGAGGCAAAGTGACGCGCTTCGATGGCTCGCCCTTTGAACTTAATAGCCGCGAAACGGTCGCCTCGAATGGTCTGATTCACGACGCTCTGCTGCAGGAATTCCAGAGCATCTTTGCTGGACGAAATTTGGAGGCCCTCCCGGATCTCCGCGAGTACAAACGATAAATCCCCCGTGTTCCCCCGTCTCCTCTGTGGTTAAGGAAAAGAGAAGGCTTAACCACAGAGGAACACAGGGGCTTACAATAGTTGGGGAGTGCCTCCGCTCGCGGCTGCTCCACAACTCGAGCTCTTACAGGTTCAACGTGATCAACTCTCTTCTGGAACGCAAAATCGAAAAACGGCCCGACAAAGTGCGGCTGCAGGGACGCATTCTTTTTCTCACGGAAGATCCCGAACTGATCAAGCGTCAGCTCGCCGGTGAAGATTTGCCCTGGGATACGAAGAATCCGGCGAATAATCCCAAACTGCGCGACGACATTTCGACCGACGAAATCACCCCCGCTCATTACTGCTTTTACTTCGACGAGACGTTGGGCGAGATTCCTTATCTCGGGCTGAAGTGTGGCAGCGTTACACCGATCGGCCGCGGTGAAGTGAAGCGTGGCGGATTCGTGTGTGCGGTCAGCGGCAAGCGGCGCGGCAAGGGATCAAGCCGAGAGCAGTCGCCCTACGCTGAGATGTGCGCCGGCATCCAGGTAGTGATCGCGGAAAATATAGAGCGCATCTACAAGCAGAATTGCCAGAACCTCGGAGTCCTCACTTCAACGGATTTTTCGCTGATCGACAGAATCCGCGGCGGAGAAGAAATTCCGCTCTCCGAGTTTACCGCTGGTGAAGACGAAATCACGCGCCAAGTCATTGAATATGGCGGACTGTTTCCTTTCAATGTGGCGCGTATGCAGAAGAAAGTTACTCTGCCGCCAATCGAGAACATTGCGAAGTTGGAAATGGCCGGTAATGTGCGCCGCTACGCTGCCCCACCCATGACCTTGGCGGAGAAAATCTTTGCCCGCCACATGCTGAACGAAAATGGGGAAGTCGGCGTAGCCGCTGTAAAGCCCGGCGACACTGGGTTCGCGCAGGCCGACCTGCGATTCAGTCACGAGTACGTCACGCCCATGGCGGCAATCTTCTTCGAGCGCTACGTCGGCAAAGACGCAAAAGTCAACGATGCTTCCAGCATCATCTTTTTCCGCGACCACCTGACCTTCCTCGATGAAGTGATCTCCGAGGAGAAGAAGAAGCTGGGGCTGCTCGATCTCGCCACTCAGCTCAAGTTTAAGCAGCAGGACTTCGCCGCCAAGCAGGGAATCAAGCTGCACGGCGAATTGAAAGATCGCAAGGGCTCGGAGGGCATTTGCCACTCCATCGTGCTCGAGAGCTATGCCTTGCCGGGTCAGTTGAACATTGGCTCGGACTCGCATACGCCGCACGTTGGCGCCATCGGCTGCGTCGCTTTCGGCATCGGCACCACCGATGTGTTCAATAGCTGGATTACGAAGGATGTGCGGGTGAAGGTTCCCGAGTCGGTGCGGATCTTAATCCGCGGCAAGAAGCGCGAAAATGTTACGGCGAAAGATTTCATCCTGAAGATACTCAGCCTCGATTATGTGCGCAGCGGAAAGGCGCTGGCCAAAGTAATGGAGTACGCAGGAGAGGCCATCGAAGAACTCAGCGTGGACGAGCGCGCCACCATGACCAACATGGCTGCCGAGATCGGCGGATTCACCGGCATCGTTGCACCCGACAAAAAAGCCGTCGACTTCCTGGTGGAACGCCGCGGCATGGACCGTAACAAAGCTCAATCCATGATCGCAGGGTTATACAGCGACGCCGATGCGCAATATGCCCACGTGATCGAACTCAATGCGGCTGAGATTACGCCAATGGTTGCGACCCCTGGCGACCCGGGCAATGGAAAGTACGTGCGCGAGTTGAATACACCTGTGCCAGTCGAAATCGCGTATGGCGGCACGTGCACCGCCGGCAAGAACGAAGACATGGATATGTATGCCGCCGTTCTCGCCGATGCGCTCAAACGGGGCAAGCGCGTGGCCGACTCGGTGAAGTTCTACATCCAGTTCGGCTCGCAAGAAACCCGGGATTATTGCCTGCGCAAAGGCTACCTCGACGTGTTCCAAAAGGCTGGCGCACATGTGATCGAACCGAGTTGCGGAGCCTGCATCAATGCCGGGCCAGGTGTTTCTACTCGTCCCGATCAGGTGGTAATCAGCGCCCAGAACCGCAATTTCCCCGGACGCAGCGGTCCGGGACAAATGTACTTGGCATCGCCGTTCACCGTGGCAGCCAGCGCTGTGGCGGGCTACATTGTGGAGTATGAGCCGAACGAAAAGAAAGAGTTGGTGGAGGCGTAGGGCTGTGCGCGTTCCTTGCAAGTGGTTGAATTCAGGCAGGGTGGCTGAAATCAGCCACTCCCAAACTTGCAACTTTTTTGCGCGCTTTGGGTTCAAATAAGTAGGCAGTTCAGATGGAAGGCGATCTGGAAGGCCGGCAGGTTCAAAAGATTTCTATAAGGACAAGGACTAAGGACCTGAACCAAGGGGGTTTCATCATGCGTTATTTAAAGTATCTGGCTTTGGTGGGGGTTTTGATGCTGCCGCTGGCTTACTCGCAGGCGCAGGTCAGCGTAGGTGTGGGCTTTGGTCCGGGCTACGTTGGCGCAGCTCCGGTTTGCGATTACGGCTACTACAATTATTATCCGTACGCTTGCGCGCCCTACGGCTATTACGGACCTGATTGGTTCGCAGGCGGAGTCTTCATTGGCGCCGGTCCCTGGTACGGCGGATATTGGGGCCGTGGCGGCTGGGGTTTTGGACGCGGTTTCGGCGGGAGGGGATTCGGCGGACGCGGATTTGACGGCCGTGGAGGTTTTGGCGGACGCGGCTTTGTCCGCGGTTCTGTTGGGGGCTTCCATGGCGGTGGTTTTCACGGTGGTAGCGGGTTCCGTGGCGGTAGCGGGTTCCACGGTGGTAGCGGTGGTGGATTCCACGGCGGCGGTGGAGGAGGCTTCCACGGTGGTGGATTCCACGGCGGCGGTGGAGGACACCGATAATCGAGTTTCGGTCGTAGCTCTCAGCGAGTAGGAAACCAACAGATACAGAAGAGGCTGGCAGCAAATGCTGCCGGCCTTTCTTTGCACGACGAGTCTGATTCGCCTTCTGCCGTAATAAGCCTGTACCGCCTCCCGCGTTTCTTGCTAGAATGTGCGGTTCGCGGAGTCGCTGGAGTAGTAAAATACCTGCATAGCTTTCAGGAGACGCCCACTTTTATGACCTACGTTATTGCCGAGCCCTGTATCAACACCAAAGACACCGCGTGCGTGGATGCGTGTCCGGTGGATTGCATTCATCCCAAGAAGGATGATCCCAAACACGCGACCGAGCCCTTGCTCTACATCGATCCGGTCGAATGCATCGATTGCGGAGCGTGCGTGCCGGTGTGCCCGGTTTCCGCGATCTTCGCGCTCGACGATCTGCCGGAGAAATGGAACGAGTTTACCGCTAAGAACGCCGCATATTTCGGGCGTTAACGGAGAGAACTGCAGAAAAAGAGCGCGCCTTGCAAGGCGCGCTCTTTTTCCAGTGTCACATTCGAGTGAAAACAAACGTTCCCTGTCCGCTGCACGCGGTAGAGCCCGTCAAGCTCCAGGTCCCGGTGATCGTGTTGTTCTGACCGACTCCTCCCTGCAGGACCAGCTGTGTGCCAGTGTTTGCAGTTGAACTAACCGTCATTCCGAAGGTGCCCTTCACATTGCCGCTGAAGTCACCGCTGAGGGTGAAGTTTCCGGTTTCGTTGGTCTGTCCATCCACAAAGCAGGAGCCAGTTGAGCTCAACTTGAAATTCGTTACGCTGACCGAGCCTCCGCTACTTTCGTTCAGGGATGTTGTGAAAGTGTAGGCCGTCGATCCATCCGAAGCATTCACCAGACTGGCGCTCCAGTTTCCGTTTACGTTTGTCGAACTTGAATTGCTGCTGCCACAACCCAACGCAAATATACCTACCGTAAAAAAAACAAGTAGCCCCAATGGTTTGAGCACAGTTTCCTCCCGAGATTTGCCGAAGCATTCGCCCCAAGCATGTTTTGGCAGTTCTAAGAAAGAGAACACGACACTGGCTGGGGAGTTGCCCCGGTACGGGCATTAACGTTGGGCTCGGTACGCCGACCCTGGTGCTAAGGGATTCGCTGTATTGTGGCAGAGTGGGTCGCTTCATATTCTCAAGGCATCAATTTATAGAAGTAAATTGACAGGCGATCATGGGTTAGTGTTTGCGAGAAATCGCAACATTCCGACCCTCACGATCGCCTTGCTTTTTCTTACCGCATAGCAAGACCGATCATCGGTCGCCAGTTCGACATTTCTATAAGTCGCCTCCTCTCCATTACAATCGTGCCTTGAGTTGGACCCCATAAGTTAGACCTGATCGGCCCCCCATGGCTTTAATGGAGTCGGAAGCGATTGTGTTGCGCACCTATCCTCTGCGCGAAGCCGACCTCCTTGTGACCTTGTTCACCCGCTTGGAAGGCAAAGTTCGAGGGGTAGCCAGGTCGGCGAAAAAATCGAAGCGGCGCTTCGGCGGAGCGCTCGAACCCATGACTTATGTGCGGGCGTTTTATGACGTTCGCGAACGTCAGGAGTTGGCGCGCCTGGACTCCTGCGAAGTGCTGCAGTCTCCGCTCGCCACGGAAGTCAGCTATCCTCGCGCCGTGGCTCTGGCGCATTTGGCGGAGTTGCTCGACGAACTGCTGCCCGAGCGCGAAGCCAACGACGCCATCTTCCGCCTCACGCTCTCTGTGCTCCACGCTTTGACGGGCCGCGAAGTGTGGTTGCCCGTGACCTACTTTGAACTCTGGCTGACACGCCTGGTCGGCTTTCTACCCGAACTGACGGAATGCACAGTCTGCGGCCGCGATCTCAACGGCAGCCGCGCCTATTTCCATGCCTTAGCCGACGGCTTGATGTGTCCTGAGGATAAGCGCCTGGCCTCGTCAGAGATTTCAAGCGACTCGCGCGCTCTGGCGGCGCAAATGTTTCGCGCTCCCGTGGAAAGCTTTGCGGAAGCCCCTTGGCCCAAGGCGCAAGCCGCTGACCTGCGTAAATTCCTGATCCAAATCCTGCAGCGCCATATTGAAAAGAAGCTCGTGACCGCGGGAATGCTGGAGAAGATGAGCGAGTAGAGGGACACTCTGGGATCAAGTATTCGATTCAAGGAGGCGCTATGAGAAAGCGTGGCATCATTGCGATGGCCCTATCATTCCAGGCAGCCGATTTACGGAAGTTTTTAATTCAAATCCTCCGGCGGCATATCGAGAAGAAGGTAGTGACGGGTGCAGAAGAAGACCGCTGTGGGAACCCGTTGAATCGTCCTCTGACGCCTGGGCCAGTTGCAGAATGGTTCTGGCGCTCCATTGATGCCATCAGTAACTATGGCGTCCCCGACGGGATTTGAACCCGTGTTACCGCCGTGAAAGAACGGCGCATACACGACTTTAAAGGACTTACAGGAGGCGGACGACCTCTAAGTCGTTGGAAATCCCCGGTAGCGGGAGCAGAACCGTAGCG
>Ga0209332_1000134_pt1 | contig 19325 bp, 16 predicted proteins | sample BlaSpr_A8_OM3_M1_FD_187974 | JGI IMG/M metagenome (GOLD analysis project Ga0209332, IMG submission 187974) | Forest soil microbial communities from Thunder Bay, Ontario, Canada - Black Spruce, Ontario site 2_A8_OM3_M1 (SPAdes) (version 2) | ecosystem: Environmental > Terrestrial > Soil > Boreal...
CGTGAGCGCTCTGTTCACGGCAACTAACGCGTTAAACATTTTGCGTTTGCCGGCTGGAAGCTCGGCGAAGCGCGCCTCCAAGCCTTTTTGCAGATTTTTAAGGACGAGTGGAACCAGGCTGACGTAAGTGATCTTATATTTTGAAAAGGCCTCGCGGACATATTCCGGCCGCAACGTGCGCAAATGCACGACGGTTGCTCCGCAAATGAAGGGCCCGAAGAAGCCCACCATGAAGTCAATGGCGTGATTCGTCGGCAAGATGCTTAAATAGCGGACGCCGGGCCAAAACGGATACCACGCGGTTAGCGCTGCGCATTGCTCTAAGTAACTATCGTGGGTGAGCACACATCCTTTGGGTCGGCCGCCGGTCCCCGACGAATAGACAATGCAGGCCGTGTCCTCGCGTTTCCGCGACACCAATTGCGGCTCGCCTTGTCTGCGAAATTCTTCCCAGCGGTATCCACCTCGCAAATCCGCGCCTGGCGGCGCTTCCGTCACGAGTACGATCTCCACCGCAAGCTTTTCGAATTCCGGAGATTGTGTAATGGCCCGCCATAAGTAGTATTCAATAATCAGAAAGCGCGCCTTGGAATGCGTCAGAAGTTGGAGATGTTCCGCTGCGGTTAACTTGTAATCCAGTGGAACCAGTACGCCACCGCAGAAAAAAATTGAATAGGCCGAGATCAGCCATTTCGACTGGTTGGTCATGATGATCGCAGCACGATCGCCGGGCATGAAGGCGGCGTCTTCGAGGGCGCGGCAAAGCGGACGCGCCATTTCTTTAAAGTCGGAATAAGTGAGCCGCAATTTTTCGCGCTCGCGATCCGCTTCTATCAGGCAAGTTTCGTTGGGCCAGCGCTCCAACGCATCCTTGAGAGCCGCACCGAGATTTTGGTATTGACTAAGATCCAGCATGCAGTCTAACTGGGGCGATCGATGGAAATCGGCGGTCGACCCTTATTTTAGCGACTCCGAATTTTAGCGGCTCGAGAAAAGCACGAGTTTACCAGAACATAATCCGAACCTTTGCTAAGTCCGGCTAGAAACCTGATCAGTATTCGATTCCGGCTCTGGCGCAGATTGCGGAGCAATGTGACAATAGATGAATGCAAAGACATCTAATCACAGCGGTACTATTGGCCGCAGGGACCATGCTGGCCGGAGATGGCTTCGGCCAGCAGACTCCAGCAGCAAATGCGCCTGCGGCAACGACTCAAGCGGCTCCCGCCGCCACAACTCCGAAATCGTCGACAACAGCGAAGACTCCGGTGAAGAAGACAGGCACGGCGGCGAAAAGCTCGACCGGCACGGCGCTGACGACGCGAACCCAAAAATTCAGCTACGCCCTGGGAATGGACATTGGCGGCAAAGTTGGTCCGAGCTTAAAAAAGCAATCGGTGGAAGTGGATCCGGCGCTGGTGTCGCAAGGACTAAAGGACGCTATGTCTGGGGCAAAGACACGTTTGACCGAGCAGGAAGCCCAAGCCGTACTAACAGAAATGCAGACCGAGGTCAGCAAGAAGCGGCAGGAACAAATGCAGCAGGCTGCGGCTTCGAACAAAGCTCAGGGGGATGCGTTTCTCGCCGCAAATAAAGCTAAAGAAGGAGTAGTCACCCTGCCCAGTGGCCTGCAATACAAGATTCTGAAAGCGGGAACCGGACCAAAGCCCACGGCGAGCGACACGGTGTCATGTAACTATCGCGGAACGCTCATTAACGGGACGGAATTCGATAGCTCGGCCAAGCACGGCGACGCGGCGAAATTTGGCGTTGGGCAGGTTATTAAAGGATGGTCGGAAGCCCTGCAACTCATGCCGGTGGGATCAAAGTGGCAGTTGTTCGTTCCCGCGAGTCTTGCTTATGGAGAGCGGGGAGCAGGAGGCGACATTGGCCCCGATGCCACGCTGATCTTTGAAGTCGAACTGGTTTCGATTGAAAAAGCGAAAGAAAACTCCAGCAAAGAAGATAAAAAAGAAGACAAGAGCGACGACAAAAAATAGAGAACAAAAATAGACGACAGCACGAAAGCCGGGCACGCTGTCCGGCTTTCATGCTCTAGCTGTATCTACATTGCATTGCAATTATTATCTTCCCAAGAACATGACGTGGACGTAGGTTCCTAACCTAACGTTATACGCGAGGTACCACCCAGGGTGATCGGGGTCGTCGTAGACGCTTATTTCATCTGAATCCCACTGCCAGTTGTTGGAGTACCCAACGTCATAAGGAGCTACGGAAAAGTTGAAACCGTTGAACCAGAAGCGGTCGGGACCTCCGCCACCTAGTCGCCAAACGTGACCGCGACCGAAGCCTCCAGTGAAGCGGCCATGTTCATAGGGATGATCGACATGGTAGCGCCTGTCGCCTCGCCCCGTGTCATGGCCAACCCATTGTCCGTTGGCGTGTACGTGGGGCGCTTCCGGATGGCCTTGCCGGTCGTTATAATGGCGGTTTTCCTCAACCGGACGCGTGTTTCGCGTTCGCGCTGGGCCATGAGCCGGAATGTTTTGGCGGCCGCCGCCGACTTCCGCGCGACCTCCGCCATGTTCTTCGCGGCCCCCACCCTGTTCTTGATGTTGGGCAACGGCTGAGAAAGAAAATGCGAGACAAACACTCAGCACTCCAATCAGCTTCTTCATTTTGTTTATCAATCCTCCAGTAGAAATAACACTGCCTGCACTTCGATGTTGCTGAGGAAGTTTAGGTTTGCGGTAAAAGATGATGCGAGTTTGTCCCCCGCGGAACTATTCGTAGCGAAGGGCTTCGATGGGATCAAGGCGGGAGGCGCGTATTGCAGGGATCATGCCGCTGATTAATCCGACCGCGCTGAGAATAAGGACGGCGACCACCAGCGTGACCGGATTAATCATGAGGCGGATATCTCCGGCTTCCGCGTGCTTAGCCATGGCACTGTACAGCGTGAGCCGTCCAACGGAGAAAGCAACCGCATAGGCGAGAATAATTCCGAGCAATCCGCCGATGAAAGTGATGGTAAGGGCTTCGGCAAGAAACTGCAAAAAAATGTGGCGGCGGCGGGCGCCTAAGGCCTTTTCTACACCAATTTCCCGCGTGCGCTGTGTTACCGAGACCAGCATGATGTTCATCAGGCCGACGCCGCCGATACCCAGGGTGAGGGTGCCGATAAAACCCAATAAAATTTTAAGGCCCAAGGTGATGATCTCGAACTGGTGAACCTGCTCCATCAGGTTGAAGACGAATAACGCACGGCGGTCTGCGGGATTAAATTTGTGTTGCGCTGCCATGATGTAGCGCACGGATTGTTCGATCCGCTGGTAGTCGTTGGTCTCGTAGTTGAACCAGATGGAATCGATGTAGTGCGTATCTTTAAGGTCGCTCATGGTGGTGAAAGGCACGTAGACGACACGATTGATATTGTCGTCGCCAGCCTGCATCTTCGGGGCGAGGATGCCCACGATTTCGAAGCTGATGCCGTCAAGGCGAATGTGCTCACCTAATGCGTTACGTCCCGAGAAAAGCTTTTCTTTAGTCTCTGAACCGATGACCGCTACTCGAGCGCGCTGGATCTGATCTTCGGGATTGTAGAAGCGGCCCTGATCAAGGGTAAGCGCGCGTATGGTGAAAGTATTGGGATATTCACCATTGACTGGCATAGTGAAGGAGCGAGTATCGTACTGAACATTCGCATCCTTGTTGCTGCTCGGCGTGATATGAGTAATCTGCGAAATATTGGTGGTTAATAAATCAACGTCGTCCAGTTTGAGGCGGACGGGGGCTCCCGCTTTTTCCCCGCCGGATTGCATGGACGAACGCCCTGGCACCACGATAAAGAGCTTGGTTCCGAAGTTGGCAAAAATATTGGCACAGGCGCGGCCGAACCCGTCGCCATAGGCGAGAAGCATAACAACAGTGGCAATTCCCCAAGCCATGCCGAGCATGGTAAGAGCGGTGCGCCGTCCGTTGTGGCGCATGGCATCGTAAGACTCTTGAAGCAGATCGCGAATCATAAGACCAAAATTGCAGGACTAACTGGAGGCTTCTATCGAGTAAGGCAGTCGTAACAAATTGCGCTCCACATTATTCCTTTCTTAACGCCTCGACCGGTTGCAGTCGCGCGGCCTTGCTTGCGGGATAAAGTCCGGCAGCGACGCCTGCCACTGTCAGGCTAAAAATGGCGAGTAGCGCGGTCTTGGGAACCAGGCGTGGGGGATCAAATCCGCCGGGACCATTGTAGTTGCCGAGGAGTGCCATGAATCCGCCGGCCAATGCCATTCCGATAAGACCGCTGACTAATGTGAGCAGAATGCCTTCTGCGAAAAATTGCAACAAGATGCTCCGGTTCGTCGCGCCGAGCGCTTTACGCAATCCGATTTCGCGCGTGCGCTCGGAAACGGCAACCAGCATGATATTGATGACCCCGATGCCGCCTAGCGCCAGAGTGACGAGGCCGACGGTTCCAAGGAATTCATTCATCGCGTCGAAAATGGTGCCCATCATTTGTGCCTGTTTTACCGTATCCCACCCCTCAAAAGCATCCACGTCGTGATAATCGAAGCGATGATTTCGGGCAATGATGCGGCGAACTTCATCTTGGGCAATCAAATGCTCATCGGCAACCCGCGGCTGAAAGTTCAGGGCAGAAATGGCGTCGTGCGATTCCTCGGCTTTAAGAGGGAAATCACTGCGCATGACCTGAAAAGGAATATAAGCGCGGGTATTGGTTGAGTTGTCATCACCGCGGCCGACACGTTGTAGCGTTCCAATTACTTCAAGGCGATGCCCATTGAGCAAAATAAACGAGCCGATGGCGGGGCGTCCGGGAAAAAGATTTCGCGTCATTTCGTCGCCCAGCACAACGACGTCCCGCCTCTGGGCTTCGTCAAGGTTATTGAGCCAGCGCCCCTGCTTAAGGGGTAGATAGCGGATGCCGTTGTATTGCGGCTCGGCCCCGGTAAGTTGACCGCTCGCGCTGGCGAATTCGCTCACAGCATGTACGTCATTGGTTGTAAGTACCGGCGTCACTGCCTTCACATGGGGAGCTTCTTTTAGTACGTCGAGATAGTCCTGGAACGTTAGCCGGTATTCTCGAGCGGAATTCATGCTGCCTTGGACCGCTGGAGCGCGCCCGGGAAAGAGCATCATGATATTTTCGCCGTATTCAGAGAGATTGCGTTTGTTGCCGCTTCGGAAGCCCTCGCCGAGGCCAACCAGCAATAAGAGAGAGCCGACTCCCCAGGCGATTCCAAACATGGTGAGAAAGGAACGCAGTTTGTGCGCCCACAGTGTGCCGAAGATCTGCGCGAAAACGTCAACAACTACTTGCATGAGTTCTTACGGTTAAAAAGGACCGGTGGCATCGCTCAAGCGGGGGCCATCAGCACATTATCAGGATAACAAGGGCGCAGCAATGTCGCACTAACCCAAGTAATGTATTGGGATATAACGGGTGAGTGAATCTGAGATCGATCTTGTTACCAGTTGCCGTGGGCGGTTTATTAATTCGTCGATGCCGCGGGCAGAATATAGAAGTTAATCGCGCCATGTGCCCTTCATTTTCGTTGGTGAACTCAATGCAACCACAGTCTTGCAAAGGACATCGAATGTGCTCGTGTCCAAACGCCGCCGCCAATCCCCGGAAAGCAGTTCTTTGACCTCGGCCACTCCGCAAAAGTTGCCGAAGAAGCAGGAAGCACTGTTTCGTGATGTCCTGATGCTCCTGAATCAGGCAGGAGTTCCATTTGCCGTATCTGGAGCTATTGCCCTGCAGAAACACACAGGTATCTGCCGCGATACCAAAGATCTCGATATATTTTTAACTGCGGAGGACACACCTGCTGCGCTCGCTTGTTTGATGAAGAATGGATTCGATTGCGAGGTCTCCGATCCGGTATGGCTGGCGAAGGCGCATCGCGACAACTATTTTGTCGATCTGATCACCGGAATGAGTAATGCCGTAATTACGGTCGATCCTTCGTGGATCAAGCATTCGCATCCCGGTAGCGTGCTGGGGGTTCCTGTGCGCCTGCTGGCGCCAGAGGAACTTCTGGTGTCTAAACTGTTTGTAACGCGGCGCGAGCGCTTCGACGGAGCAGACATAGCTCACATCATTTATGCGACCCGAGGAAAATTGGATTGGACGCGCATACTGGGGCATGTCGGCGATCATTGGGAAATCCTGCTATGGTCGCTCATGCTGTACCGCTACGTTTATCCGGGCAATAGTGATTATGTCCCCGCATACATTTGGCAGGATTTGATTGGACGGCTGGCGCATGCGACTTCCAATCCGGATCCGCACCAGGAATTTCGAGGCAGTTTGATTGATGACTGCATGTTCGCTATTGACGTCACAGAGTGGGGTCTCGAGAATATTCAATCTCGCTACCGGGCGGAACGAGCGCCCACCATCACCATGCCAGAAGAACAAGCGCCGAGTAATTCAACGGAGTCACAGCGATGAGAATCGCCGCCACCGCCGATCTCCACTTTACTCCGCAGCGCTACAACGCGTTTCGCGACCAGATGAATCGTGTGCGAGATGAAGCTGATGTTCTGGTAGTCGCGGGCGATCTTACGAACTTTGGACAGCCTGACGAAATGGAGCCACTGGTTAACGCCCTAGTTCGTCTTCGAGTACCGGTGATTGTTGTATTGGGCAACCATGATTTTGAAACTGGCAAAGAAGTCGAACTGGTCCGCATGATGACCGCGGAAGGCATCAAGGTGCTTGACGGGAGCGCGTACGAGCGCGACGGTGTGGGCTTTGCGGGAACGAAGGGGTTTGTCGGAGGGTTTGGCCGCGGAATGTTGACTGCATTTGGCGAGCCTGAAATCAAAAGTTTCGTTCGGGCGGGAATCGATGAAGCTGTGAAACTGGAGCGGGCGATGTCGCAATTACGGACGCAAAAGCGTGTTGTTGTGTTGCATTACTCTCCGATCGCGGCCACGGTTGAAGGTGAAGCTCCCGAGATTTTCCCGTTTATGGGCACGTCGCGACTCGCGGAAGTTGTCGATCGGCACGGCGCGGATTTAGTTGTGCATGGCCACGCTCACCATGGAAAACTTGATGGCAAGACCACCGCCGGCGTGCCCGTGCATAACGTGGCGATCACGCTACTGCAATCGCAGAATCCACCTGCGGTGTATCGCATTTTTGATATTTAAGATTTCAAAATTATTTTTTGCGGCGTAGTTTCTTGGCGCAAACGCAACGCAGCTACAGGGTTGTCCCGATTGTTCCGCACCGCTTCTACTCCTACAATCGAGAAGTCCGATTAGCGCGTTCAAAATCATTAAGTGTGTCCTTATGAAGATTGCTCAAATTGCCCCCTTATATGAAAGCGTTCCGCCGGTCGGATATGGCGGTACAGAACGCGTGGTTTCATGGCTGACCGAAGAATTGGTGCGTCTGGGCCACGAGGTGACACTCTTCGCCAGTGGCGATTCCTGTACTTCAGCAAGACTAATTCCGGGTTGTGCGGCTTCGCTTAGGTCTATGCCGGGGTGCAAAGATTTTTTATCGCACCACATCGTGATGCTGGAGAAAGTGCGAAAGCATCGCGGCGAATTCGATGTCCTTCATTTCCACACGGATTATTTGCAGTTTCCTCTTTGTCGCGAATGGAACGTGAATCACTTAACGACATTGCATGGCCGATTGGATCTGCCAGACCTGGTTCCGCTGTATCGCGAGTTCGATGACATTCCACTGGTCTCAATTTCGCAAAGGCAACGGAAGCCGCTACCCTATGCGAACTGGATTGGGAATGTTTATCATGGCCTGCCTGCGAACCTGCTGCCTTTCCATAGCGGAGCGGGAAAGTATTTGGCGTTCCTTGGCCGCATTTCACCGGAAAAGCGTCCGGATCGAGCCATCGCCATCGCGACTGCGGCTGGTATGAAGTTAAAAATTGCGGCTAAGGTGGACGCGGCAGACCGTCCCTATTTCGAGAAAACGATCAAACCTTTGCTAAGCCAAACCAACGTAGAATTTTTAGGGGAAATTGGAGATAGTCAGAAAGCAGATTTCCTCGGAAACGCGGTGGCATGCTTGGCGCCGATCGATTGGCCGGAACCTTTCGGATTGAATATGATTGAGGCGATGGCTTGCGGAACTCCCACGATTGCCTTCCGCGAGGGTTCGGTCCCGGAAATAATTGACGAAGGCGTGAGCGGATTAATTGTAGATAGTCTCGAAGAGGCAGTGGAAGCTGTCGATCGAGTCAGGCTTATGTCTCGCGCGGCATGTAGAGACGTCTTCGAAGAACGCTTCACATCGAGGCGGATGGCGAAAGACTATGTGAAGCTGTATGAAAAAGTGGCGAATAAGACTTTAACGTTCGAGGAAAGCTTGTTGGCAGAGCTCTCAGAAACCGACAACGAGCAAATGGCAGAGGATGCGGCGTAGTTGGAAGATGTAATTCAAATCAAAGATCAGTTCTATGTTTTAGCCACATCCTCGCTCGCAGACGATCGCACCCGCGTGCTGAAATGGGGCGAAACATTTGCGGTCTTCAACCGTCTCGGCGACGTGGAATCCATTGGTGTCGGCGAGCAAGGACTGTACCATCGGGGAACTCGTTATCTATCCCGCCTTGCCCTACGAATGGGCGACAAAGTTCCGCAACTCCTGCGTTCGACCGTACAGAATGATAATGGATTTTTAACGCTTGATATGATGAACCCCGATGTCTATCGGGATGGCGTCTTCCTGCCGCGCGGATCGGTTCATCTTTTTCGCTCGAAGTTTCTTTGGCAGGATGTTTGTTACGACAAACTACGGCTGGCTAATTTTCATTCCTACCCTATAAAGACCTCCATTAGCCTGGAATTTGCCGCCGACTATCTGGATATTTTTCAGGTTCGAGGCACCAAGCGCGAATTTACGGGAGAAATGCTTCCTCCTATCGTGGAAGAAGATCGAGTCGTGCTTTCCTATCGCGGACGCGACGGGAAACTGCGGTGCACGCGGTTGGAATTTTCCCCGGTTCCTGAGCGGATATCGCAACACTCTGTCGGCTTCGTTGTGTCCCTAAATCCGAAGGAAGAGACAGCGATATCGATTACCACGAGTTGCGAACAGCAGACTTCAAATCGATCGATCATCGACTTCGGTGTTGCCATGGATGAAGCGCTCTCGAGGTTGGAGCGAGACCGACGGCAATTTTGTGGCATCACAACTTCGGACTTCCGCTTCAACGCGTGGTTGTCTCGCTCTGAAGCTGACGTGCATATGATGATCAGTGGTAATCCGGAAGGAGCGTACCCGTATGCCGGCGTGCCCTGGTTTAATACCATATTTGGACGCGACGGCATTCTTACGGCGATGGAATGTCTTTGGGCAGCGCCATGGATTGCCAAAAGCGTGTTGAAGTTTCTGGCGGAGAACCAAGCCACCAGCATTGTGCCCGAAGAAGAAGCGGAACCAGGAAAGATTCTGCACGAGATGCGGCACGGCGAAATGGCGAATCTGAAAGAGGTTCCATTCGGCCGCTATTACGGCAGTGTGGATTCGACCCCTTTATTTGTAATGCTGGCGGGTGCGTACTTCGATTACTCGAAGGACGTCGGGTTTATTAAGGAAATTTGGCCGAATGTTCTTGCTGCGCTTGATTGGATGGATACCTACGGCGATCTCGACAAAGACTGTTACGTGGAGTATCAGGCTAAATCGAAAAAGGGATTGACCCAGCAGGGATGGAAGGATTCTCACGACTCTGTTTTCTATCGTGATGGCGTATTGGCCGCGCCTCCAATCGCACTTTGTGAAGTTCAAGCTTACGTATTTGGGGCCAAGAAGGCGGCGGCGCGTATCGCTGCGTGTCTCGGATTCCCCGAGCGTGCCGAAGTCCTCAACCGGATGGCGGACAGGCTTCGGGAACAATTTGATAGGGATTTTTGGGACGATGAGTTGAACAGTTATGTGCTCGCTCTCGACGGCAACAAAAATCCTTGTAGAGTGCGCTCTTCGAACGCGGGTCATTGTCTCTGGACCGGAATCGCAAGTGCGGAACATGCTGCACGCTTAGCGACGACTCTGCTGCAGGAGGACAATTTCTGTGGGTGGGGCATCCGGACCCTGGCTAGTGGCGAAGTACGTTATAACCCGATGTCTTACCATAACGGATCTGTTTGGCCGCATGATAACGCCATCATCGCGAGTGGCCTTGCTCGCTACGGATATAAGGACGAAGCCTTGCGCGTATTAGGTGCTCTATTTGAGGCCAGCACCTTCATGGAATTCAATCGTCTTCCTGAATTGTTTTGCGGATTTCATAAGCGCTCGGATGTTGAAGGGCCGACGCTGTATCCGGTGGCCTGCTCTCCTCAGGCGTGGGCCGCTGCCAGTCCTTACTTATTATTCGAGGCATGTCTCGGCATCACGGTGAATCCCGCCGAGCATGTTGTGGAGTTTGCATCTCCCAGATTGCCGCAGAGCATCAATTATGTTGACTTGACGAATCTGAAAGTCGGCGATCACGCAGCGGATATTCGCCTGCGGAGAGATGGCGACGCAATTTGCGCTGACGTAATTCGCTCCCACGGCGATGTTAAAGTCCGCGTGCGACCGTAGTTCAGGGAAGCGAGTTTGGGACCTTCCGGTTACGCCTGACAAAGTGTTGTGATTCCAGATTTAAAAAAGAGCTAGCTGTTCAAGCCGATTCGTTATTTCTTGCGCGCAGCAATCGCAACATTGCCGCTCTTGGCGCCCGGACCGCGTCCGCTCTGCGCGGACCTAATCGTGGACTCCTTCTGCAATTCTTCCGCGGCCTGCACCAAGCTCAAATCGCTTGGAACCTGGCGATAATCAGTACGAACCTCGTGTTGTTGTTCTGAGATGGTCCGCAAGAAGAGAATTTTGCCGTGCATATTGACATGCAACAACGTTACTTCCCAGTGTCCCGGAGCGACCTCAGCTTGCTGAACAGTAAACTCGCCGCCTTTATCGAGGTAACCAAGCAAACCGCCGCCAAACTTCACCGTTCTCCTGAGGCGGCCTTCAATTTCCGCGAACCTGTTGTCGCGGGTGTTGATCCAAATATGGCCTTCCATTTCATGGAAGACGATCGCCTCGCGCGACCAAGCATGATAATTGGGATTGGGTTCAAATAGCAGTTCGACTAGATCACCTTTGTGTTGCCCGTAGCGGACAGTGAGCGCGTCGGGCAAAACCTTGAACATGCGAGTAGTCTGGTCGGAATCTTCAGACTGTGCGCGCTGGCGTTTTTTCTGCCTATCGGGAGAATGCACCAAATTCAAGATGCGTTGCTCCTCTCGTTTTTGTTGTTCCTCGGTGAGGGGCTGTCCGTTTACGTATTCCAGGCGATCAATTTCGCCGTCTTTGCTCTCGATGACCAATTTGACTTCTTCTTTTCCTGCTGACTGTGATTTCACCTGATACATCCAGTGACTGTGATCTTCTGCCTGGGCTTTGAGTTCTCCTGCGACAGCGCAACGGAGAACTTCGTTAGCGCTTAAATCGGACTTTGTTTGAGAATAAACAAGAGAGGTTAAGAGCAAAATTAAGGAGCCAAATAGAGCTGCAGTTCGGGTGAAACGGTGTAAGGCTGAGCAGTTCTGCAGCGCATCCGGTGCGCTTGCGTAGTTGAGAATATTAGTGCCTTTGCCGACTCGCATGCCAAAAAACCCCCCGGGCCGTGGGCCGCTAAACTGTGAAAGTCCCATCCCCAGTTTAAACCTAAGGGAGGCGGCAAGCGGGCTGGAATCACATATCCACTGTAGTACAGGCAGATGTTTACTGTAGCGATGAAGAACCTGCTACCGGAGTCAGGGCTTATTTCTTTAGGGCTTGTCTTCGTCCGGGATAGGGAGTCGGGCCTCGAGCCTTTGGATTTTTAAAGGGCAATGGCGGTAAAAAAGGCGCTTCAAATCGGGCGTAAATTCGCGAAGGATGGCCGATGTAGCGTCAGAACTAAGAGACCCTGTGAAACGGCCGAGAGTGTCATTGACGTTGCGATAATGCTTCGGATAATACGTATTTTGAAGGGCGCTGGTGGACAAAGCACCGAGAATTTCTGAGGTATTGAATTCGCTTCGACCGTTGTCGCCGCGGGTGATGATCACTCGGGTAGCGGCGTACCAAGCGCGCCCAATCAAGCTGGTTTTCGTTGAATAAAAGTACCGCGGATCCTGATGTAGGACGGTGGAGAGCAAATAAGTCTGAATGAAGCGCCGGGATTCGGTATCGGCGAGTGTAGCGCCAAATCGCTTACCCCACCCCTGCATTCCGCCACCGTATTGCGGCCATTGATCCGACATCTGCGCTATACCCGCTTCATAGGCCGCGGAAGCAAACGTGTACGGTGAATAAGCCCTATATAAGAATATTTGCAGTTTGCAACGCGAAGACAGGGCAACGTAGCTTGAGGGCGCATCGGGAGTGGCAGCTACGCCCGCGGCCATAACGGATGCCGGCCCCTTCATGGGACACCCATCAGGATTCAATGCAGGCCTTCCGGGTTGAGCGACCGCTATCATTGCTGGATTAATCAATGCTGGATTAATCATCGCGGGATTAGAGGATGAAATGCCGGCTGCGGATGAAACTTCGACCGATAGACCTATGGGGGCTGCGACGACTGGAACCAACAGTCCATCAGAGATCGAGTTTCCAATGCCTTCTGCGGAAGAAGTTACGGGCAAAAGTCTCGCTGCTAGGGGCGTTTCGGCAAGTTGGGCTAGAGCGGACGATGCTAGCACGGTGATACCAGCCGCCAACACAACCGTGTGGACCAAGCCTCGGTTCTGGAGAACCCACACTTGTCTGGCCGAAATTGACATGCTCACCCACCTGGCACGACCGCGATTTTGCACAACATTTTGCACAACTAGGCTACTGTTTTGCACGTCACCGCCTTGATCAGGCAGCTTTGCGGGATCCCCGAATGCTGTTCGACTTGCTTCTGGTCGCAGCGGCTTTAACGGCGGCTTGGTGGCGAGCAGCCGATCCACGCTTTTTAGCGCTGGAACGTGCCTGCCGCGAAAGTGATGCATGCGACGCCGCGCTTCGCCCGTCCTTTTTCAATGCAGCGCTGATAGCCCGCGAGCGCGTGGCTGAGGGCTTGGATTTCGATCCACTTCTGCCTTTGGCGATGTCACGGGTGGCTTGTTGGCGGGTCTTTTTGGAAACCTTCCCTTCGGACGGCTGCTGCAGTTCAACCCCAGCGCGTCGCGCTTTCGAAAGGCCTATGGCAATAGCCTGTTTGGAGGAGGCGGCGCCGTGCTTTCCTTCCCGGATGTGGTGCATTTCCTCGCGTACGAATTCACCAGCTTGGGTGCTCGGCGATTTTCCTTCGCGCGCATCTTCCCGAGCTCGTTCTATCGTCTCCCGATCAGGCATAAAATCCTCCCACGCTAGAATAGAAGAGGCTTAGGCGAACAGATATCGTATGTACTCTGTAGTCTTCGTCGATCGTTGCTGTAGTTAGCCTATCGCGGCGCATGCCTTGGATGTAAGCACGCAAAAGGCCGTAGGAGAATAGATGCTGAGTAACTCAATAACTTGGCATTTTAGGAGTTACTGATGTTTATAGAACTGCACGGCGCGTTCATGAGCCTCGGCGGCTTTTCTGGAGCCAAAAGTTCCCAAGTTACGGCGACGTCCCGTTTTTGGGTCTTTCTTGCGTGAGTAAAGCCTGTATTGCCCGGTTTTCATCTTTCGGATCATTCTTTCGGATCATTCTGCGCCCCTTTTTCAGCTTTGGGTGATTCTGTGCGATTACGCAGCTTTCTTAGTTCTTGCTAATCTCGCTATTTTTCTTAAGTCGTTGATGAAAGCTTTCCTTTGAGTATGTCGAGCCTCTTCGTCGGGGCCCGCAAAATCGATGACGGATGAACGGTCGCTATCGCATAAGGGGCGATTGTGGAGTCGATAAGGTCTCCTCGCTGCCGGCTCACGCTGAAAGCTCGTCCGAATAAGGATTGAGCTGCAGTCGCACCGAGACACACCAGAACTTCAGGTGTCAATATGCTGACCTCTGTGTCGAGCCAAGGACGGCATGCTCTTTACGGCGGTCGCGAAATCGGCCATCAACATGGAGAATCCGCCATCTCCGACAAAGGCTACACATTGGCGCTCGGGATGCGCGATTTGGGCAGCGATGCGTACCGTAACCCGCTGGGTAAAGATAAGGGTAAAGTAACGAACACTCAGGCGCGGTACGCATTCTGTTGTCGTATGTGGCTTGAAGTTTTCATCCTCGGCGACCATATGCATTTCTCGGGGAAAGGCTGTATTGCGATAGTTACCGCCGGGGGCCAGACTTTGCGATGTGGATCTACGAGCTAAGGCGAACGATGGGCATCTTCAAAAAAACGTTCAAGGGCGGGGATCTTGTACCGGAATCGGGCATGTACACGGCGCTGCATTCAACGCCGCACCGGCTGATCTGGCGCGTTATGTACTTTGAAGGACACCGGTTTCAACGCTGCAAGCTGTGTCCTTTGGGGGTTTTGTATCGGCTTGAGGGACCATGCGTCCCCACTTCGTCACGCATTAACTTGCCAAAGGAGGAGTTGGCGGCCTCTGCTTGCAACTGACGGTTGCAAAACGAGTTCGTCGACGCGATGCAATCAAGAGAGTAGCCGTGGCCGAGACGCTTTTACGGTGGACCTTTTCGATTGCGCTAATTCGTGCCAGTTCAGAGTTCTGAGCGCGCACCACAGCGAAAATAATCGGAGGATATTCTATGCGGTTTTTACAATTGCTTGCAGTTTTGCTACTCAGCGTAGTGTGGGCCACAGCGCAAACCAGCCCGAGCGGTCAGACTCCCACCACCGATCCGGCCACCGGTCAGAGTAATACCGGCGCAACCACGACTGGATCGAGCGCTAATGGCACAGCGAGCATGAACGACTCGAACATGAGCAAGACAAACGCGGGGGCCGACGGAGTGCAGGGTTGCCTAAGCGGTTCCGACGGAAACTACACAGTGACCGACAAGAACGGTACGAGCTATCGCTTGACTGGAGATACGGCCAAGCTCAGTGAGCACATCGGTCACGAAGTAAAAGTCAGCGGCACGAAGAGCACCGCGGCCGCGACTGGCGCTAGCGACACCATGGGCCAGACAGGCGGGGCGCAGCAGTCGATTCAGGTTACCTCGGTAAAGCATATCGCCAAGACTTGCCAGAATCCTGGCGTCACCACGAAATAAGTATTGTTTAGAGTTAAAGAGGCCCAGCCGAATTGGCTGGGCCTTTTCTTGTTTATGAAGTTGCCATGGTAAGGAACTGAGAGTTACGAGTTAATTGATTCAATCGTAGAAGCATCAATGTGTCGCCGTCTAGCTTTACTACTCTGCCGTACAACCGCACCTTCCAGCGTCCGCTGCCGTGGTCGAGGGCGGTGACCGTGCGTACGGCGTCGACCTGCCGCGAAAGGGAAGCCATGAGGTTGGCCAAGAGGCTCAATCCTTCGCTGACGAAACATCCCGATTTCACTAACTACGCCGAGTGTCCGCAATTCTCGATTAGTGTAATTGCCTGATTTCGCCAGTTAGGCGTTTTGTTCGTGCTCGTGTTGAAGGGGCACATCGGCTACGAAGGTGTCCTCCGTTCTCCCCGTCGCGTTTCCCCTCATGGCCGACCACCAAGCTTTCCAACCTTTTTCGAACAAAGTTGCATCAGAGTCGCGTATCGCAGCAAAGGAGAGATCCAAATGTCGCTACTTCGCAGCCCCCGGCTCTCGTTGTTAATCACTTTGTTAGCATCAGTCCTGTCTCCCATACTTCTCAAGGCACAAGCGCCCTATCGGTTCTATACTTCCTATACCTTTGAGCCGAACATATATCAGAGCCTGCAGTGGACGCTCTGCATCTCGCCGGCAGGTAGTGGTTCTGAGAATGGCTGCTTTGTCGCTGGCTTTCTCGGGCCTTTTGGCAAGGCGGACGCGCTAATCGAAGGCAATCCATCGGTGGTTGACGCCAACACGATTACCCACGCTATCTATGTCGTCGACACCGAAGGTGGCCATGGAACCGGCGTCACCCTTTACGTGTATAAGGAGACCATCATCGTCAAAGATCCCGGCGCGTCAACTGTTACGCTCCTAACCACTGTTCCCCTGAAGCTAACCGGTGGCGGCTCCGCAATCTGTTCCATGGCCGGTAACGACAAATTTCTCTTCATCGGAACCAATCAGACCAAACACGCCCTCCGCGTGCGGAAGAGCGACCTAACCGTCACAAATGCCGGAGAGTGGGGCCTAGGTGCCACAGTAATCTCCATGAGCTCCGACAAGCGAGGATATATCACGATAAATTTCGGTGCGGGCGGTAGTAATTCTGGCAACATTCAGTACGCCCCGGATGGGTACTTCCTCGGCTACAGCGGACCCGAGTTCCATTTCCTGCTGAACACTAACATCGCCGTCAGCGCCGAAACCTTTGTGCCGTGAATGTTTCACGAATAGCGCGAAAGCCAAAGCCTCAGCTCCGGGGGCGCAGGGAGGCATCTTGCGAGAGGCATAGGTGAAGCTAATTAGCGATAAATCGCCATTTCACTAACTGAGATGTTTTTCACTTAAACAAACAGTCAACCCAACCGCAACAAATGTTCTCTCTTATTTCTCTCGTGATTCTCTCTTAGAAGTGATAAATCAAATCGCTCGCTGCGGTGAGCTGATTGTGCCGGTGTCCGCTGTCATAAGCGGGCTGATCCCAAGCGCGCTCAAAACGCAATTCCGGACGCAACTGTACCGTCGTCCCGATCCAATGGCACCACATAATTGTGTTCTCTGAATATCGGGTGGCGTAACCCGTGCGCTGACCCTTTTTATCGTCCAGAAAATCGCTGCGGAATGAGACGAAGTCGTGTGCGGAAAATTCCTTCTGCAAAAAATTCACCGCCGCATATTCTGGAGCAGTGCAACGCTGCTCCCCAGGCAGGCAATACGCGGCATTCGTCCCGATCTCCGGCTGAATCTTTCCCTTTAACGCAGGAACGTCGCGCTCATACATGTACCAGGACTCGGTGGCCATGTGCACCGTCTTCGAGAACTTGTGATACCAGGTCGCGTCATACTGCTGCACATTGTTGTAGGCATATTTGCCGTTGTTGATTCCGTTAGCGCAAAGGTAAAAATTGTCGTTTACAGAGCGCGTTGTATAGCTCACGCATCCCGTTGCGGACGGCTTCGCATCCTGCGCCCACAAGGCCACATCGTGGCCGCCCGTAATACCGGCTTGCACCAGCCAGCGGTCGTTCAACTTCAACGTTGCCAGCAACCCCGTGTCCGTAAAAGGATCGATCGCATAAAGCAACGAGTGACTGAAGACATAATTGTTGGGCGCTAACTGGGCTTCAATTCCGGGCACGGAGATGAAGCGGCCGAATCGCAGATTCATGCCCTGCGCGATCTGCGGAACATAAACATCAACGTACTCAAGCGTCGGATCAAATCCATATTGCCGATGATGGATTACCCATGGATCGCTCCAGTAACCCTTGCCGGTCGTGTAGCGATAATCCGTACCGTACAAGGCTGTTAGATGGTAGCCCCAGTCGATGTGATCTTGTTGCACCGAATCGGGCAGGCGCTCGGCATAAAGAACAAACTGATTCAGCTCAAAGCGGTTGGAGTAAACATCGTTGGCTTCAGGTTCATTGCGACTCGATGAGGTACTGAAATTCAGCGACGGATCGAACCATCCATATAGTTTCGTTCGGCTTCGCGCGCCATTGATGGCCGTCATCAGGGGATAACTGTTGGTGTCGGGTTCGCCAATCACCGGCGACCCTCCATACGACCAATCGGCGTTCGGGAAGGGCGGGGAATCGAGCGGCGATGGAGCGCCGCGGCGGGCCGGAGCCGGAGATGATGCCGGTGCCTCCGACCAGTCTTGCCGGTAGAATCGGGCCCAGCGCGCAAAGAAGCCATTAGATTCAGCGTTAGATTTTGGGGCTTCGGGCAGAGACTGAGTTGGACTCTCTTTTTGTGCCGAACAGAAATTGCAATAAAGCAACCCACATATCAAAAGTGAAAAGAAGGAGCGATAGCGGGGATAGGAATAGTCCTTGAGGCGCATTGAGGAATGACTTGAGTTTACTAGTTCTCTCGGCGCTAATACCCGACAAGTGCGCTCAAAGAACCTTTTAGGTGGAAGTGGAATGACAGTTGGTGGGATTTCCGTCGTTCGGGAGCCTGAACTTTAAGGTTTAGTTTCTCAGCACTACTTCAATTTCTCAGCCCCACTTCCGCCCGCAGCAGCGATTCAAAAATCCTGACGCCGTCGGTGCCCCCGAGCTCGGCTTCGGCAGCTCGCTCGGGGTGGGGCATCATACCCAGCACGTTGCGCCCCGGACTACAGATGCCGGCAATATTGTCGAGCGATCCGTTAGGATTCGCTTCTTTTGTGATTTCACCCTGCCCATTGGAATAACGGAAGATGATGCGGTTGTCGCGCTGGAGTTCCGCGAGTGTCGCTTCGTCGCAAAAATAATTGCCTTCCATGTGGCCGATGGGGATGGTGAGCACTTCACCCTTCTGGCACGCATTTGTAAATGGAGTGTCGGTATTTTCGACCTTCATGTGCACAGGCTTGCAGACATACTTCAATCCCACGTTACGCATCAACGCCCCGGGGAGCAGTCCAGACTCGCACAAAATCTGGAAGCCGTTGCAAATTCCGAGCACGAGCCCGCCGCCGCTCGCGAACTTTCTTACTGATTCCATCACCGGCGAGAATTTCGCGATCGCTCCGGTACGAAGATAATCCCCGAAGGCGAAGCCTCCGGGAACAATGATGGCGTCACAATTTTGAAGGTCATGAGAGTCGTGCCAGAGGAAGGTTACGGGCTGCTTCGCTACCTGCTGAACGGTCCAGAATGCATCGTGATCGCAGTTCGATCCCGGAAAAATAATGACGCCAAATTTCATCGAAGCCCTCAACTATCTTACTTCTATGGTAACAGCGTCACGATTCGCAATTCATTCAAAGCGTGTAAAACCCAACTAAGGTGTATCACTACTCGGCGATGAGACGTTCAAGCTTACCGCCGGAGAATCATTTGTCGCCGCCTCTTGATTACTGGGCATGCCCAGCCGGTACGGTGGCGGATTGTCGTCCCAGTTGATGCTGGAGTCGTAATCGTAGTCGTAGTTCAGCGGAGCGTACCAGTAAGGGCTGTAGCCGTATGGGCCGTACCACCAGGGATTCCAGCCGAGACCCCAATAACCGCCCCAGTAGGGCCATCCGAAACCTAGACCCCAGTTCCATCCGAAGCCCCATCCAGGGCCCCAGCCCCAGCCGTAACCGCGCCAACCGCCGCGCCAACCGCCGCGCCAGTTTAAACTGGAGCCACCGCGAGAAACTCCGGCTCCAACG
>Ga0209332_1000137_pt1 | contig 18927 bp, 21 predicted proteins | sample BlaSpr_A8_OM3_M1_FD_187974 | JGI IMG/M metagenome (GOLD analysis project Ga0209332, IMG submission 187974) | Forest soil microbial communities from Thunder Bay, Ontario, Canada - Black Spruce, Ontario site 2_A8_OM3_M1 (SPAdes) (version 2) | ecosystem: Environmental > Terrestrial > Soil > Boreal...
CCTCGGGAAACCGGTGCTCGTCATGCGGCGCGAGACCGAACGGCCCGAAGGCATCGCGGCCGGCACCCTCAAGCTGGTCGGCGCCGACCGAGCGACGATCGTCGCCGAAACGCGGACGCTGCTCGAGGACGAAGTCGCGTACGCCCGAATGGCGCGTGCCGACAATCCCTACGGCGACGGCCAAGCTGCGGGGCGCATCGTCGATTGGCTGCTGGCGCGCCTCCGCGGCGGCCCGCTGCCCGAGGAGTTTAGAGCAGTCTCGGCTGCGGGCCGCAAGACGGTGCGATGAACGTCGAGGAGGGTTCGCCCGGAGGCGGCCCAAACTCGGGAGGCGCTGCGCCGGAGGCCGAGATGCGCGCGTACCACGAGCGCAAGCGGTCGATGGCGATCTGGTCTCTCGCGCTCTCGCTTCCGGTTGGGCTGGCCCTCGTGCCGGCCTCTCCGGTGGCGGCGGTCGCGGAGGTCTTCGGCACCGTCTGCGGCGTCCTGAACGCACTGCTCTCGATGTGGGGTAACGAGCGCCTCGGCGAACATCGCAGCGTCGCGGCCTTCGTCTTAAGTAGTGTGCTTCGAATCGCCGTCTTCGGTATAGTACCGGTGGCGTTTGCCCTCCATGGTCCGTGGTGGACGATGGCGACCTACTTCACCGGGTTTTTTACGCCGCTCGGCGTCTACGCGCTCGTAGCGGTCCGCACGATCCGAACGGACTCTCCCTCTTGAAAGAACAGATCGGCGAACACCTCACCTGGACGTGGCCGTTCGTCGGCTCGGTTCACGCCGACACGATATTGACGACGTGGGTCGCCATGATCGTGGCGCTGATCTTCTTGGCTTGGGTGGGAAACAGTTACCGGCGCCCGCGGGTCGGAAAGACCCAGACGATCTTCGAAGGCGTCATCGATTACATCGCGGATCTGGTCTATGGCTCGCTCGGCAAGAGCGGCGAACCTTTCGTCCCGTTCTTCATCGCGCTCTTCATCTACCTATTCACTCTGAATCAGTTCGGGATCCTCAGCTACCCGCTACGCCTGCTCGGCGTTCCTTTCAGCGGTTCGCCCACGGGCGACCTGAATACGACCGTGCCGTATGCGGTGCTCATCTTCTTGATGATTCAAGTCGTCGCGATTCGAAAAAAGGGGCTGGGGTACTATAAGCACTTGGCTCAGCCGTTCTCGTTCATGCTTCCGATCAATGTGGTGGACGAGGCGATGCGGCCCGTCACCTTGGCGGCGCGACTCTTCTTCAATATTTTTGTCGGCGAGCTGCTGTTCATCGTGGTCGCCTCGGTCATCCGCCAGCAAGTGATGATCGGTCCGTTCAACCTCTCGCTGGCAGCGGCGATCTTGCCGACCTTCATCCAATTCTTCAACTTTTTCGTCGGTACCATCCAAGCGTTCATCTTTACCCTCCTCGGCATCGTCTATCTGTCCTTGGCGACGGCCGAGGAACACTGATCTTCAAAGAAAGGCACTATCGTGAGTTCTGAGGCCTTAGTCGCGGCGGCGACCATCCTCGCGTTCGGCATCATCATCCTCGGCGTCGCCTTCGGTTCGGCAGTCGGCGACGGCATCGTCGCTTCGAAGGCCGTCGAAGCGATCTCGCGCCAACCCGAAGCGCGCCCCAATATCTTCCTCTTCATGTTCTTAGGCATCGGCGTGCTGGAGGCGTTCCCGATTATCGGGTTGGGTTTGGGCTTCTATCTGCTGCTCGTCGTCGCCAACGTTCCCACCCTGCTCTCGCACGTTGCGCACGTGGCCAAATAGCGACGCGTGTTTCTCTCCCTCGACGGAACGTTCTGGGTCCAACTCGTCAACTTCGCGATCTTCTTCGCGATCTTGCGCGTTGTGTTTCTTCGTCCTGTGGGGACGGCGATTCGGAAACGGCGCGGGTATATCGAAGGCGTGAAAAACGACTACGATCGGTATTCGGCGGAGGTGCGTAGCCTGCGGGCGGAGGCCGAGGCAAAGCGCGCGGCCGCGCGGCGCGAAGCGGAGGAAGCCCTGGTGAAGGTGCGCGCTGAGGCCGACCGGCAGGCCGCGGGAGTCGCGGCGAGCTCCGCGGACCGAGCCAACGCGATCGCCGGCGAGGCGCGCGCTACCGTCGAGTCGGAACTCCAATCTGCCCGCGAGCGGGAACGCGATCTCGCGACCGCCCTGGCCGACCAGTTGCTGGCACGCGCGCTCGGGAGTGCTCGATGAACGGCGCTTTTTACGCGCAGCTCGCGATCTGGAGCGACATACTGAGCGCGGTCATCTTTCTCGCGGTGCTGGTGTGGCTTTGGGTCAAGTATCTCACGCCGGCCAGCATGGCGTCGCGCGATCGAAAGAACGCCGAGTTGCTCGAAGCCGAGCGGAAGCGCGACGCGGCGAAGGCGGAGGTCGAAGCCGCGCGCCGGGAACTCGAGGTTGCCGGCAGCGACGCGGCTGCGATCCAAGCGCGGGCCGAGCGCGACGCGATCCGCGCCCGCGAACGGATCGTGAGCGACGCGGCCGTCGAAGGCGATCGAGTCGTGCGCAACGCCGAAGGCGAACTCGGACGCGGGCGCCTGGCGGCGCGCGAGCGGCTACGCGACGAACTCTTGGCGCGCGCGCTCGAGATCGCGCGCGAATCGGCGAAAAAACTCGGCGCAGGTCCCGATCGGCGGCTGATGGGCGAAATCATCGACTCGCTGGAACGCGGGAACGCCTGATGCAGAACGAAACCGTAGCGCGCCGCTACGCGACCGCGATCTTCAGCCTGGCGAAGGAGCGGAAGGCGGTCGACGCGGTCGGCCGCGATCTCCAAGCGGCGCGCGCGGCGATTTTCACGAACGACGACGCCCGGCGCTTCTTCACGTCTCCGGTCATCGATCGCGCGAAGAAAACCCAAGTGTTTACCAAGGCCTTTGCCGCGTTCCACCAAGTCGCGCTGCACTCGATCTTGCTCCTCATTCGCAAGCGTCGTGAAGCGCTGCTCGGACCGATCGTCGCGGAATATGAAAAACTCGCGCTGGCCGACACCGGGCGCGAACCGCTCGAAATTACGAGCGCGCGCCGGCTGCCGCCGGCCGAACTCGAGCAACTCGTCGCCCGCCTCGGGCGCATCTACGGCAAGCGCTTCGAGGTGAAGCAGAGCATCGACCCGGCGCTGCTCGGCGGCGTCCGCATCACGATGGGCGATCGCCGCGTCGACGGCACCATCGCCGGCCGGCTCGACGAATTCGCTCGCGAACTCGCGACCAGAAAGTAAACGGATATGATCAACGCAGACGAAATTGCCGGCATCCTCAAGAGCCAGATCGCGAATTTCAAGAGCGAAGTCCACGAAGACCAGGTTGGAACGGTCATTGCAGTCGGTTCGAGCATCGCGCGCATCTACGGGCTCGAAGCAGTGCAGCAATCCGAACTGGTCGAGTTTCCGAACGGCCTTCAAGGGATCGCGCTGAACCTCGAAGAGGACAACGTCGGCGTCGTCATCCTCGGACCCGACACCGAAATCAAAGAGGGGATGCAAGTTCGGCGCACCGGGCGTATCGTCTCGGTGCCGGTCGGCGAGGCGCTGCTGGGACGCGTCGTCGATCCGCTCGGTAACCCGGTCGACGGCAAAGGCCCGGTGGAAACCAAGCGCTACCGGACGATCGAAAACACCGCCCCGGGCGTGATCGAGCGCCAGCCCGTCAAGCAGCCGCTGCAAACCGGCATTCGGGCGATCGACGCGCTGATCCCGATCGGCCGCGGCCAACGGGAATTGATCATCGGTGACCGCTCGACCGGCAAGACCGCGATCGCGGTCGACACGATCATCAATCAGCGCGGCAAAGGCGTGTACTGCATCTACGTTGCGATCGGTCAGAAGACGTCGACCGTCGCCTCGCTCGCGCAAATCTTCGCGAAGCACCAAGCGATGGACTACACGACCATCGTCGCGGTCGGACCGTCGGAGGCTCCCGGGCTCAAGTACATCGCGCCCTACGCCGGCTGTGCGATGGCCGAGGAATTGATGTATCAGAACAAAGACGTGCTGATCGTCTACGACGACCTCACCAAGCACGCGCAGGCGTATCGCGAGGTTTCGCTCCTCTTGCGCCGCCCGCCGGGGCGCGAAGCGTATCCGGGCGACATCTTTTTCTTGCACTCGCGCCTGCTCGAACGGGCGGCGAAGCTCTCCGATGAGAAGGGCGGCGGCTCGATCACGGCGCTCCCGGTCATCGAGACACAGGCCGGCGACGTCTCGGCCTACATACCGACGAATCTGATCTCGATCACCGACGGACAGATCTATTTGACGACCGGTCTCTTTTTCCAAGGCATCCGGCCCGCGGTCGACGTCGGCATCTCGGTCAGCCGCGTCGGCGGCTCGGCGCAGATCAAGGCGATGCGTTCGGTCGCCGGGCAATTGAAGCTCGACCTCGCGCAATATCGCGAACTGGCGGCGTTCGCCAAACTTTCGAGCGATCTGGACAAGACGACGCAAGCGACCCTTACGCGTGGCGAGAAGATCACCGAGATCCTCAAGCAGCCGCAGTTTCAGCCGCAGGCCGTCGAGGATCAGGTCATGCTGATCTTTGCGGCGACGCGCGGTTACCTCACCGACGTACCGACGCCGCGGCTCCAGGAGTGGGCGCGCTCGTTTGTCGACTTCGCTCACGAGAAGTACGAGTCGCTCGCGAAGTCGATCGCCGAGACCAAGCAACTCAGCGACGAAGCCGGGGCCACGCTGGTCAAGGCGATCGAGGAGTTCAACAAGACCTTCTAATGCCGACCGTTCGAGATCTGCGCGACCGGATCAAGTCGCTCAAGAACACCCAGCAGATCACCAAGGCGATGAAACAGGTCGCCGCGGCGAAGATTCGCCGCGCCGAGATCGCGCAGCGCCAAGCGCGTCCTTACGCCGAGACGATGTTCGCCATGCTCCACGACCTCATGGAGGCGGCCGGTTCGATCGATCATCCGTTTCTGCGGCCGGGTTCGAGCACCGCGCCGAAGGGCGTCATCTTGATGACCGCCGACAAAGGATTGGCAGGCGCGTTCAATTCCAATATCATCCGTCACGCGGAGCCGTACCGTTCGGGCGGCGCCCGGTGGTACAGCGTCGGAACCAAGGGGCGCAACGCGACGCGCCGTTGGGGCGCCGAGACGCCGTTCGCCGTTGCGCTCTCGGCCGGTCCCAAACTCGACGCCGCTCGGCAGGTCGCCGCGAAGGTGACCGACGACTTCGTCGCCGGCAACATCTCCGAAATCGTTCTCGTCCAATCGAAACTCGTCTCGACGATGACCCAACGCCCCCTCTCGCGCACGCTCGTCCCGATCGTCGCCGAGGAACGCGAGCGCGCGACCGGGCCGCGCGCCGTCGTCGAGTTCGCGCCCTCTCCGGAAGCCGTGCTGAAGCTGCTGCTTCCCAAATATCTCGAGTTCGCAATCTTCTCAGCGATGCTCGAGACCGACGCCGCCTTCTACGCCGCGCAACTCGTGGCCATGACCAACGCCACCGAAAACGCCGGCAAACTCATCGACGAACTAACGATGCAGATGAACAAAGCCCGCCAAGCAGCGATCACCAAAGAATTGCTCGAGATCGTCAGCGGTGCGGAGGCGCTCGTCGGATGACAAACGTGTGCGACAACAAACCAACGAAAAACCAGAAAGAGCGAAGCTGACATGCCTGCCACTGCCACTCAAAAAGCGACCGGGAAAGTCGTTCAAGTCCTCGGGAACGTCGTCGACGTCGAGTTCACCGCGGAGACGCTGCCGCTGATCAATACGGCGCTGCTGGTCCACGTGGGCAGCGGCGACGGCAAGGCCAACGGCCAAGCCAGCGCCGCGGCCGCGGCCGGCATCGAACTCGGCGGAACGGCGATGCAGGCGCGTGATCTGATCCTCGAAGTTCAGGACGAACTCGGGAACAATCAAGTGCGTTGCCTCGCGATGGGTTCGACCGACGGGCTCGTGCGCGGACAAGCCGTGACCAGCACCGGTGGACCGATCACCGTCCCGGTCGGCGAAGGGACGCTGGGGCGCATCTTCAACGTCCTCGGCAAAGCGATCGACTCGGACGCGCCGGTGAAGGCGGCCGCGTATTGGCCGATCCATCGGGATCCGCCGAATTTCCAGGCGCAGGATCCGACGCCGAAGATCTTCGAGACCGGAATCAAGGTCGTTGACTTGATGGCGCCCTACACGCGCGGCGGCAAGGTCGGACTCTTCGGCGGCGCCGGCGTCGGCAAGACGGTGCTCATCCAAGAGCTCATTCGCAACATCGCGCAGGTGCATAAGGGCTTCTCGGTCTTCACCGGCGTCGGCGAGCGAACGCGTGAAGGCAACGACCTCTGGCTCGAGATGAAAGAGTCGGGCGTCATCTCGCAGACGACGCTCGTCTTCGGTCAGATGGACGAACCGCCGGGCGTTCGATTCCGCGTCGGGCTCGCGGGCGTGACCATGGCCGAATACTTCCGCGACGAGAAGGGCGCCGACGTCCTGCTCTTCATCGACAACATCTTCCGCTTCATGCAGGCCGGCTCCGAGGTCTCGGCGCTGATGGGCCGCATGCCGTCGGCGGTCGGCTATCAGCCGACGCTCGCGACCGAGATGGGCCGCATCGAAGAACGCATCACCTCGACCCACAAGGGCTCGATCACGGCGGTGCAAGCCGTCTACGTCCCCGCCGACGACTACACCGACCCAGCCGTCGCGACGACCTTCAGCCATCTCGACGCCACGACCGCGCTCTCGCGCCCGATTTCCGAGCTGGGCATCTATCCGGCGGTCGATCCACTCGCGTCGTCGTCGCGCATCCTCGATCCGCAGATCGTCGGCGACGAGCACTATCGCGTCGCGCGCGGCGTCCAGGAGACGCTGCAGCGCTACCGCGATCTGCAGGATATCATCGCCATCCTCGGCGTCGAGGAACTTTCCGAAGACGACAGGGTCGCGGTCGGGCGGGCACGCCGTTTGCAGCGGCTCTTCTCGCAACCCTTCTACGTCGCCGAACAATTCACGGGCCGGCCCGGCAAGTACGTCAAGATCGAAGACACGATCGCGTCGTTCAAGGAAGTCCTCGAGGGCAAACTCGACCACGTTCCCGAGCAGGCGTTCTTCTACGTCGGCGGGATCGATGAGGTGAAAGCCGCCGCCGAAAAGTTGGGCGTGAAGGTCTAATGGCAAAGACGATTCCGTTCAAGCTGATCACGCCGACGGCGATCGCCTATGAGGGCGAAGCGGAGCTGGTGATTGCCGTAGGGACCGAAGGCGAAGAGGGGATCTTGGCGTCGCACGCACCGTTTCTGACGGCGCTGCGCCCCGGTGTCTTGCGGGCCAACGTCGATGAGGGCGGCGCGCCGAAGCGTCTCGAGTTCGCCACGGGCCAAGGCTTCATGCAGGCGCTCCCGGATCGGGTCACCGTCTTGGTCGACGAAGCCCTTAGCCGCGATCGGGTCGACGTCGCCGCGGCCCGAGCCGAACTTGAAGCGGCGCTCGACCACCTGAAGTCGCTCCAGCCCCAGACGGCGGAATACGCCCGCGAACAGGCCGTCGTGGATTTCGCCCAAGCAAAGCTCGCCCTGGCGGGCTAATGACCTAGCGCACGGTTCTTGCAGCGTCGGAGGTTCGGTCGGGGCAGGCCTCCGATAACCCTGGCATCGCCCAGCCGAGCGAACCGAAAAGAGAAAACCCGGTGTTTAAGACCTTCATTTCGATGCTGATCAACGACGATGGTCAAGGACTCGTCGAATACGTCATTCTCATCGCGCTGATCTCCGTCGTTGCGATGGCTGCGCTCCAAGCATTGGGCGGCCATGCGAATAACTCGCTGACAAACGCCTCTAACGCTTTGTCACCGGAGCAAGTACGCGACGACCGGTAGCCTTCGCGGGCGAGACGCTCAAGGGGTCGGCCTAGCCGTCGAGAAGGTCACCCTCGGCGACTAGTACTAGCGGCCTACCCCACTCGCCCGAGCGTCGGGGCTCTTCCAACTGCGGGAAGGCTCGTCCGGTGAACGATTTCGATCGCTTCTTGAAGTCTCCTCAACTGCGCGCCTTGCTGCAGCAACTCGACGCGCTCTATCTCGACTCTGCGAGCATTCGGAACAAGGTCGAGACCGAACGGCTGAGCCCGGCGGTCGCTCGCTTCTGGTTGACGACGATGCGCGCGCAACTTCGCCACATCGAGGAACTCGTCAGCGAGATCGCCGACGAACTCAACCGGCTACCGCGCGGCCAGCGCAACCACGCGGAAGACACAGGCTAACGCCACGCCCCCGCGCTGCGTTAAGAGAAGCATGAAATACCTCATCGCGTCCGCGCTGCTCACCGTCTTGACGTTGTCTCCGGCCTTCGCGCAACCGGTCACCAAATCGGTTCCGCAGGACGCCACGTTGAACGTCCAAGGCGACGGCGTGGTCGAGCGCGCCCCCGACGTTGCGCGGATATCGATTCAGATCGTCACGAACGACGACAGCGCGACGCTCTCGACGTCGAAGAACAACGACATCTACAACCGGCTGCAAGCGAGCCTCGCCCCGCTCGGTTTGACGGGCGACGCGGTTCGAACGACAGCCTACGGCGTCGTCTTCGTGCCGCATCCACCGGCCGGATTGCCGCCGGCGCAGCAGCAGCCGCGCTACGGTTACGTGACGACGCGCGCGCTTCTCGTAACGATCTCAAACCTCCCAACGGTCGGAAAGATGATCGACGCGGCGACCTCAGCCGGCGTGACCAACGTCGGAAACGTCAGCTTCGACTTGAAAGATCGCAAGTCGGTCTACCGCGCCGCCCTCGCGGTCGCGATGGAGGACGCGAGGCAGTCGGCTCAAGCGGTCGCGACCGCCGGCGGGTTCGCGCTCGTGCGAATTCATACGGTGACGGTCGGATACCAATACGTCCCACTGATGCAGATAGCGTCCGTGCGTGCCGCTGCGTCGCCGCCGACGCCGACCGACATTCAGCCGGGCGGCCCGATTTCGGTGAGCGCCCACGTCGACGTCACCTTCACGATCAAGTAGTTAGGCCGCGGGGCGTTTGCGTCGCGCGGTGCGCCGAGGTTTCTCCTCGGCCGCCTCGGCGCCTCGTCCGGTGCGCCGGCCTTTGCTCTGTTCGAGGCTGCGCTGCAAGACGTCCATGAGATTGACGACCTTGCCGTGCGTCGCCGGCTTGGCCTTGGCTTGCGGCACTTCTTTGCCGGCGGCCCGGGCCTCGATCATCGCCATGACTTCCTCGCGGTATTTGTCGCGGAACTTGCTCACGTCGAACGGCTCGCTCATCGTGTCGATGAGCATCTTCGCGACCTTCATCTCGTTGGGAGCCGGCTTCTCGCGCTCGGGAAACTCGAAGGTGCCTTGATCGACGATCTCGTCGGCGAAATGCATCAGTTCGAGGACCAGCGCGTCGCCGTTGGGTTTAAGCGCGGCCAAATGCTCCTTCGAACGGATGACGACACGCGCGATCCCAACCTTGTTTTCGGCGACCAGCGCTTCGCGCAGGAGCGCGTACGCGTGCTTGCCGCGTTTCTCGGGTTCGAGGTAATAGGGCCGGTCGAAATACATCGGGTTGATTTCGGAAAGCTCGACGAACTGCACGATGTCGACCGACTGCGTCGCCTCGGGATTGACGCGCTTGAAGTCCTCGTCGCTCAGGGTCACGTACTGGCCTTTTTCGAACTCGTAACCGCGCTCGATCTCGTCCCAGGGCACTTCTTTCTCGCAGACGCTGCAGGTACGCACGTTCTGAATGCGTCCTTCATCCTTCTTGTGCAAGAAGTTGAAGCGCAGGTCTTTGGTGCGGATTGCGGTTTGCAGCTTGACGGGGATGGTGACGAGTCCGAAGTTGATCGCTCCGGACCAAATCGCGTGGGCCACGGTCTTGCTCCTCAGTTCTTAGGCTGGCCAGGTCTTGCGCGCTTTGGCGACCGCCGGTTCGAGCCGCTGTGGCTTCCAATGCCGGCGGCCCCAGAAGTCGCCTCGCTCGCCGAGCAGGCGGACGGCGTTCTTCAGCGTGAAGCGCGTGAACTCTCCTTCGGTTTCGGTCGCGCGCTTGCGGGACATCGTCTCGATTTCCGCCCAGTCGAGCGGCATCGAGACCGGCGCCCCCGCTCGCGCACGCACGCTGAACGGAGCCACCATCGTCTTTCCCCGCCCGACCTGCACGTAGTCGAGGTAGACGCTGCCGAACGTACGTTTGGCCGGGACGCGCTGCAGGGTCGTCGTCTCGGGCCGGCGCCGATGCACTTCGCGCGCGACGACCTCGGCGAAACCGCGCGCGATCTCGTAGCTGTAATCGAGCCGCAAGGGGATGGCGAGGTGCAAGCCGGAGCCGCCCGACGATTTCACCAGCGACGCAAGGCCGATCTCGGCGAGCACGTCGCGCAACGCGAGCGCCGTTTTGGCGAGCGTCGCGAGGGTGCAGCCGTCGTTCGGATCGAGGTCGAAGAAAATAAAGTCGGGCGTGTCGATCGCGCCGGCGCGGGACGTCCAAACGTGCAGGACGATCGCGGCGAGATTCGCGACGTAGGCGAGCGTCGCTTCGTCGTTGCACAGGATGAAACTCGTGCGGCTGCGTTCGCCTTCACGGTTAGCGAGGTCGATCGTCTCGATCCATTCCGGCAGAAAGCGCGGCGCGTTCTTTTCGAAGAACGACGGGCCGTCGATGCCGTCGGGGTAGCGTTGCAAGGTCAGCGGCCGATCTTTGAGGTGCGGCAGAATGTACTCGGCGACGCTGCGGTAGTACCGAATCAGGTCGCCCTTGGTATAGCCCTCGCCGGGCCACAAGACTTTGTTTTCGTTGGAGATGACGAGCGTGCGCGAACCGACCTTGACGTTCGCGGTCGTCCGGCGTGCGCCGCCGCGTTTCACGCCACGTCCGCGCTGTGCTCGGTTCGCTCTCGGCCGATCGAACGCGCCGGCTTGTCGAGGCGCAGCCCGACGAAAACGGGATGACGCATGACCCCGTCGCGTGTCCATTCGGTGAAGCGCACCTCGGCGACGAGTTCGGGTTTGACCCAGTGGGCCGGCGTCTCGGTCTTGGGCGGATTCGCGAAGGGTGATTTTAGGCGTTCGAGGGGTTTGAGTTGCGCGTGAATCCCGCGCAAGGTCTTCTCATCGAATCCGGTACCGACCGACCCGACGTACACGAAGTTCCTTTTCCCGTCATAAACGCCGAGCAACAGCGCGCCGAAATGCTTGCGGCTTCCACGCGCCTCGGTCCAGCCGCCGACGACGCATTCTTGCCGGAGATGCGTCTTGATCTTGAGCCAGGCTTTCGAGCGCCGCTCTTCGTAACGCGAGTCGCGACGCTTCGCGATGATTCCCTCGAGACCGCGCTCGGCCGCCAACTCGAACAATTGCTTGCCTTGACCGAGCACGTGTTTACTGAAGAGCACCGGGCCCTTGCCAGTCAGGATCGATTCCAGAATCGCCTTGCGTTTCTCGAGCGGCTCCTTGCGCAGATCGCGCCCGTTGCCGTAAAGGAGGTCGAACACGACGAAGGTGACCGCAAACTTCGACGGATTGACGCGACCGAACCGGTCGAGGCGCTCCTGCAGTGCGCCGAATGACGAGCGGCCTTTCTTGTCGAGGACGACGATCTCACCGTCGACGATGACGGGCCGCTCGGTAAACGACTCCGCAAGCGACGCAAACTCCGGGAATTTCGCGGCGAAATCCTTGCCGTTGCGCGAGACCAGCGTAAGTTTGCCGTCGCGATCGATCTGGGCCAGCGCGCGATAGCCGTCCCACTTCAATTCGAAAAGCCAAGCCGGATCGTCGAACGGCGCGTCGACGCTCGTCGCGAGCATCGGCTGCGCCAAGCGCGGCAGAGGCTGTAATTTTTTTGCCGCGAGCGCCGAGCGCTGCGGCGCTTGGCGCGCGGCCGGCCGGCTCGACTGCCAGTGCGGCGCGCCTGGATCCTTCGCGATGTCGGCGAGCGTGCGGCCGGATTTTACCGACTCGGCGTGATCTTCGATGCGCCAACTCGGATCGGCATGCTCGTCGCGTTCCTTGATCAAGAGCCATGTGTTCTCTTCACCGTCGCGACCCTTGATGCGCACCAAAGCGAAACCACCGCGCAGTTTCTTCCCGAAGAGTTCGAACTTCAGCGAGCCTTTCTTGATCTGCTCGGTCGTGCTCGTCCCTTCTTGCAACCGGTACGTCCCGCGATCCCAAACGATCACCTCGCCGGCGCCGTAATTTCCCTTCGGGATGATCCCTTCAAAAGTGCGGTAGTCGAAGGGATGATCCTCGACGTGCATGGCGAGCCGTTTCTCGCTGGGATCGAGCGACGGGCCCTTGGGAACTGCCCACGATTTGAGAACGCCGTCGGCCTCGAGACGAAAATCCCAGTGCAGCCGGGTCGCGCGATGCATCTGGATGACGAAACCCTGACGCTTTGACGTGCCGCTCGCCTTCGTGTCGCGCTTCCCCGCTGGTTCGGGCGTACGGCCGAAATCGCGCTTCGCGTGATAGGTCGCGAGCGCTCCGGCAGTCCGGGGTGTTTTCTTACGCGCCGTCTTGCGCGTCACTTTGGCGGCCACGAAAAATCACTTCAACGCAGACGGGCCGCCACCGCTCGGTAACGACCCGCCGCTTCGCTAGACGCTTGAAGGTGTCCCTATTTCGTCGTGGTGGTGGTTGTGTTCGACGATGAACCGCTGGTTCCAGCGCCGGGGTTGGCCGGCTGCGTTATGGTCGTCGTGCTGTTGGTGCGAGTCGAATTCCAAGGTTGCCAAAAGAACAGCGCGACGATTACCGCGATGACGACGATCGCAACGATGGCGAACATCGCGGTCGCGTTGCCGCCCCCGTTGCTGACTACGACTGGATCTCGCATGCAGATTTCTCCCGTCAAAGAATGCGGCACGCCACGCCGCGCGTGGCCCTGCAAGTCTTTATTTTCCCAGGGCGGGTCGATTGAAACGCACAAGTCTTCCGAAGATGCTGGGACACCGCTTGCTTGCCCCCGGGCGGACGAGGACGAGGTGAACGAAGGTTTGATCGCGTGGCGCGAGTGGAGCGACGCCGCCTTCGTGGAGGCCCAGACCGCGGACAAGCCGATCTTGCTCGCGATCGGCGCGGTCTGGTGCCACTGGTGTCACGTCATGGATCAAACCTCGTACAGCGATCCCGAGGTGATTCGAACGATCGCCGAGCGCTACGTCCCGATTCGGGTCGACACCGACCGGCGTCCCGATGTCAACGCCCGCTACAACCTCGGCGGCTGGCCGACAACCGCGATCCTCTCGCCGCAAGGCGAGCCGCTAACCGGTGCGACCTACATTCCGCCGCCGCAGTTTCGCGCACTGCTCGGCGAAGTCGCCGACGCCTATCGCGATCGAAAAGGCGAAATCTCGGCCGCGCTGACGGAGCGTTCGGCGAGATTGCGCGGACGTCCGGCGCCGGAAACGGCGCAGTTCGACGTGCAGACGATCGCGACGGTGCGCGAATCGATCGAGGCGCTATACGACGACGAATACGGCGGCTTCGGCAGCGAGCCGAAATTTCCGATGACCGACGTCTTGGAGTTTCTGGTGTTGCTCTACGCGCGCGAGCGCGACGCGCGCGCCGGTGCGATGCTCGCCAAGACTCTGCTTGGGATGGCCCGCGGCGGTATGTACGATCACGTCGAGGGTGGGTTCTTTCGTTACTCGACGACCCGCGAGTGGACGATTCCGCATTTCGAGAAGATGGCCGAAGATCACGCCGGTCTCTTGCGCGTCTACGCGCGCGCCTGGCGCTTGCTGAACATCGTCGATCTGCGCGAGACCCTCGTCTCGGCGCTGGGGTATGTCCGCACCGTCTGGCGCGACCCGAAAAGCGGCCTGTTCGCCGGCAGCCAAGATGCCGACGAAGTCTATTACGCGCTGCCGCTCGAGCAACGGCGCGAGCGGGTCGCGCCCTTCGTCGATCGTACGGTGTACGCGGGTTGGAACGCGGGGCTCGCGAGCGGTTTGCTGGCGGCGGCTCGCGCGCTCGACGACGACGCGCCGGCGCGTCATGCCGCCCAAGCGCTGGATGCACTCGACGCCCGGCTTCGAGACGGCGACGGACTGCTCTATCATTACCGGTCAGCGGGTTCCGAACCGCAGGTGACCGGTTTACTGTCCGATCAGGCCGCGTTCTTGCGGGCGCTCCTCGACGCGCACGAGTACACCGGTGAAGCGCGCTTTCGCGAACGGGCGGTCGCGCTGGCCGAGCGGATCGTCGAACGCTTCGCCGCCGGCGACGGAACGCTGGTCGATCACGCACACCGCGAGAAACTGGGGAGACTCGACATCCCCGACCGCCCACTCGGCGAAAACGCGAGCGTCGCCGATTCGCTCTTACGGCTTTCCGCGATGACGACTCGCGACGCCTATGCCGAGAGCGCGAACTCGATCCTGCGAGCGTTCGCGGTCAGTTACGCGGCAGCACGCTTGTTCGCCGCGCCCTACGCGAGCGCGGTCGCCCGCGCGCTGTGGGGCGGTGCGAGCGTCGCGATCGTCGGCACAGCGCAGGGAAGCGAAGGGTTACGCGAAGCGGCGGCGCGCTTGCCCGACCCGTTCGTCGTATGCGCGACGTTTGCGCCGGATGACGCCGCCGCGCGAGCGCGCGGTCTGCGCGCCGGCGAGAACGGTGCGTCGTTGGTCTATCCATGCCGCGGCCTCACGTGCGGCACTCCGGTGCGTGATGCCGGCGCTCTGCGCGCCGCATTCGACGAGCTCGCCTAGCAAGCTCACAACGGACGGTAGAAGCGTGTCCAGTACCACACGCCCCACAGGCCGGCGAGCATCGACCAGGTGCAAAGGATCGCGCCGATCGGTCCGATGCCGCGCCGCACGGCGAGTACCATCAGGACGAACAGGAACGGTTCGAAATCAAGCGCGTGGCGCATCCCGAACTGGACGAAGCCCCAGGTGTAATAGAGGAAGCTCGGCAGTGCGACCAACACCGTCGCGGCCCACATCGCTGCGACCAGGCGCCACGGACTCCGGGCAAAGAACGCGAGCACGAGCGCGGGACTCGTCCAGGTGAGCGCGACGCCGCTGTACGTCGGCACGAGATACGGCGCGCTCGCGATCGTGTCGGGGAAGCGGACGAAGAACGAATACAATTGCAACGGAACGTGCGACAACGCGAAAGGCGAACCGGCCGCCGAACCCATCTGGTCTTGGTGATAGAACAAGGTGTAACCGATGTCGTACGGTACGCCGAAGCGGGCTTCGTTGTAGCCGATCCACAGGAGCGCGCACGGCACGAGCGTGGCAGCGTAGACCAGGATTCGCCGTCGGCGCTCGGCGGGCGGCGCATCGAAGAACAGCAGCGCGCCGTACATCGGGATCGCCATCACGAGCGCGAAGCGCGATTCCATCGCGCAGAACGCCCAGAGCGCGACCAGCCACGGTCGCTTCGAGCCGAGCAACTCGGCGAGCGCGAGTAACGTGAAGGCCGCCGACGCCACGTGCGCGATAAACCAGACGTCGCCGTAGATCGCGCACCACAAGAGATCGGTGCCGAGCAGCAGAAAACCGCACAGCCACACACGCGTCCGCACCGGGACGTCGAGCCGGCGCTGAATCTCCCAGCCGGCACCGACCGCGACCGCGCACAGCAGCACCGCGAACAACGTTTGGTTGACGGCCGTTCCCCACAGCATCACCGCGGGAAGCATTAGGAGCGCGGGCATCGGCGCCTCGATTGAATAACGCCGCCCTTCGAACTCGACCGCGTCGATGTACGGTCCAGGCCAATCGATCCACAAGTGGCCGTGCCGCATCGCGTCGGCGAGCAGCACGTAATTGTTATAGATGGTGGGATGCAGGTGACCGAGGATCGCGCAGACCGCGAAAGCGACGAGCCCGGCGACAAACGCGGAGGCCCCACGATAGCGAGTCATTTGGGCAGGAGGCGCAGGATCGTCGGATCATTCGGGATCGGTTCGATCCGAAAATCCTGATCGGTGTAACCCTGATACACCAAATAGATCGGACGCGTTCTCAACCAAGCCGGGTAGAACGCCTTATAGTCGTGTGGAAAACCGATGACGATGATGCGATTCCCAAGCCGGCGTTCGACATACGCGGCGTAGCCGAAGGACGTTCCTAATGTCCAGTTCGCAACCAAGATCGCATTGCTGGGAGTCCGCCCGACGACGCGGTCGACGAACTCGGTCGCGGAATTGTTGTTGCGGTTTTCGAAATTGGAGACATTCGTTACGAAGAGAACGAACGCCAAGCTGGCCGAGACCGTGAGCGCGATGCCGTCGACGAGGGCATCGCTCGGGTGAAAACACCAAACCGCTACGCGTTGAATGCCGACCGCCGTCAGCACGGCGGCGAGCCAAAACGCCGCCAAGAAATAGCGCTCGGGATCGATCGCAAAGAGCAGGCCAAATGGAATGCTCGGCAGGCATGCGGCGACCAAACCGAGCGCGAGTTGCCACTGGGCGCGTGTCAAGCTCACGAGTCCGAAGAGTGCGAAGACGACGCCGAAGAAACTGAATTCGTGCGTCACGGAGCTGCCGAAATGCGCCGCGACCATTCCATAGTTGTCGGCGTCGAGTATCGAGTGCAAAGCGTCGCCGGCGTGCGTTTCGCTGCCCGCCACGTAGTGTAGGAGTGCGCCAAGCGTCGAAACATGTTGATCGTCCCAAAACGGGCGGCCGGGCGGCAGCCCGAGGGAAAGCGTCGGGTCGACGTGGTGAGCGTAGAGATAGTTGCTACGCAGCGGAATGTAAAGATAAAGGAGCAGGGGCAACGCGAGATGGGCTGCGGCGTGCGCGAGCGTCCGCATTGGAACCTCGCGAATACGCGGGAAGAGCAAGAACGCGAGCCCGGGGGCCATCAAGACCGCGAGACCATGCGTCGCGAGGGCGAAGCCGTACGCTAGAGCAGCGCCCAGCAACGCCCGGTCTTCGCCTGTGCGCCGCCAGCGAACGATGAGCCAAAGCGTCAGCGCAGAGAACGCGATGAGCAACGCATGGACTTCGGCCCGCGAGCCATGCGTCCACACCACAGTACCGACTCCGAAGACGATTGCAGCAAACGCCCCAAGCCACGGTTTCCCTTCCAATTCGACCACGGTCGCGTAGACGCACCACGCCGCAAGCGCCATCGCTGCGCCGCACATCACGTTTATGCGCCAGGCGACGCTGCCCAATGGGACAGCGTGGCTAACGAGCCATCCGGAAAAGATGAATGCTGGGCAGCCCGACGGGTGGGGAATGCCGAAAATGTAGGGCACCGTCTGCATCTCGGCCGTATCCCAAAAGCCGACCGATTGCGGCGACGATGCGACGTAGATCGCGAACGGCACGACGAACGCGACGAGCCCGGCGACAAAGACCTGGAGTCCCCCACGATACGGAGTCATTTGGGTAGGAGGCGCACGATCGTCGGATCGGTCGAGACCGGTTCGATCCGAAAATCCGGATCGGTGTAAGCCTGGTTCACCAAATAGATCGGACGCGTTCTCAGCCAGATGGGATAGAACTCCTTGTGGTCGCCGGAGAAGCCGATGACCACGATGCGATTGCCGAGCCGGCGATCGACGTAGGCCGCATAGCCGAGCGCGGTGCCGTAGGCCCAATGCGCGATCAAGATCGCGTTGTCGGGCGTGTGTTCGATGGTGTGGTCGACGAGTTGGGTCGGCCCGTTGTCACGGCGTGAATCGAAGTCGGGGACGTTCGAACGGAAGATGCCGAGTGTGAAGGCGAGCATCAGCGCGAGGCCGAGGGCGTCGGTCAGAACGTCGCGGCGGTCGAGGTAAGCGACCGTAATGCGCGAGACGCCGACCGCCGTCAAGACCGCCGAAAGCCAGAATGCGGTCAAGAGATAGCGATCGGGATCGGCTTCGGGGTAAAGCAACCCGAACGGGATGCACGGCGTGCACGTGACGACGAGTCCGAGCGCGAGGAACCAGTCGGTGCGCACGAGCATGGCGAGCCCGAGCACCGCGAAGACCACGGCGACGAATCCGAATTCGTGAACGGCCGCCGTACCGAAACGCATCGAGACGGATTCATAGTTGACGAAGTTGAGCATTGCGCCGAAGCCGCTGCCGATGGCACTCGACTCGCCGCCCGCCATATAATGAAGAAATGCGCCGAAGTTCGCCGGATGCTGATCGTCCCAAAATGGGCGCCCGGGCGGCAACCCGAGCGACAGTGTCGGATCGACGCGATGTGCGTAGAGGTAGCTGCTGCGCAACGGAATGTACGCATAGAGCAGGCACGGCAAGACGACGTGGCCGGCAGCGTGCAGCAGCGTCTGAAGTCGAACCTCGCGAATGCGCGGGAAGAGGAGCAGCGTGAGTCCCGGCGCCATAAGCACGGCGAGCCCGTGCGTCGCGAGCGCAAGACCGTAGGCGAATCCGGCCACCAGCAGCGCGCGTTCCTCGCCGGTGCGGCGCCAGCGAACGACGAGCCAGACGGTCAGCGCCGCGAACGCGATCAAAAAGGAGTGGACCTCGGCCCGCGATCCGCGCGTCCAGGCGATGTCGCCAACGCCGAACAGGATCGCCGCGAACGCGCCGAGCCAGCGTTTCCCTTCCAGCTCGACGACGCTCGCATAGACGCACCACGCGGCAAGCGCCATGGCGGCGCCGCTCAGCACGTTCATCCGCCACGCCACCGTCCCAAGCGGGACGAGATGCCCGACGATCCAGCCCGCGAATACGAACGTCGGAAAACCGGTCGGATGACTGATGCCGAGGATGTAGGGCACCGTCTGCATCTCGGCCGTGTCCCAAAAGCCGACCGATTGCGGCGACGATGCGACGTAAATCGCAAACGGGATGAAAAACGCGACGATCGACGCGTACGGAACGTTGCGCTCCCAGATCGGCCAGGTCATCGTTCGGGACTCAGAGTGCGCGTCGTCGTCGCGGAACCTTTCTCCGAAACCGGACTCGCGGTGCAAGACGGAGTCATTTGGGTAGGAGGCGCACGATCGTCGGATCGGTCGAGACCGGTTCGATCCGAAAATCCGGATC
>Ga0209332_1000138_pt1 | contig 18793 bp, 18 predicted proteins | sample BlaSpr_A8_OM3_M1_FD_187974 | JGI IMG/M metagenome (GOLD analysis project Ga0209332, IMG submission 187974) | Forest soil microbial communities from Thunder Bay, Ontario, Canada - Black Spruce, Ontario site 2_A8_OM3_M1 (SPAdes) (version 2) | ecosystem: Environmental > Terrestrial > Soil > Boreal...
AAGTTGACGTGCTGGCGTCGCTGGCGCACGTCGCCGCCCTGCGAAATTATTGCCGGCCACAATTCATCGCACCGGCTGAACATGAAGCCGGAGAACTTGAGATTGTAGAAGGCCGGCATCCGGTGATCGAGCAGCAGGAAATGGCGGGCGGCAGCGAGCGTTATGTCCCGAATGACCTTTACTTGAATGCGTCCACACACACGATTCTGCTGGTGACCGGTCCTAACATGGGCGGCAAATCTACGTATCTGCGGCAAACGGCGTTGATCGTCATTCTGGCGCAGATGGGATCGTTCGTACCGGCGCGCTCAGCGCGGCTGAACGTGGTCGACCGGGTTTTCACGCGCATCGGGGCCAGCGACAACCTGGCGCGCGGACGCTCGACGTTCATGGTCGAGATGACAGAAACGGCAGCCATTCTGCATACGGCTACAGCACGTTCGCTCATTCTGCTCGATGAGGTGGGCCGGGGCACTTCAACTTACGATGGCTTGGCAATCGCGTGGGCTGCGGTGGAGTATCTGCACGCGCGCGTAAGAGCCAAAACTTTGTTTGCTACGCATTATTTCGAACTGACGGAATTGGCTGAGCAACTTTCTGGAGTAAAGAATTATCACGTCTCGGTCAAGGAAACCGGCGGCGGAATAGTTTTTTTACGCAAGGTTGAGCCGGGGGCGGCCGATCGCAGTTACGGCATAGAAGTCGCGAAACTGGCGGGTCTGCCGAATGAAGTAATCGCGCGCGCGCGCGAGGTGCTCAGCGAGCATGAATCGGCAGAACGCCAGTTGACAGAGCAACTCTCACCGGGGTCCGCGCCACCAGCGACGCAGTTAACCATCTTCACTCCGTTGTCGCAGCCGGTGCTGGAGAAGTTGCGTGAAGTAGACTTAAACAGGCTGACGCCATTGGAAGCTCTGAATCTGCTCGCGGAGTTGAAGAAAGAAATCTAGCCGGCAAGGAACTAAGTTAGAGTCGCACTGCATGCTCGTTCGCAAAACCACTCCCACCCGCGATATAGGCCAGCTATTCATCGTCGGCTTCGACGGCACCAAGATGACGCCGAAACTTGCTTCTTTGCTGACGCGTCTGCAGCCCGCAGGAGTAATCCTCTTCGCGCGGAATATAAAGAGTGCCGAGCAGACGCATCGGCTGCTGAACGATTGTCAGAAATGCGTGTCCACGCCTTTGTTTGCTTGCGTTGATCTGGAAGGTGGCACGGTCGACCGCCTGCGCGATGTGCTGGGACCAGCGCCTTCCGCGGCAGATGTGTTCGCAACGGGCGATCGCAAACTGTTCCGCAAGCATGGACAGCTGAATGGCGAGAATTGTCGCGCCTTGGGATTCACCGTTGACTTCGCGCCTGTGGTCGATCTGGCGTTTGAGGCCTCACGCAGTGTGATGAGTTCGCGGTCGGTTTCGGAGAATCCGCGCGAAACCGCCGCCTATGCTCGCGAATTTTTAGCGGGGCTTCGGTCTGCGGGCGTCCTCGGCTGCGGCAAACATTTTCCCGGACTTGGCGCGGGCACCCTCGACAGTCATCACGCATTGCCGGTGATCGAGAAGTCGATGAGAGAACTCTGGAAGGAAGATATTGTTCCTTATCGACTGCTGCGCACGCAGATGCCGATGGTGATGATTTCGCATGCGGCGTATCCGGCGGTCACGGGTGATCGAGTGCCCGCTTCCCTTTCGAAGTTGTGGATCACACAAATCCTCCGCAAGCAGATCGGCTACCAAAATATGATCGTATCTGACGATTTAGAGATGGGCGGAGTCTTGTCGGCGGCGCCAGTGGGAAAGGCTGCTGTGGAATTTATTCGAGCAGGAGGAGATTTGTGCCTCATCTGCCACCGCGAAGATCGGATCATCGAAGCCTACGACGAATTAAGTGAAGAGGCGGCACAAGACTCGAAGTTTGCAAAACGGGTTACGGAATCGGTGCGACGGGTGCTGGCATTCAAGAAAAAGTCGGTAAAAACGTTGCGCCCAGCAAAGCTGACTTCCGCAGCAGCGCTCGAAAAACTTTCACGAAAACTTTGGGAATTCGGCGAGCAAGTGAGCCTGGAGGCTCTGGTCCGGGCCGAACAAAGGGGCAATGGGAAAGTCCGGCGGCAGCGATCATGAAAACGAACGGCATGATTGTAGCCGGGGTGATGAGTGGAACCTCCGCCGATGGCATCAACGTAGCGCTGGTGCGCTTGCCAGAGACACAGTTTGCGCCTTCCCTGCCGGCTTCTGCTTCATCAGGACAAAGGAACCGCATCCCGACGAGGCCGGCGTCGTTTGAGTTCGAATTAATTGGACACGGCGAATACCCTTATCCACAAAAGGTGCGCGCTGCGGTACTGGCTGCCATGAATGCTGCGCAAGCAGGCGTGGCGGACTTGGCAAGGCTCAATTTCCTTTTGGGCGAACTTTATGCTGACGCAGTGATTTCGACAGAACGACAATTCCGAGTGAAGGCGCAATTGGTCGGGTGCCACGGGCAAACGCTTTACCACCAGAGTGAGCCGCGGACTTTTCTCGGACGGAAAATTGCCGCTACCTGGCAGACAGGAGAAGCGGCGATCGTAGCTGCCAAGGTCGGAGTGCCGGTGGTCTCGGATTTTCGTCCCGCGGATATGGTTGCTGGAGGCAAAGGGGCACCGCTGGTTCCGTTCCTCGACTATCTTCTCTTCCGAGATCCGAAGGTTGGAAGGATCGTGCAAAACATCGGCGGCATCGCGAACCTGACGGCCATTTCTCCAGGCGCGAGCGCAAGCGAACTGATCGCTTTCGACACGGGGCCAGGAAACATGGTGATCGACGCTGTTACCGAAAAGTTGTTCGCCCGCCCTTTTGATCGCGACGGTAAGATAGCGGGGTCGGGGAAAGTTTTGAATAAGGTCATCGACCGAATACTCTCTCAGAGCTTTTTCCGCACGCAGCCCCCTAAGACCGCCGGGCGGGAGGAATTCGGTCGTGAGTTTGTGCTGGCGTTTCTGCGAAGTTGTGGAGCTTCCAAGAAGCAGGATGCAGTCGCAACCGCGACGGCTCTGACGGCTCGGTCGATCGCAGATGCAGTCCGACGATGTGCAGGGGCAAAAGCAGGCGTCCGCAAGCAGTTGTTTCAGGAAATGATTCTCTCCGGCGGCGGAGCGAACAATTCCACTCTGGTCTCGATGTTAGCCGGCGAACTCGCGCCACTGGGAATACGGCTGCGACTCACCGACGAGTTTGGACTTCCGTCGGCCGCGAAAGAAGCTGCGGCATTCGCGATTATGGCCCACGAAACCTGGCACCGGCGGCCATCGAATGTGCCCTCAGCTACAGGCGCAAAGAGGGCTGCGGTACTGGGCAAAATTTCATTTCCGTAGTTTATTTGACGTGGTTTATTTAGCGTAGTTTATTTGACAGGGTCATCTTAGCCATGCCGATCTACATCTCCATGCTTCGTGGTATTAATGTGGGCGCGCACAAAAGAATTAAGATGGAACAGCTTCGGACTTCATTCGAAGGGCTGGGGTTCGAGGAGGTAAAAACCTACATACAAAGTGGCAATGTGATTTTCAAAACCGCTAAAGTTTCTGAACCGGTGTTGACCCGTCGAATTGAGAAGAAGCTTCTCGAAGACTTCGGTTTTCCTGTCTCTGTGATTTCAAGAACAGCCAACGAAATGGCCAAAGCCGTTCAGAACAACCCATTTTTGAAGGGTAGTGGAATCGACGCCGAAAAACTTCACGTCGCATTTCTTTCCGATGTTCCTGCGCCCTCCGCTCTGCAAAAATGTGAAACTCTGACCATCGCACCTGATCAGGCCTATTGTTGCGGCACAGAACTTTATCTTTACCTGCCCAGCGGAGTGTCCGGGAGCAGCTTGATGAAAAGTTCGCTTGATCGTGCACTTGGGGTCATTACCACCATGCGCAACTGGAGAACCGTAAATGCAATCCATCAAATGTGCGTGGAATGCCGCTGATGGTTCGGACAGTGTTTAGCGCACTGGCTGCCGTTTCGTTGATCTTCTCTCTGCTTTCGTGCTCGAATAAAGCTGATCCCGATACGCTGGTGATGTTGATTGAATCGAGTCCCACAAATCTGGATCCGCGCATCGGGGTAGACGCACAGTCGGAACGTATCGATAACTTGATCTTCGATGACTTGCTCTCGCGGGGCGATAACCTCGACGTAGCTCCGGGCTTGGCCGAGCGCTGGGAAGTTCCCGATCCGCTCACTTACATCTTTCATTTGCGCCACGGAGTGAAGTTTCATGACGGCCATCCCCTTACTTCCCGCGATGTAAAGTGGACGTTCGATTCTCTGCTGCAGGGTAAAGTGCGCAGCCCAAAGGCGGCGGTTTACCGCTTCGTCGACCGCATCGAAGCGCCCGATGACTTCACGGTGATTCTTCACATGAAGGAGCCATCGGCAACGCTGCTGTGGAATCTTTCGGACGGTGCGATCGGAGTTGTGCCTTACGGCAGCGGAAGCGAGATGACGACACATCCTGTTGGTTCCGGACCGTTCAAGTTTGTCAGCGCTGAGACGGACAAAGAAGTCTTGGTAGAGCGCAACGAAGATTACTGGAGCGAGAAACCGAAGTTAAAAGGCGTACGTTTCGCGGTGGTGCCCGATGCTACTACGCGCGCGCTCGAATTGCGCAAGGGGAGCGCAGATGCCGCCATCAACGCGCTCACTCCCGATACCGTGCTGGTGCTGCGCCGTGAGCCGTCGTTAGCTGTCGAACGAGCCCCCGGGACAGTGCTCGCTTATCTTGGATTTAATCTTCGTGATCCAATTCTGAAGGATGTGAGAGTACGCCACGCGATTGCCTACGCGCTGGATCGCGAGCCGATGATCGAATATCTGTGGGGCGGCGCGGCACAGCCGGCGCGCAGTATTCTTCCCCCCCAAAGTTGGGCATACAACGGAAACGTGCGGGCTTACGACCACGATCCCGAGAAAGCGCGGCAGTTACTTGACGCGGCGGGCTATCCGGCGGTGAGCGGAATTCGCTTTCACATCACCATGAAGACTTCTACCGACGAAAACACGCGGTTGATGGTAGCGGTGATACAACAGCAGTTGCGTGAAGTGGGAATCGCATTGGACATTCGCAGCTTCGAGTTCGCAACATTTTTCGCCGACGTCACTCACGGAGCGTTTCAACTGTATGGACTCCGATGGATTGGCGGTAACGAAGATCCCGACATTTTTGAATACGCATATCACTCGGCGAAGTTTCCGCCCAATGGGGCCAATCGGGGTTTTTATACGAATCCCACTGTGGATTCTTTAATTGACAGGGCCCGCCGCGAAGTTGATCCCAAGGTGCGGAAACCTCTCTACGCTGAAGTGCAGCGCATCCTGGCCGAAGAACTCCCCTCTATCAATTTGTGGTATCTGGATAATGTACTGGTGCACAACCGGCGTGTGCGCAATCTGCAGTTGAACCCGGCGGGAAACTACGATTTTCTGCGAACGGCGGAGCTGGGGGCAGATAAGAATTAGTCGGACGCTGGCAAGGCTCGCGGTAACGGGCCTGCGTGTGCCGGTGGCCAGGAGAGCGAGTCGAGCGTTGCTCGACCTGAACGGGCAAGAGTGCCCGTTCCCACACAAGCAGGAATGGCAGGCTGCGGTCATTGCTGACCGCAGCTTCGGCTTAACTCTTAACTCCTCTCAGGGCTGGCGTGAATGGTTCGAGGGCGGAGGTGTGACCAATGCCCAGGACCACGCGGCCGTTGACTTTCCCCTGCTTCAGGCGGGCGAGGACGTCATTGATCGAATTGAGGGGCAGGGTCTCGATGGTGGCTTTTACTTTGCCTTCGGCTGCGAAGGCGAGGGCCTCCTCCAGGTCAAGCCGGGTGCCCACGATCGAGCCGCGCACGGTGTAGCCGTTCAAAACCACATCAAAGATGGAGACGGGAAACTCTCCCGGAGGAAGGCCGTTCAGCACGCAGGTGGCCCCGCGACGCAACATGCCAATCGCTTGCTTAAATGCGATAGTCGAGACGGCAGTCACCAAAACTCCGTGAGCTCCGCCAATCTGCTTCTGAATTTCAGTGGGCGGATCTTGAATCTTGGCATCGATGGTGATGTCGGCGCCCAGCCTGCGGGCCAGCGCCATCTTTTCCGGACCGAGGTCGACGGCGGCAACGTGCAGGCCCATGGCCTTGGCATATTGAATGGCGACGTGACCGAGTCCACCAGCGCCAGAGATGACCACCCACTCTCCGGGACGGGCATTCGTTTCTTTTAATCCCTTGTAGGTGGTGACCCCGGCGCAAAGGATGGGAGCAGCATCTACGAAAGAAAGATTTTTGGGGATTCGTCCGAGATAGTCGGCTTGGCCGATTGCATATTGGGCGAAGGTTCCGTTGACGGAGTATCCGGAATTCTGTTGCTGGTGGCAGAGTGTTTCCCAGCCTGACAGGCAAAATTCGCAATGTCCGCAGGCGCTGTGCAGCCAGGCGATTCCTACGCGGTCACCTACTTTGAGATGTGTGACTCCCGCACCGAGCGCGGCTACGATGCCGGCGCCTTCATGGCCAGGGATAAATGGTGGTGTCGGTTTGACGGGCCAGTCGCCGTCTGCGGCGTGCAGATCGGTATGGCAGACGCCAGTGGCGATAATTTCGACTAGGGCCTGTCCTGGGCCGGGAGTGGGGACTGGAACTTCTTGCACGACGAGGGGCTTGCCGAACTGCTCAACCACTGCTGCTTGCATGGTTTTAGGGATGGCCATGATTTGTCCTCCTGTTGGACTAGGCTTACTTTATTTGGTCGCGGTTGGGTGGGCTGTGATATTGATCACAGCGGCTGGTGGAGTGGGTCACAAGGCGACGGAGTGAGAGTGCTGCGTTTGCGGTGCAGGAGTGGGCGAAGGTAAACTTGATGTTTGCTATGTGTGGATGGTGTTGAGGAAAGCAAGTCGAGCTTTGCTCGACCTGAACGGGCAAGAGTGCCCGTTCCCACACAGTTTTTGCCCATGCGATCAATGAGGAGAACTACATGTTAGTGGTCATGAAGGCGCACGCGACTGAAGAGCAGGTCCGCGGCGTTTGCGAAAAAATCGAGAAACTTGGTTATCGCCCACATGCAATGCCGGGCGCGCAGCGTACCGCCATTGGCATCACCGGGAACAAGGGCGAAGTGGAACAGGGCACGCTGGAAGAAATGCCGGGCGTGCAGGAAGTGATCAAGGTTTCGAAGCCCTACAAGCTAGTGAGCCGCGATCTCAAAGAAGACAACACTGTGATTCGGTTTGCCGGGACCGAGGCGACGATTGGCGGTGAGGGGTTGGCGATTGTGGCGGGGCCGTGCGCCATTGAAAGCCGCGAGCAGGCGTTTGCGGTGGCAGAACGCGTACATCGCGCGGGGGCGCAGTTCTTTCGCGGCGGAGCGTATAAGCCGCGGACTTCTCCTTATTCTTTTCAGGGATTGGGCGAAGAAGGGCTGCGGATTATGGCAGAAATCCGGCAGCAGTATGGGATGAAGATTATTACGGAAGCAATTGATAACGAATCACTTGATCTAGTGGAAGAGTATGCGGACATGATCCAGATCGGGGCGCGGAACATGCAAAACTTCTCATTGTTGAAGCGCGCCGGACGGGCAAAGAAACCGGTGCTGCTGAAGCGCGGTATGTCTGCGACGCTGGAAGAATTTCTGATGGCGGCGGAATATATTTTGAGCGAGGGCAATTACAACGTAGCGTTGTGCGAGCGCGGGGTGCGCACGTTCGCCGACCACACGCGAAACACGCTGGACTTGAGTTTGATACCGGCGGTGCAGCGGTTGAGCCATCTGCCGATTTTTGTGGATCCCAGCCACGGCACGGGCAAACGGAATAAAGTCACGCCGCTATCGCGAGCTGCCGTGGCCGTGGGTGCAGATGGGCTGATGGTTGAGGTGCATAACAAGCCGGATGAGGCGATGTCGGATGGTCCGCAGTCGTTGTTCCCCGATCAGTTTGACGAGTTAATGAAGCAGGTGCGGCAGATTGCAAGCGTGGTGGGCAGGACTGTGCCGGGGATTGGGGTGCGGGAGACGGTGGGGGTTAGCAAGTAGGTTTATGGCCGACATGACCCGAGTCTGGAGGGTTCTATGAGGAACTTCAAGAGAGCTTTTGCCAACGGCGTTGTGCTCACCATGCTCATCAGTTCCGAGGCTTTCCTGTTCGGCAGGGTCGTGCCTGCGCAGGATCAGCCCGACAAGACCTCCGACGCAGTGTACGAAGCGGGAAGCGGCGTGATCCCCCCAAGGCCGTGCACACACCCAACCACTCATTTTCCGAGTCCGCACGTGGAAAGAAAGTCCACGGTGTGGTGGCGCTATCGATGATCGTCACGGCAGAGGGCAGGGTGCGCGACGTCAAGGTCACCAAGAGCCTAGACGAAGATCTCGACAAACAGGCGGTATCGGCCGTAAGCGCATGGAGATTTAAACCTGGGACCAAGGATGGAAGACCTGTGGCGGTGCGCCTGCGCGCTCAAGTTGAATTCAATTTGTACTAGTAAAGGATTTAACCCATCCTGCGCAGAACTCGAAGGTTTGTGAAGTTTTTTGAGAGACCTGAGCCAAGCTGGTCTTTCCGCCAAGCTCGGTGCGATGATCCGATTATGCGAAACATCCAGTGATTGTGTATAATCTGATAATCTGATTTTATGAAAACGACCCCGATTTCGGTGACAGCTGCCGCGCGCAATTTTGCCGACTGCGTGAATCGCGTTCGTTATCAGAACGTGACCTACGTCCTGCTGAAGAATGGCGCGCCTGTGGCCCGTCTGGTTCCAGATAATAAGAAGGTCTGTACCGGCCCGGAGTTGGCAGAGGCGCTCAAACGGGTAAACCTGTCGGAAGCAGAGGCTAGAGCGTGGCATCGGGAGCTGAAGGCCGCGCGCAAAATCCTGAAGCCTCCCAAAGATCGATGGCGATAATCCTCGATGCCGATGTGATCATTAAAGGCGAAAAGGGCCGCTTTGACCTCATCGGATGGCTGGCCGCTCAAACCGGTGAGGAGTTGGAGGTAGCCGCCATCACGGTAGCGGAGCTGTGGCACGGAATCGAACGAGCCATGCTCGCGCACCGGCCGGAGCGCGAGCGTTATGTGCGCACGATTGTGGAGAAGCTTGAGGTGATCCCCTACACCGACGCGACAGCACTGGTGCATGCCCAGATTTGGGCGGCCCTGGAATCTTCGGGCGAAATGATCGGCTCACACGACCTGATTTTGGCGGCCACGGCTTTAGAGCACGGAAGCGCGGTCGCGACCTTCAACGAGCGTCACTTTACGCATGTGCCGGGGCTGAAAGTGATCAGGCCCGCATAGAGCTCCGCCGAGCTTTCCACGTCTAATCCTTCTTCTTTGTAAATAATCTTCCTCTTTCAACCAAACACGGCCTTGCGACATTCCTCTTCCTTAAGATCCCACGCTATGCAAAGAACTGTAAAGTGTGTGGATTTTTCTTCGGACATGCGCCAAGCTGGATTCTCGCCTTTCGCGCGGAAGGCGAGATCAGCGCGTGTGGCCTTGCGTTGTGCCTGAAAGCAGACCATGGATACGAATCTACGATTAGAATCTGCCACGGTCTACTTTTGATTACGCGAATCTGACTTATGTCACGCAACCACAAGAACAACTTGGCTGTGCAGGCACTTGTTCTGGGAGCGCTGCTGCTGGCCTGTCCGTGCGGAATGCTTGCCCAGCGCGGGGCGGGCGGACATGTCGGGGGCGGCATGGCCGGCGGAGGCGGGTTGAGCGGAGGGGGCAAGGCGACCGGCCTTGACGTGAAAGACGACTTAAAAGGTTTTCATGCAGCCCTGGCCATGCAAGCCACCAGCCAACAGATCATTGACTACAACTTGATGGTGAAGAGCACCGAGGTGGCGCGCACGGAATTGCAATCCCTTCTAGCAGCGGCCGCCAAGGAAAATAACTCTGCTGAACTTGCCGCTCGCGATAAGAGTTTTGGCCAGGCGCTCGAAGCCACGCGAAATCGCAACAATAAATTTCTGGAGGGACTTTCCGACCAGCAAAAGTCTGGCCTGAAGGAGCTGGTCAAGCGGCTGACTAAGACCGATTCGGAATTAGGGCAACAGGCCAAGGCGCTTGACGATAAATTTGAGGAGACGAAGACGCCCGGCCCGCAGATCGCGGATAGTGGAAAACCTCTCGAGGCTACGCTCATCAGCTTTCAGACTCAGCAAATCGATCTCGGAAAAGAGGTGAGCGTTGGGACTGCGAGGGATAGCCAAAATGCTGCGATCAGAATTCCGCCGGTAAAAAACTCGATGAACTTAGCAAACCAGCCGGTCGCCGTTACGACGTCGGGAACAATTGCGAAAGGGGCGAAAGAAGAGGGCGAGAATACATTCAAATTTGAACTAACCACGGACATGTCAGATTTGCAGCAAAACATCACGGAGGTTTTGCGTGGACAACTCGACAAGTCGGACCCGTGCGGCGAGCAGATCGCCGTTCAATCCGCAGTGCTTACTCCATCGGAGCCGGCAATCCTGGCTGTGGTGAACTTGCATTATGAGCGTTGGGCCTGCTTCGGGAGAAACTCGCCCAATGAAATGGCCGAAGGGAATGGCACCGTCGAGGTGAAGCTCACTCTGGCGGTTGAGAAGGACGGCGGGCTGCGACTGGATCCGAAAATCGATCAAGTTGAGGCCGAAGGATTGATGGGCGAATTGCTGCGCTCGGGTTCTTTAGGAGAGACAGTACAAGATAAAATCGCGGAGGCGATTTTTTCTACAGTGCTGCGAGGTTCAGATTACAAGACCATCCTCCCTTTCGCCGCCCAAGGCGAGGTAACGCTCCGGCGAGTAGAGTTCGAGGGTAGTGGTCCCGGACAGCTCAGCGCCGTTTTAGATGGAGAGCTTCAACTTTCCGCTAACTCAGCGGCAGCCTTGAACAGTGCGTTTAAGAGCGGCGAATTAAAAGCGACCGACACGAAAGCGCAATCCTCGGCGCAACCATCTTCAATACCACCATCCTCGGCGCATTAGCCGCGTGTGTTGCGAATTCTCTCTGATAATCTTATTGCTTCCTGAAAGCCACCATTAATGCGAAAAGTCCTCTTCATCATTGTTCTGATCCCTCTACTGTGCGGGCTGGGGTGGTGGTATTTCCGCGAGCAGGCGCTCCCGGACTACGGACCGGCTTACCGCGAATATGCTTACGTCACCAATGGCAAGAGCAACACCGTCAGCGTGATCGATTTGCGTACGTTTGAGCCGGCAAAGACGATTCCGGTGGGTATTGAGCCGACCGGAGTTGTGGCCAATGGAAAGAAGAATGAAATTTACGTGGTCAATACTGGCTCGAACAATGTGAGCGTAATCGATGCGGAGAGAAATGCTGTCGTGGCTACCATTGGAGTACACGGCAAACCTTACTTCATTGATGTTTCCGCAGATGGCAAGCGCGCTTACGTGGCGAATTCTGGGTCGGCCAATGTTTCGGTGCTCGACCTGGAAAAGAAGGTAGTTCTAGGCAATGTGCGGGTGGGCTCTGGGCCGGGACTGGCGCGGGTTTCGCCGGACGGCGCGACCGTGGTGGTCTCGAACCGTGGAGACAATACGGTCTCGCTGATTGATGCAAAGTCGCTGCGGGTGCGGGTCACGTTGCCGGTGTGTCTGCAACCGGAAGACATTGCGATCATGCCAGATTCCAGCAAGGCGTTCGTGGCCTGCTCGGGATCGTCCCAGGTAGCATCCATCGCGCTGGAAAACGCGAAGAAGCCCGGCGACGCGAATGGCGATCATGTGCTGGCGTTGCTGGATGTGGGGCGGACGCCGGTGAACCTGGCGCTGAAGCCGGATGGCGGCGAATTGATCGTGTGCGATTTCGATTCGGACAGCATTTCGATTATTGAGACGGCCAGTGACGAGGTGAGTAGCAGCGCACTGATTGGACAACATCCGACCCGCGGCGTGGTAACGCTCGATAACACACGGCTCTATGCCAGCAACTTTGGATCGGACAGCGTTGCGGTCTACGACATCGACTTAGGCAGACGAATCGCCACAGTGGCGGTGGGTAGCCATCCCGATGGGCTGGCGCTTTCGCATGACCAGAATTACTTGCTGGTGCTGGATACGCAGGCGGGCGATGTAACGGTCATCCAAAAGCGCACGCCGCGAAAGCTCGAACCGACGGAGTATTCGCTATTGACCATGATTCCGGTGGGCATGCAGCCGAATGGCATCGTGGTGAAGGCGTTTCGGATGGGCGGAGTGGCGAAAAAGTAGACGTCTATGCAGCGGGCCAGGAAAGGGGCCGTTCCTGATTTCCGAGTCGATAAGAAAACGCAGCCAGCCGAGTCTCTACGACGCTACCGGCCGCGCGCAAAATTTGTCGAGTGCTGCTTTGAGTTCGGCGGCGATGGCGGGAGCTTCGCGGGATTCGATATCGCGGCGCGGCATCATGTAGACCAGTTTGCCGTCGCGCAGAATGGCGATCGAGGGCGAGGATGGCGGCTGTCCCTTGAAATATCCACGGGCGCGCTCGGTGGCCTCGAGGTCCTGTCCGGCAAATACAGCGAACGCTTTGTCGGGATGGGTGGCTTTCTCTAGCGCCATACGAACCGCTGGACGCATGCGTCCGGCGGCGCATCCGCAGATGGAATTTACGATTACCATCGCTGTACCCGGCCCTGTCAATGCTTGGTCAACGGCTTCAGGCGTGCGCAATTCTTCGATGCCCAGCCGAGTTAATTCTTCGCGCATAGGGATAACCATAATTTCCGGATACATTCGTGTGGACTCCTCGTCGGTAGACGTGACTACATCAATTCTATCTTAGAATCGGCCGAAGAATTCAGCGAGACACCTGGGATTGTAGTTCGAAGAGCAACTATGGGTGCTCGCTCGGCAACTAATTCGACGTTCCGGGGTTCATGAGAATTGAGATTCGGAGTCGAATTGCAAAGGAGCCATACTGACTTATGAAGATCAGGGCGCATTTTCTGAGTTCATGCGTGCTGGCCGCCGCACTGGTAGCTTCGGTTTTCGGGACGGCTTGTTCCGAACATCGTCATTATCGAGTCTACGACCCGTACTACAGCGATTATCACGAGTGGAACCATGTAGAGGTTGACTACTATCATCAGTGGGCAAGAGAGAATCATCGCGACGAACACAGAGACTTCCGCAGCTTGCGTCCCGAAGAGCAGAAGGAATACTGGACATGGCGCCACAGTCACGGCGATCACGACCGACACTAGTTCTTTCGCGTATTCGATCGCTCGCGGATATACCACGGCGCATTCACGATGAAGATATGTTCATTGCCGCGCGCCAGAAGCACCCACTCCAACAACCGGGCGCGCTGATTGTGGAGAAAGTATTCGTACCATTTGTCCTCGACCAATTCTGGTATGACTACTGCGATGTGCCGCGAGGGATGAGTTTTCGATAGCTCCAGAAGGAATTGAACGATGGGGACGGCGATAAAGCGATAAGGGGAAGGCAGGATGCGAAGTTGCGGCGGCTCCTTTCCGGCCTCGCGAAACGATTTGCCCACGTAATGTTCCCACTCATCGTGGAGCAGGACCGAAGGCCCGTCCGTCTCGACGTGCACTGCAATTACTTCTGGAGAAAGACGGGAAGCAAATTCAATTCCCTGGCGAGTAACGCTGTTCCAGCGGTCGATGGCAATCACCGCGATGGGAGGCTGGGCGAGGCCCCGAACGTCAACTGGGTCCTTGCATAGGGTTTGCACCTTCACCCAATGATAATGCCGCCGAACAGAAACTAATAAGGCGATCACCGAAGGAATAAAAAGCAGCGTAATCCAGGCGCCCTCGACAAATTTCGCCAGCAGCACTACAGCCGTCGTGGTACCGGTGACCAGCGCCCCCAGGCCGTTCACGAAAGCGCTCTTCAGCCAATGCGCGCCCCGCTTCTTCCACCAATGCATGACCATGCCCGATTGCGAAAGCGTGAACGCGAGAAAAGCGCCGACGGCATAAAGCGGAATGAGCCGGTCGGTGACGCCATCGAAGAGGATGAGAACTCCGCCACAAAGGAAAGCCAGGACAACGATGCCGTAGGTGTAGACCAGACGCCTTCCCCGGTAAGCGAATGTGTGTGGGAGATAGTTGTTGAGCGCAATGGCGCGGCACAGGCGTGGAAAATCGGCAAAGGCGGTGTTCGCAGATAGAGAGAGCACAACCAGGATTGAGCCCATGGTCAAGTAGTAAAAGAAGCCCTTGCCGAACACCGCCGCAGTTAACATGGAGAGAACGCTTTGATAACCGGGCTTGCCCGGATCCGTGGCGGTGATTCCGTAGGCCTTCACGAGATAGGAAATTCCCGCCAGCAGCAGGGCCAATAGAAAAATGATCACCGTCAAGGTTCGCTGGGCATTTTTTACTGTCGGTTCTCGAAACGCCTTCACACCATTGCTGACGGCCTCCACGCCCGTAAGTGCGGTGCAGCCACTGGCGAAGACTTTGAGCAACAGCCAATAACTAACGACTGCCGTAACGGCTGGCGGAGCTGGGATGGGAAAGACCGGCTCGGGATGGCCTCCGCTAAGGACAACGCGAAGAATTCCTCCGGCGATGGTTATCAGAAGCGTACCCACAAATAAATAAGTGGGGATTGCGAAAGCGCTACCAGCTTCGCGCACACCTCGCAGATTCAAGATGGTGATGACGATGAGAATTCCGAGGCAGAGCGATAAGGTATGAGGCAGCATTTGTGGAACCGCCGAGACCAGTGCGCCGACACCCGCGGAGATGCCGACAGCTGCAGTAAGAATGTAATCGGCCAAAAGCGCCGCTGCGGCCAGCAAGCCGGTACGGGCGCCGATATTGAATCGCGCCACAGTGTAGGAACCGCCGCCTGAAGGATAGGCTGCGATGGTTTGGCAATAAGAGAAGTAAACGATTACGAGCAGAGTAATGATTGCTGCGCTGATCGGAATTATGTAGCGCACTCCCATAAGGCCAAGCGGCACTAGCAGGCTTAGCGCAGCTTCCGGACCATAAGCAGCCGAACTGAGGGCATCCAGGCCGAAGATAGGAATGCCTTGCGCGGGACCGACCTGCTCAGCCCGCTCGTCAGTGGTGGCGATGGGCTTGCCGACAATCAGATCGAGGATGTTCATGGGAAATGGCCGGCACAGGATCAGTTACACAATATTAAGAGCGGGATACACTGGCGGCTAGGAATAGATGCGTTCAGAGGCCTTGTCCTTTCCCACTCAGCGTAGAAACACATGCGCCGCATCTTTTACGCGAATCGTCGATTTGCGCCGTGTTTGCGTCACAACGTTATACGCCACCAGGGCGTGCCCTTCCACCATTAAGATCTCCTTGTCGCTGATCCAGCCTACCAGTGTGGCGTGCGGCAGAGAGATGATGCGGCGTGGAGAAAGCTCGCCGGTCTGTTCGTCGATGCTCTTCACCTCAACCACCGGAAGATCGAGGAGCGCTTTTCGGATGCGTTGTGATTCTTCTGGGTTGGCTTGGCCTTGCTCGGAGAGTTGGATGGGCTTGTTCGACTGAGCAGTAGCAATGATGGTGAGCGCTACGGCTGAGAGATCTGGAGACAACTTGCCGTTCTCGGTGTAGAAGCTGACATCGTAGTCAGAATTTTTGTAGGCGAGCTGCTCGTCGAATATCGTCATTATCTTTCCGCGAATACGCAGAAGAGTTTGATCATCGCTCTGATTGTCCTAGCCGCAGTAGGCGGTATCCGGAATCGCTTCCAGAATCGCAGCTGAACTGGGCGCGTCTAACATGCGGTGCAGCGGAGGATCGAGCTTCGTTGCCTGCCATTTGCCGTTTTGCTCCTCGTAAACTGAAGTCGCCTTGTAGACAGGCTGAGTTTTTCCGGCGATGAATTGCGTCAGCAGAAAGAACTTTCCAATCCCTTCGTCGGGAGCCGAGACGTCTCCGTAGGGGCAGGTCTCTTCGCAGCTTCCGGTCGGGCAGGGGCAGTCTGGCAAGGTCATCGAAGCCAGGTCTTGCCGCCCGGCACCCGTGAGATCAGTTTGCCAGGCCTGCCATGTGGTCTTGGTGGAAAGATCGACGCCTTCGCGTTGCAAGCGGCGAGCCTGATTGGCAAACCAGAACAGATGGGTTCCATCGGCAGAAAGATATGGCACCGGCGCGGATTCAGTAATGGCTACGTTTGATCCCGTCGAGGACGTGGTGCGGGAGATGCAGCGCGTGAGCACGGTTGCGGAACTGGCATTCCAGAACCAGACTTTCTCGTCCGCTGCCAAGTCATCTTCCTCGAGCGGCAGCGACACCGCCGGGGCGAACAGCAGTTGTCCGAGATGATTGACGGATAGACGCTGGGGCGAAGTTACGGCTTCTGGCGGAACCTTCACCGTCTGTTTGGCGGAGAAGGTCGCGGGATCGTACTCGGTTATTTCTCCGGGCGCGCGAAGAGCCCAAAGGCGCTTGCTTTGCGCAGCAAGCGGCGCGGCTAGTGTAAGGGCGATGTATATACTTGCGACTATATTTTGAGGGATTAAGGGCATGAATAGACCAGCGGCGAAAGGATTTAACCACAAAGGGCGCGAAGTAACACTAAGGAAAATCTTCTGCTCAGGGCTTCGTGTCGCCGTGTGTTCTTCGTCGTACTTCTCTGCGAGCCGCCGGAATTATCGTAATCGCGGACTCGCTGCCTTTGGGGCTCTTGCGTACAATGGAGGCTGAATCCAGATGAGTACTCATCGTGAGAATCCAATGACAACCGTATCAACTCACCCCGTCCGGCGGGAGAATGCTTCCGCCCAACTCCCCGAAGTTCCGCTTACCACCGAGGGTTATAGCGTCCTGCATCAGATGATGCGCTTTAGAAGGACGGCGTGGAAGGCGCTTCCCGAGACCACGCGAGCGGCAATTGCGCAGGAGGCGGCTGCGATGCTGGGCGCGATGGAGAAGAGCCGCGACGGTCAATCCGCGCTGTTCTCTTTGATCGGACACAAGGGCGATCTTATGCTGGTGCACTTCCGCAAATCGTTTGCCGATCTGAATCAGGCCGAATTGGAGATGGCTGGATTGCGGCTGAGCGAATATCTGGAGCCGACATCGTCTTATCTTTCAATCATCGAGTTGGGACTCTATGATTCGACGCTCAAGATTTACAAAGAGCTCACCGATCAGGGCATTCAGCCGCATTCCGATCAGTGGAAGGCTGAGATTGAATGCAAGCTTGAGCGCCATCGCGAGGCGATGCACCCTCGATTGTTTCCGGAGATTCCGCCGAACCGCTACATTTGCTTTTATCCCATGGACCGGAAGCGCGGCGAAGACAAAAACTGGTACACGCTGCCTATCGAAGAGCGCGCGCGGCAGATGAACGAACACGGACTGGTGGGGCGCCGCTATGCGGGGGAAGTGAAGCAGATCATTACGGGCTCGATCGGCTTCGACGATTGGGAGTGGGGCGTTGATTTGTTTGCCGACGATCCGCTGGTGTTTAAGAAATTAATTTACGAAATGCGCTTCGATCACGTGAGCGCCGTGTATGCGCTGTTCGGGCAATTTTACGTTGGGGTGCGATGTCCGGCGGCCGGATTGGAACAATTGCTGAGCGGACAACTGCCGAGGTAGCTGCTCATCTCTAAAACCTTTCACCACAGAGGCACAGAGACACGGAGGAAACCCGTTTTGTTTTTTCTCTGTGACTCTGTGGTGAAAGATTTACTTACTGGAGAACTCATGGCAACGTTGGGACTTATCGAATATAAGGATGCGAGCCCCGAAGTGCGGGCGGTTTACGACGACATTATGGCTACGCGCAAGACCGACTGGATCAATAATTTCTGGAAGGCGATTGCGCACGATCCCCTGACCTTGAAACGCACTTGGGAAGACATCAAACAGATTATGGCTCCCGGGGCGCTCGATCCACTGACCAAAGAGATGATTTACGTCGCGGTGAGCGTCACCAATCAGTGCAGCTACTGCATCGCGTCGCACACTGTCTCGGCACAGAAGAAAGGCATGACGAATGCGATGTTCAAGGAATTGATGGCGGTGGTGGGCATGGCGAACGAGACTAACAAGATGGTGACGGGATATCAGGTGGAGATTGATGAGCAGTTCAAGGGTGGGAAGTAGAGGGACGCCTGTAAGGTCGATTTATTTTACTTAAATTTGTCACCACCGAGTTACAGAGAAAGCCTTTTCCGGAAAACTTTTGTGTAGGAGTTTTTCCGTTCATCTCTTGTCTTGGCGAGGTTATTTGCTGGTCTTCGCTCTCGGAAACTTATATTCACATTGCTTCATGTCTACTTTCCTCCCGCGAAGGCGCACACCTTCGGCCTCGAGACGAAGGCGCTGTTCGATGGCGGAATCGCCGCGCAGTTTGATTTCCCCACCGGCACCCAAGACGCGTTGCCAGGGCAAGTTGAAGCCGCGATGCAATACTTGCGCCACCTGGCGCGCACGTCCTGGCAGGCGGGCGGCGCGAGCGATGGCGCCGTAGGTGGAGACTTTTCCGGGCGGAATGCTGCGAACGGCAGCTTCGATGCGCATCCGAGCCTTCGCAACTTTGTCAGGAGCGGATTCGTCGAAAACAGATTTGTTTGAAAACTTGATCGCACGTCTTTTTCCGGCGCGCCGTGGCGACAGACTGCTTCCCTTCTGCTGGCGTTTCTTTTTCACAGCGCGATCCATCCGATGCGAATCAGCCAAAGCGATCCGACCGAGACCAACAGCCACAATATTATTCCCTGCAACAACGGACGGTGGCCAACGCGTTTGATGGTCGCCACAGAAATCCCGGTTCCGATTAGAAAGAGAGTAGCAGTCAATCCTATCTTTGCTGCCTTTACCGC
>Ga0209332_1000139_pt1 | contig 18756 bp, 21 predicted proteins | sample BlaSpr_A8_OM3_M1_FD_187974 | JGI IMG/M metagenome (GOLD analysis project Ga0209332, IMG submission 187974) | Forest soil microbial communities from Thunder Bay, Ontario, Canada - Black Spruce, Ontario site 2_A8_OM3_M1 (SPAdes) (version 2) | ecosystem: Environmental > Terrestrial > Soil > Boreal...
GGGAATGGCGTCATTGCGAGCCATGCTCGAACATGCCAACCGCTACGGTCTGAAATATATCTTCGTTCATGACGCGTATTACGAGCCTCTGCTCACGTTTGTTGGATGGCGCAAGATTGAGACCTTCGACAATGGAGCGGTGACGGTATGGTCGAAAGACGACGTGCCGCCGGCGCATCCGATCCAGTCGGACGCAATGCCAACGGCCTTTCAGGGTGTGCTGTGGGGAACGCTACCGATCGGCGTTAGTTTCCTGGCAATAATCCTAGAGTTTCTCTTGCCTAATCCGCGGCGGGTGACAGGAACGGTCAGGGTTTCGGGGCGCGCAGAACATTCCGTGGCCTGATGACGAAACTCTTGACGGAACTAATGACGGATAACTAACGGCGCAGACGCACATGCACACGCATATGAATATGCATAAGGACCGAAAATGAAATTCATTCTGCCCATAATTCTTGCCATTGCCACGGTCGTGCTGATCGGAGTGGCGTTCGTGGCGTCGGGAACTGTCGTAGGCAAAACCGTCGGTATCGAAGCGGGTTCCGCGATGTACGGCCTGACGCCCAAGGCCAGCACTCCTGATCAGGCGCTTACGAACTTGCTGGTGGACGTGAAGCGGCGAAATTGGGATCAGGCATACGGCGAAATTTCAAACCCACAAGTCGCCACGAAACAATCGTTCATTCAGGCTTGGACGGGCTCTTACGGCAGCCTCAGGACATTTTCCGCCCTTGAGAGCTTTGAAGTTCGCCCAATGCATATTACCAATGACGCAGCTCAAATGCGGGTTCGGCTGCGCTGGACTACGCCGATCGGTCCGCTTGAAGACGTGCGGGATTTTCACCTCGCCAAAGTCGGCGACATTTGGAAGACGGTGTGGTCGAAGACTGACGTGCCGAATGTTCCTTCACAAATTATTCCGGTCACCTACCTGCGCTGGGATCTGGTGAGTGCAGCCGGAGACGATGAATGGGGAGCGAAGAATATCGATGCTCCGCACGTGCGAATCATTTCCATGAACCCCTTGGATTTCGCCGAAGGCGCGGTGGTATTGGGCGAAGTGGTGAATGAAGATACGATCCCCGCTTTCGTCAACGTGACCGCAACACTGGTCGATGCTTCGGGAAATGCGATTGACGAGGAGACAAGCTTCGACAAGATCGATCACATTCTTCTCCCGAAACAGGTGACGCCGTATCGCATCGACTTTCCAAAAGTGAATCTAAAAAATGTGAAGAATGTTCGCATGAATGTGAAGGCCACGCTGGTTCCTGCATCGGCTGATCCCGTCATCGGCGTGATGAATCAGAAAGTCGATCCTGACTACCAGGGCAAAAGCGTTCTGCGCGGAGATCTGCTGAATGAAAGCGGGCAGACCGTCAACATTCCGCACGTGATTGCTAGTTTGTACGACAACAACGGCAAAGTAATTTGGGTTGCGGACGGCTATGTCGAGCACTCGCTGCTGCCGCAAACGGCGGCGCCATTCGAAATTGAGATTCCGAAAAACATGGTGCCGAAGGTGTCGAACTTCCACGTCGTGGTGAATCAATACAGCATGGGTAGGAACTAAGGATGCGACGCTTGTATCTGAATAGCGCGAATGGTTTTCTGGCGGCTTGCCTCGTGGCGGCGCTCGCTGCATCCTGCTCGGCGCAAAATATTACCGTGCCCATATCTGCTGTCGCGGGAGAACCAGCCTCGATAGCGATCACGGGAAGTGGCAAAGCGACCTTGTACATTTTGGGTCCGGGCATTTCCACGAAGCAGGAAGTCAACCTGGGCGAGGATCTCAAACTGCGCGGCGATGCCCTGAGAAACGCGGGCGATTACCACATTATCGCCTGTTCCGATTCTTGCCACAGCGCGACGTTTTATGTGAGCGCGGCAAAACCTGCGAGCCTTACTTTTCTGGTGCATCCATCGCGCGTGCCCGTCGCGCAGCAGGATGCGGTTAGCGGCGTGGCATTTCCTTTCGATCAATTTCACAATCTCGTGTTCACGCCGCAGACAATTAATTTTCAGCTCTCGGCGGGCAATGCATCCTTGCTCAATCGATCGGTCAACACGCAGGCAGGAGTTGCGTGGTTCCGCACCTCGTCGGGCAAATCTGCCGGAGCGTTGCAAGTGGTCGCCTCTTTGAACGATTTCAACGCGCGGCGCGTGGTGCAACAGGTGGCGTCAGATCCTTGCAATTTAAGAATTACCGGCCAGCGTAACGCGCAGGGAATTCTGGTGCAGACCGAGCCGGTGCATGATTGCTCGGGCAATCCCGTACCGGATGGGACGATTGTTAGTTTTACGGCGACCGCGGCCAGCGGCAAAAGCACCGTGGATGCGCCGATCAAGAAAGGCGTGGCCCGCGCGCAGATGGCAGCATCAGGCTCGGCCGTAATTTCCGGCGCGTCAGGCGTGGTGATGGGCAATGAAGTACGAGTAGGAGGGCAGCCATGATTCGCAACTTCCCTGCTCACTCTTACGCACGAATCTCATGCTCGCTAATGCTGGTTGTTTGTTTCCTTGCTGCCCAATATTCCGCCGCTGCCGACGCCGCGCCGCAGGTGCAGTTGAACGCCGCGAAAGCCGCTCCTCGCGCGGTTGAACCGCTCACTCAGAACAGCATCGTCCGCGACTATCGAGTGGCGTGGAACAGCATGTCCCATGCTCTGGAGTTCAATTCGCTCGATCCCTTGAACGGGCCATTCACGGGCGAAGCGAAAACTGGCCTATGGCAATCAGTTGTGAGCCAGCAGCGTTCCGGCCTCGGCCGCCGCTACGCAGATCAAACTCATCATCTGGACGCGGTATTTTACGCGCCCGAAGGCGACGCCATTGAGCTTCACGATACCGCGGACTACCAGTTGCAGTTTTTGGACAAGGGAAAGGTCATCCACGAAGAACACGTCGTGGCGCACTATGTCGTGCTCATGACGCCGAGCGCCGATCGCTGGCTAGTTCGATATTTGCAAGCCGTACCGCAATTTTAAAAAGTCTTCACGACGCACTTGAACGACGCACTTTGATGGAGCGCCGGGCGTCCTCGCCCGGCCACCACAACCGTAGAAGACGGCGAGATGTACATCTATCCACTCCGCAACATCTGAGGGATGAATCATTTGCAGCCGGTCGCTTTGCCCGCTGTCGTGCCTCGAGCCGCGTCGCAACCGCAATCTGCACCACAGCATCCTACTTACTAAGTAGAAGAAATGGAGACAAAGTTGCCGAAAGTGTTTTTGTGTCTGATGATGGCGTGGTTTGCAATCGCGAAGGGATGCGATTCGCGGGCCGCCAATACCACCTTCCCGCTGGGCCCGCATAATCCGGCGCCCATGCCTACGCTCCTCGCCGTGTACATGCCATGGTTCGGTGATCATACCCACATGGATGTCGGCTACTCGAGCCACGATCCCAAGGTCTTGCACAAGCAGATTGAACATGCGCGCAACATGGGCATTACGGCTTTTGTCGTCGACTGGTACGGCGAGAGCGCTCCCTACTCAGACGCCAACTTTGGGCTACTAGAGAAGGTCGCAAGCAAAGATCATTTTCAGGTGGCGCTGCTCTACAACGAGCCCGAGGATCAGGACCAGCAATCGACGGATGACGCTATCGCCGGCCTCGATAAGGCTTACAACTCCTACATTGGTCCCGAGGCGAAGTACCGCGACGCGTACTTCACCTATCAGAACCATCCCGTGATTTTCATCTTTCCGAAGCAGGGGCACGTGGATTGGAACCACGTCCGCGAGCACGTCAGCAACTGGGCTCAAACTCCGCTTTTTATCTACAAAGACGAACCGCCAGCGCAGTATGCGGCAGATTTTGGCGGCTCCTATGCGTGGGTCCAACCAGACGCGGCCGGGTGGTCTCCGGATGGCAGCAACTGGGGAGAGCAGTATCTTGACCACTTTTATAAGACGATGCGCAACAAGTATCCCGACAAAATCGCGGTCGGAGGCGTATGGCCTGGGTTTGACGACTCGGCCGCAAAATGGGGATTGAACCGCCACATGCAGAGCGGTTGCGGCAAGACGTTCGAGACCACGCTGCATATGTACGACCGGTATTACGACAGCGAGCACCCGCTTCCCTTCCTCTTGATTGAGACCTGGAACGACTACGAGGAAGGAACCGCGATTGAGCGAAGCACCTCGGGGCCAGGCTGTAGCGAGCAGAACCAGAAGGACGAAAAGGCTGAGCCGATCCGGTAATCTTCCCGTAGCAATCGTCCAAGCCGCTGTTGGCACTAGACTTGAGCAACATTTTCGCAACCCGCTGTAGCCTTCCGTCATCCAAGTGTGCCGGGGGATTCCTCGCCCAGTAGTGGGCGGGGAGATCGGGTCGACTAATGAAGAACTCTGCTCGGAGCCTTAATTTTCTTTCCCAGCTTTTGCTGGGGGATAGCAAGAACGCTGATAGCAAGAACGCTTCTGATTCCGCCGCCAACGCGGCGGCACGTAAAGATATTTCGTCCGCTTCCAACCTAAGCATTGATGACTTCGGCGACCTGTGGAATCTCGCTAATTCTCATCATGTGATCATGCGTACCTTTCCCGCACTCCGTGCCATGATGGAGGCGCAGGGAAGCGACAAGCTGGGCTGGATCGACCGCGCCCTCGCCAAGGAGCAGGCCCGCATTGACCATGCCATATCTTTTCTGGCTCCAATTTGCGACTCGCTGGAAGAGGCCGGCGACGTGGTTGTGATCAAGTCTCTCGATCACTGGCCTGACTTGGGAAACGACCTTGACCTTTACACGAACGCCAATGCTGCCGACGTTGTCAGCATCATGAAAGAGGGCTTCAAGGCCGAGGTGGATGATCGCAGCTGGGGAGACAAACTGGCGAACAAGTGGAACTTCGTGGTTCCCGGTCTGCCCGAACTGGTCGAGGTTCACATATCCCGACTAGGGCAGACTGGTGAGCAGATTGCCATTACGCGCTCCTTGACCTCGCGCGCGGGAACCGTTGAATATGGCGGTCAGACTTTCCGCGTCCCTGCCGCCGAAGATCGCATGGTGATCAGCACCCTGCAACGAATGTACCGGCACTTCTATGTGCGTCTCTGCGATGTGGTCGACAATGCCAAGCTCATGGAATCAGGTCTGGTTGATTATGCCTATCTCAAGTCCCTGGCCAAGTCCGCCGGGTTGTGGGATGGGTTGGCCACTTACCTCGTAATCGTGTCCGAATACGTTGAGTCCTATCGCGGACGTGGTATCGACTTGCCACCGCTAGTCACTGAAGCGGCGCGTTTCGGCAATGAACTGGTCTATTTCAAACGGAACTTCCTTCGGATTCCGATCTTCCCCCAATCGGCCAAACTGTATGCCTCAGAGTGGACGAGGCTGCTGCTCAATGGAGAATTCGCCAACACTCTGCGCTTAAGCCTCTTGCCAGGATTAGCGACGGCAGCCGCCCTCGAGATGAAATTTACGGGGAGCGACAAGGGTATCTGGTAAGAAACAAGAATTGGCCGTGTCTGAAGATACAGGGTGCTCAGTGGTTTACGGTATTGCGGATGAGCGGGCCATCACCCTAAGGTGGAATAGTTCGCAGAATAGTTCGCAGAATAGTTCGCAGGTGAATTCGCTCTTCCTTATATTTACGGCAGTCTGTCTACTTGCGGACTGATGAAAGGACTTGTTTTGGTTCGTATTCTTGTAGCAGACGACAACCCGGTGGTTCGGCATTATCTTCGCGGCCTGCTTGAACAGCAGACCACGTGGCGGGTTTGCGACGAGGCCAGAACCGGGGGCGAAGCCCTGGAACGGGTGCGCAATAATCGCCCAGATGTGATCTTGCTCGACTTCCAAATGCCTGATTTAAATGGACTTGACGTGGCTCGCAGGATCGCGCAACTCTTCCCTGAGATACCGATCCTTATGGTTACAATCCACTTATCCAAGCAGTTGGCCGACGAAGCCAAAAAAGCCGGCATTCGAGGAGTATGTTTAAAATCCGATGTGGGTTCCATAGTGGAAGCGGTAGATACCTTGTTGCACGAGCGTACCTATTTCCCCCAAACGGCTGCCACCAGCCACTGAGCGATTGACCCATAAGCGACTGATAGTGTTCAAAATACGCGACTTCACGACCCTACAGGATTCACTGTATTCAGGGGCCGAAGTCGCCATGCTAGCGTGTAAGGAGTTGTCGGATGTCTGTGTCTCGATTTAGCAAATTGTTGGAAGTGCAGCACTCGCGGACTTCCCCTAGCGGTCCAATGTGTACTGCTTCAAAGGTAAGGACTCGCTATGGTTACGAATAGCTTCGGTCAGGAAACTGGAAACGCGTCTATGGCGGTCCGCATTCTGCTGGTGGATGATCACCCCGTGGTGAGGCAAGGGCTGCGGACATTGCTGGAAGGACGTTCCGAGTGGGAAGTTGCCGGCGAGGCTTCCGATGGACTGGAAGCGGTGGAAAAGGTGAATAGTCTGCGCCCCGATGTGGTTGTGCTGGATATTACCATGCCGCGAATGAACGGCATCGAAGCTTGCCGCGTGATCAAAGAAAAAAGACCTGGGGTTGAAGTATTATTCGTGACCCAGCATGATTCACCGCAAATGATGCGGGAAGCGTTGGCTGCGGGGGCAAGAGGGTACGTTGTGAAATCGAATCTTGCTCGCGATTTATTGGAAGCAGTCGAAGAGGTAAGCCAGCACCGCGTGTTTACGGCACTGGCGCGCAATCCAAACACGGCGAATTGAACGCCGGGCCGGCAGTAAATTTTGAAAAGCCCCAGAAAAATCTGGGTGGGGAGACTAACCATGAAACTGCGTATTCTGTTAGCTGATGATCATGAAATCGTACGCCGAGGCCTGTGCGCTCTGTTGCAAAAGCGCGAAGGCTGGGAAATATGTGGCGAAGCATCCGACGGCCGGGAAGCCATCGAAATGGCCAAGCAACTGAAACCGGATGTCGTCATCGTCGATATCGGCATGCCTTATCTGAATGGTCTTGACACGACACGACAGTTAATCGAACTCGATCCCGCTTTCAAGGTCATCGTTCTCACAATCACCGATTCCGATCAGGTCATCCGCGAAGCTCTCGATGCTGGCGCGCGTGGCTTTGTGCTGAAATCTGACGCGGCTCGTGATCTGGTTTCCGCAGTGGAGGCCATCCAGAGCAAGCGCATGTTCTTCACGCCCAGGGTCAACGATCTGGTGCTGCAAGGCTTCCTGGACAAGGGCCACGCCGTTGCCCGCAACGAAGCCCCGAATCTGCCCATCCTGACTGCTCGGGAACGCGAAGTAACCCAGCTTCTGGCAGAGGGAAAAAGTTCGAAGGAAGTGGCTACGCTCCTGAACCTGAGCACCAAGACCGTGGAGACGCACCGCAGCAACATCATGCGCAAACTCAGCCTGCATTCGATCCGTGATCTCGTGGTCTACGCTATAAAGAACAACATCATTCAGATCCAGATGCCGCCGCAGCCGAGCACTCCGCCGCCGGCGGCCGCTCCTGCGACGACCTTGGTTTAACCAAGGGCTTTGGTGTTATCGAAGGAACGTTTAGTTGGAAGTACGACAGTGAAGTACGAAAGTCTAGACTGCGTCTCTGCTTCCCAAACGCCTGCTTTAAAATCTCACTTTAGTGGTGGCCCGCTCAGTGCGGGCCGCCGTCTCCTTGCTGACTATACGCATAGGCGCTGCGCGTCAGCACGTTGAGCCTGCCATAACCCGAAGCCTGCGCCTCCACCCGAATCGATCCATTCTCCGGCTTTGCATTTTGATTTCTCGGCCGGTACGCGATCATGTATTGCGTTCGGATATCGTGCGCAACCGTGCGCGTGATGTCTCCCACCTGATTCAGATTGTCGGGGAAATACGCCACCCCGCCCGTGTCCTTAGCCAACTTCTGGAGCGCGTCCCGTCCCCGCCGCTCCATGCCCCCGCCAACCAAACCAATGGCATAAATTGTGGGCCCGTCTTTGAGCTGCAGCTTGGCCAACGCCTCCTGCAACGTCTCCTGGCTCATGTTGTCTTCGCCATCGGTAATCACCAGCAGAACTTTTTTGTCGAGACGCGTATTGTTCCGCAAATGCACAGCCGAAGCCACGATGGCGTCGTAAAGCGCCGTGCTGCCAGTCGACGACACTTGATGCAATGCCGTTTGCAGCAGGTTGATATCGGACGTGAAATCCTGATCCAGATAATAATTCTGACTGAAGTTAACGATGAAGATCTCATCCTTGGGATTGCTCGCCCGAATCAAATTGAGAACCGCGCGGTTCACCTCGTCTCGCTTATCTCGCATCGAACCGGAATTATCAACCACGATGCCCATGGCCACCGGAACGTCCTGGCGGCGGAATGAAGTGATGGGCTGCGCGACGCCATTTTCTATGATCGAGAACGCGTTCTTATCCAGATTCGGCACCAGGTTTCGCTGCGCGTCGAATACGGTGGCGTGCAACATCACTTCTTGCACTTCCTTTTTAAACACGAACATTCCGGCCTGATCATCGGAGCCCACGTCAGCCGGCGGGCCAGCCTGGTCCATAGGGATAGGTTCCTGCGAACTCTGTCCCGCGGCGGGCGCTGGCTGTTGCCGACTGCTCTGAGGATTAACGCTCTGGGAACCGGCGCTCTGGGAGCCGGCGGCCTGCGAACTAGTGCTTTGGGAGCCACCACCCGGTGCGGTCGCCGCAGCAGGAGCCTGCGAACTTGGCGCACTCGTTTGCGCCCATGCTCCGTAGCCCGAGAGCAACATCACAACCGTCAAAAGCCTCGAAGTGACACGGTTAGAAGTCTTTGCAAACATAGTAATTTCCATCGTCATTTTAGATGCGAATCAAGCTCTAAGTGAATGGTACTAAATACCGGAAGCCCCGCCCCACGTCGTCGGACGCGACCAAAAAAAGTCCCGGCCACGACTGACCGGGACTTGCATGGACAAAATTACCAAAGGCAACTAGGACGCGCGACGTTGACGATCGCGGTTCTGGTCGTCTTCCTCATTAAATTGCCCACCCTTCTTGTCTTGCTGCTGACCAGGTTGATTTTGACCAGACTGGCCCTGACCGGACTGATTTCCCTGTTGCGGCTGCCCGGTTTGTCCACCGCGCTGCCCCTGTCCGCTCTGTCCAGACCGACCGCCCTGCTGCCCTTGTCCGGATTGGCCACCCTGTTTATTCATATCATCTGCCATGAAAACCCTCCTAGGCAAAGCGCGAGCTGCCCCGCGCCCTGGAATTTTTTTTAACAACTGCAATTTAGTTGCTTGGGAAGATTTCCGGGTTGGACTGGGAAGCTTGGGCGAATTCTGTAGAAACAAATCGCTAAATACTTACAAGAAACGCCGTAGAAATCTTGTGGAGGAGGAAAGGTTGACAGCACAAACAGAGTGGCCTTCCCTACGCGAAATCTTATTTCGAGTAGAGAAGGCCAGTGACTCCGGATCGACGATCTTCCGCCGGTACTTACATCACAACAACAACCGCGACACTAACTCCCGGATGAGCCAGGTCGAAAAGAAGGTATTCGCCGTTAATGTAGTCCACATAGCATTGATCGCTATAGGACCAGTCCGCCGGCCACGCACCGATCATGTTGAAAGAGTAGCCGCCGTATTGAAATTGCGGCTGCCCGCCTACCACTACGGGACGGCTTACGACGAAGGTATGTTGACGCCCGAAACTGGAACGGAATTTGTCATCCGGAATGCGGCCGCCACCGCGATGATCGCCGCCCTGGGCTTGCATCTGAGTCCGGTTGCCATTTCGCGAATCGGTGTCGCGTGAATTCGTATTGTTTTCCTGCTTGGAGTTGTGCTCGTCCCCCCGCACCGTTTTGTCTTCAGATTGCTCTGCTGGCTTCGCGGTCTGCTGTCGCTCCTCCTGAGGCTTCCCCATATCGCCACGCTTATCATCCTGCGCGGGTTTGGCTTTGTCGTCGCGAGCCGGTTTGGATGCTGCCGGTCTGGATTCGTCGTTGGGCTTGGCATCTTCATGCTGCTCTTGCGCGTACATAAACGCGCTGGCGCCAAGAAATAATGACAGCGTCGATACGCTGACCACTTTCGTTAACTTCATAAATTTCGCCTCCTTGTTCGAACAACGTTCAAACAACGTTTTACAACGTGCCAAAGCATTAATTGTTTTACAACGTGCCAAAGCATTAATTCCGTAACCTGAACGGCTCGACTATTAACTATCTATTCGCCGCGAAACTAAACGCTTCGTCGGCGGCCGAGATGCGTAAAAAGCGAAACTACAAACAGTATTAGGAAAACCACAAACAGAAGCTTCGCAATACCGGCGGCTGCAACCGCTACTCCGGTAAAGCCCAACACGGCAGCGATTAGCGCAATCACGAGAAAGGTCACTGTCCAACCAAGCATGTAAGACCTCCTGAATACCTTTCGATCATAGGTCGAGCGCCAAAACCTAAGTATCCATTTGAGACTGTACGCTGCTAAACAAATTGCCTTATCGTCCCGACGACGAACACTCACTACTTAGATCGCATTACCTTGAACGCTGTATGGACAATGCGCGCGGTAGCTCATACCGTCACAGGCTGGAGTCCTGATGGTGTGGAGAAACACTCTGTGTTCCATGGGTTTGTTCGCGGCGCTACTGCCGTCGGCGCCCGCGCAGGAACTTCTGAAAGATGGTAAGCCGCAGCTTCCATCTCAAGGGCTAGGGCCAAACCTGATCCTGTGGTCGCAGGCGCAGCATCCGCAACCCGTACCCGAACCTCTTCCACATTCGAACGTTCCTAAACAGCGACCAACATCGCCCCCAGCGGACACTAAAAAACCCGCCGAGATTACCCCGGCGGGTTGCGTGTGCTGCTGTGAACATTCGCGGGCAATTAGTCAGTCTCGACCGGGGTGATCGCGACAATGTGAAGTACTCTGCTTTCGGGATCAACCGTTGCCATAACCTTTACGTTCTTGTTTTCGTAGCGCTTGGCTTTGTCCTGGTCATCGAGCTGGTAAGCCGTCTTGCTGGCATTTTCTCGCAGAACAAGTTTTTCGCCTGACCGCATGATCGTCCCCTCAAAACTCTGCGCCGACCGCTGCGGCATGGAAGTATCCACCTGAGATTGCGACTGAGACATTGAACTGTCCGGATTCTGCGTCGCCAGAGTTGCCGTCGATTGCTGCGCAGATAAGCCAAGCGCCAATCCAAATATCATTGCACCCACAGTGAAAAGCCTAGATAAAAGTCGTTTCATTTATATCCTCCAAATGTTTCTCGCTTGGCACGCGTAGCGACGGACGCATTCGCCGTCCCCCATGCTCAACATACTCAATGCACCCGTCATACCAATCGAACATAAGTGACTAACTCCATGCTTTCTTAGTGCTATAGCACATCAGCTGTTCGGCTCCGTCGTGGCATCCCCGCAATCGAGTACAAACTTCCAGTCCGATGCAATCGCGACATACAGTGTTCCATGCAGAACCAACGCTTCATTGACGCTCCTGTGCTTAATTTTCAGTGTCATCCTGAGCGGAGCGAATGATCTATGCAGTTGCGAGCAGCTCCAGTCTTGTAGGCAGCTTTCTCTAGGCAGCTTTCTTCTTTGGAACCTTCGCCCCCTTCTTCCTTGCCTCTGAAAGGCCAATGGCAATAGCTTGTTTGCGGCTCTTCACAGTTCCGCCTTTGCCTCCCTTGCCCGATTTCAGTGTTCCCTTTTTCTTTCGCCGCATCGCGTTCGCCACTTTCTTTCCCGCAACCTTACCGTACTTACGACCCGAAGACGATTTCTTTTTCGCAACCATGATTTCTCCTGGGTAATTGATGACAATGATTGAGGACTTAGCCTTAGAGTGGAAGGGCGGGGCGGAGGTTGTGTGCCGTCACGCGCCCTTTACTTTTTCGCCGCCTGCATTCCTGCCTCGATGCATTTTTTCGCTTGCTTCGGTCCTCTTACATCGAGTATTTGATATTGCTCGTCGCTCAGCTTGTGGTAGTTCACGAAAAACTCTTCCAGCTCGCGCACGAATTCCTTCCCTAAATCGTCGATATGATGAATGTCGGCGAAGCTGTGGTTGTGCATTTCAACGGCTACCACGCGATCGTTACGCGCTTTGTCTTTTCCATCGCCCTGTTCGCCCTCAATGATTCCGATGAGCCGGCATTTCAATACGCAGCCGGCGAAGGCGGGCTCGTCCATGAGAGCCAGCACATCGACTGGATCGCCATCATCTGCCAGGGTTCGCGGAACGAAACCGAAATCGTAAGGAAACGCCATTCCCGCGGGTAGCACTTTCTTAAGGCGAAAGACTTTCTCCTCCGCGTCGAAGTCGTATTTGTTCCGGCTCCCCTTCGGTGTCTCGATCACCACTTGAACAAGAACGTTATCGTTCTTATCTTTATCCTTCGCGTCCAAAGATTGAAGGCGTGAAGGATCGGCCAAAGATCTGGTCGAGGATTTTCCATTCTTACTCATTGAATTCTCCTAATTAACTGGCGCGTCCTGTGCGTATCGACGTGTTCAGAGCGCCTCTCGAACTATGTTGACGACGAATGCGACCGCGTCTCCTAAGAAATTGCCATCCCATCCAACCCACTATGCAAGTTGCCGCCCATCCCAGCATTGCCGCGGGCAGCACTACGGAAAGCGAAGAATTGGGCAGCACTCTCCAAACGATTGCGGCGAATGTTATAAGACCGATTGACCCAATCGCTGCGCCAGCCGCGTCCAGTCCGACGGCTATTCTCGCTCGCTGTGTGCCATCCATTCCTTGGCGTTGCTTTCTAGCTTTTTCATGCTTCTCGATGAGCGAAGCGGCCGCCGGGAAGATGGCCGGGAAGGCAAGGAACAGACCTCCAACGATTGGGCCGTAATGTTTTGCGATCAACCCGGCCAAAGCTGTAACCGTACCGCCAAACACAAAGCGAAGAAGATGTTCGTACCAACGCGATTCGCCCAGCCGTGATATATCGAGTTCGACTTTCACCCGCCCATCCCCAGTGCCGCGTAGCAAAGGCCGAACGCGCACCCAAACCAGAGAAGGATCGACAGACCAGTGACAGGTAGCACCGCAAATCGGCGCCGAAGAAGTAACTGGCTCACTACTCCCGCATAAAGAACGAAAGCTATCGATCCAATGATCATGGATCTCGCTTCCAAGCTGGCGTATGCCTTGCCGTCTTTCATTACGGTCAAGATCAAGGTAGCGAGTGCGATCGAAGGAGCTGCTCCAAAAAGCCCAGCAAAGGTTTTGGGCGTTACAACGTCGCCTAGCAAAGCGAATGCGGATACCACCACCCCGCCCGCGATCAGTCTCAGCAGAATTTCCTTCACCGGTCCGGTTCCCTTCCTTTATTTGGTGCGTCAACGGACAATTCGTCACGTTGCGTCCGCGACGATGTCCGTTAGTTGCTAACCAACGTAGAGGGGATGGCCTGTCGTTTCGCGCATTATGCTGTGCTAGTGAACAATATTTACTAGTCAGTTAATCAGGTGTTTACCTGATTGCCGCGAGACTTGCGTTGTTGCCATGCTGTCGCCACGCTCCGAACCAGCATCTTCAACAACCTGGGCTAAAACGTATGCATTCCGTTCCCGTACTGAAAAAACATTGCGCGAGCTGGAAGGAACTCTACATTGCCGCTCTCTACGAGAGCGACCGAAGTAAGCTCGTAAAAAGAATTAGCGAAGCGCAACGCGCAATTCAGGCGGAGAGAAAGAAATTGTTTGTTTCCGCGCGCGATTTGCGGAACATCGCGCAAGAGCGCCAAGCGTTAGATGCTGCATCATTCTTTTTGCAAGCATTAGCAAGTTGCTCTGTGATTCCGCCCGCGTCGGTTCCCCGTAACGTTCCCCAATCTCGCATTGAGTAGCGCCTCGCAAGCTTCAGGAAGATACTCTGTGGAGAAGGGGCTTTGCTCGTGCCGGCAAGCAGAGCCCCTCAGTTTCCTAACTACGGTTTCGCCCAACGAATCGGCGAACAAATAGAACGAGGGCTGAGTAAGTCTCTCAATCCCTCTTAGCCGGACGGCGAATTTCCAGGCTGGCCTATTGCAGGCTCAATTTCATCTCGCCATTCTTTTCAAAACTTACCTGCAGCTTGCTTTCCTGCCCGCTGGCGAAATCTCCGTCCAGGCTCGCTGACCTGTTATAAGCTGCAGAACCCTGTCCCGCCGCTGCCGTCACCTGCACGCGTAGCCGGTGCTTTCCCGCCGGTATCTGCGTGGCATGGAATTCGTGACCCGTCACATGATGGAAGACACCCAAAGTCTTCTTGTCATTTCCCGCCATGAGGTGGGTATAAGTGAACTGATTGTCCACCCAAATCGAGAGATGAGCCATGGGAAATTTATGTTCAACTTCGATCTCCAAAGTTGCAGGAGAGATAGTTGCAGCGGTCGCCCGAGCCGCCTCAAACTTGCCTGCGGCGGGACGCGCACTGGCTAGCGCTTCCGCGCCACTCCTACCGTCAGTCTTTGCCGGCCTGATCCGCTGTACAACTGGCTTGGCCATATCGCCGATGTTGGTCTTTTGCGATGGGAGCTTTCCAACCGGCAGCGGATGAGGCACGGACGCAGAAGCGCTGGCTCCGGGCGATTCCATACTAATCTTGAGGACGGGCTCGGCCATCTGCAAATGCGCGATCGTACGCGGCGCTTCGATCCGGCGATTGATCGAAATCATGGCGACGCCAAAAAATAAGAACGCGATCGCCACCCAAGCGCCTGTATGAAGCCGCTGTCGCGCCAACTTTTTCGCTTCCGCTACAGCCGGTTGGCGAAGCGGGCGGGCCGCCGGAGTGGCCTTGGATTTGTAGGAAATTGTGGTTCCATTCAATGCCGCGGGACGCGCTTTATTCTTACTAATCTGAGCTGCCGTAGCTTCCGTCGAAGCGCCTGCTTGCCACGCTTTGCTCCATGGCTCTTTCCCTTGCTGCAAGTGCTGAATGTCCAGCACCATTTCCATTCCGCGTTGATACCGATCGCGCGGATCCTTCGCCATCGCCCGCGTGATGATGTAATCCAAGCCACTGGGCAACTCGGTATCCAGAAGAGTTGCCGGTATCGGATCGCGATTCACCACCTTGTAGGAAACTGTGAGCGCGCTATTGCCTTGAAACGGACGGTGGCCGGTGAGAATCGTATAGAGGATCACGCCCAGCGAAAATAAATCAGAACGTCCATCGACCACATCACCATTCAATTGCTCCGGCGACATGTACGCCGGCGTCCCCACCGCGCGGCCCATTGAACTCTGATGGGCCAGATTCAGTTTAGCTACGCCGAAATCGGCGATCTTGGCATGGCCGTCCGCGGTCAATAGGATGTTGGCAGGCTTCAGATCGCGGTGAACCACCCCCATGCAATGGGCATTATCCAGCGCCTCCGCAACTTCCATCGTAAGTTGCAATGCCATTGCGACGGGAAGCTTTCGATCGTTGCGCGCAAGCATCTTCTCAAGACTTTCGCCGCCTACGAATTCCATCACGATGTAAGGAGCCCGCGTCTCCGGCTCCTCGCCCGCGTCGAACACAGTTACAATCCCAGGGTGCGAGAGACGTCCCGCCGCTTCCGCTTCTCGAAAAAAGCGTTGCCGATATTCGCTTTCGTCTTCCGACGATTGACCGATAAGAGAAATCGTCTTGACCGCTACCAGCCGGTTGATCCGGGGATCGCGTGCTTTATAGACGACGCCCATGGCTCCGCGCCCGAGCTCGTTTAAAACCTCGTATCGCCCAAAGCATTGAATGCAGCGACCATCCATATATTCAACCAATAGACATTCGACCACCCGTGCAATTGGCTTAGGCACACGGATGCGGTCCGGCTCTCGTTATTGTCAAGCGAGACCGTACTTCAAACCAAGTTACCGACGTTTGTTCTGCGCAGTACGGAATGAGACCCTCGCCCGGCCCCCGAGAATAGCTACTTGATCCCTCAACTAGGTCTAAGGCATCCCCCCGATGGGCTGAAACTAGCCACTAGCGCACACTTCCAAATGTGTGGATTCCTTGAACGGCGAGGGCAGCAGCGAGAGGGACCCTAAAAATTAGAGCAGGAGGCTTTCTTAATGTCAGGAAAAAGAGTGTCAGGAAAAAGAGTGCCAGGAAAAAGATTGGCTATTCTCTCAATGCTTCTCGGATGCGCGACTTGGATTGCAGCCCAGACCGGTGCGGCGGGTGCAGCACGTTCCGCAGGCGCGGCTCCTGCTGGCGCGTCTGGCCAAGCTCAGACACCCGGTGCCGCCACCCCGGCCGGCAGCACCGCGACCCCTCCGGGCAGCACCACTACCGCCCCGGTTCCGGGCTCCTCACCCAGTTCCACTACCCCGGGCAGCGCTACCCCCGGCAGCACCACCAATAACGGAACCAACGGAACGATGAACGACGGCAACATGAACAATGCAAATATCAACCACCCAGGCACTCCGCAAAACGGAGCTACTCCCGGAACCGCGGGAAGCACCAACGGAACCACCAGCACTCCGGGCTCGCCCTCTACTTCGACCGGGCCAACTGCAGGAACTGGCACCACCGGAACGACCGGCACCACCGGAACGACCGGCACCACCGGGACAACTGGAACAACGTCTGGAACAACGTCTGGAACGACAGGGACTGGTAATAGCGGGACCACAACCGGCACAGGTTCGTCGACCGGCACCAGCGGTCCGCCCCAGAAGTAGTTGCCAAAAAAAATTCGGGTAGAGCTAAGCTCTACCCGTTTCTTAGCGGACCCGGCTCTCTCCCGGGTCCGCCTTTTTTTACAGACTTCTAATTACGTCATTGATAAGTGAAGGTTAGCTGATCCAGATAGATGGAGTAGGGCGACTGAACATTATTGCCATCCATCTGATAGTTAACCGTGATGCCGTACCACCCAGGAGCCGATCCCGGAGCGTAGGTAATGTTGAGGTTGTGGGTCACGCCGTTTAGCGTGATCGACTTATACAGCAACTGGTTGTTCGAAGTACGCGACACCTGAAGCGTCAAATGGTTCCAGGCATTATTGTTGGGATAGCAAGGAATGCCGGTCGGAACCCAGTGGGCACTAACGTTATCCCAAATATCCCATTGATGGCCGCCAGCAATCCGGCACTCATGACCCCAGATGAAGCCCATGCCGCTGAAGAACTGGTTGAGATCAAACTCGAGCGCCTGTGAAGCACCCAGATTGCTTCCGAAGAAGTACACGTCATAAGTAAAGTCGTGCACGTTCGGAACAATGGTGTGATTCGAATCAAGCAGCCCTTGCGAGGAGCCGTCGCCGATCAAATGATTGTTGAAAAGAACGTCCCAATACGGACCGCTGCCCCACATATTGTATTGCGAAGCCACGCCACTCAAGGACGGCGACTTCACTCCCTGAGCCGATGACCACGCCACCTTGGAGCAAGGCGAGCAATCAATAAAGTTTGGCGGTCCTTGACCCGCTCCCTTCCAGCCTCCGCTGTGTTGCAGGTTCGTAAACGACTTGCCGCCCCCGCCGCCGCCGCTGGTGACCGTCACTTTGACACCGGCGGAGGAAGCCCCGCCGCAATTATCCCACGCAACAATTACTGCATTGTACGTTCCATTACTGAGGCCCAGAGCGTGATTCAGGCTTGACCCACCGCTGCTGTAAGCGAGGTTATAAGGAGCCGGATAGATTCCCATGGACCCGATGCCCTTGGAGCAAGAGGTATTGGCTGTCGCCACAAAATTTACCGAACCACCCACTGTGCTGCCATTTGCCGGGGAAGTGATATACACACCCGCAAATGCAGGAGCGCAAGGTAACAGGAGCGACAAAAACACTAATAGATACTTATACATGCATACTTCTCCAAAATTAGATTTTTTAGCTTTCGAACCCGAAGTCCGTGTTGAACTTACCCTTGGAGCGTCGTGGCGCCGACGCGTGAAGAGTTTGGAAGAAGCGGCTTGTTCCAACACTGGCTAAACGATCAAACTTTCAACAACTTGCAATCCGGGGAGATGCCGGAACCTACAAGTTCTCTGCGTTGACCAAGTTGATCTTGAATTGAAGAGAGCATACCAGAAAGACTGTATCCGGCAAGGCTAAAGTACCCTAGAAAATACTCAGAAGTGCATGGAATCCCGTAGTGACAGCGGCTGCCCTCTCCCACCGCTCCTTCCCGTATCTTTGGACTATTTTGGGACTATTTTGGAAGCCCGAAACCTGCGAAATCAGCCGCCTTCGCAACCCGCCTAAGTAGCGGATAAACCATTTAATAAAGAAGCATTGCAGAGGAAGTCGTCGCGGCTTCCAGAGAAGTTCTTGAGCTGAGCCCCAAGACCAAGTACCCTCCAAGCACCACGGAAGCGCATGCGGTCCGGTGATCGCCCCGGTCTTCAAAACCGGCGGGTGGCATCTTCGATGTTGCCGGTGGGTTCGACTCCCACTCGCTTCCGCCACTAAAAACCCGCGTTTGGCGTGGGGTTGGCATCATGCGCAACTCATGAGGCTATATTGATTACCGTCAATATGTCTCATTTTTGACACTGTATCAGCGTTTACCAACCCGGTCTCGGCGGCCAAATGATGTGAGCAGTATTGCACAGCCCTACAGCTCTTCCAGACCCTATGCTTTCCACTATGAGGTACTTTATGGACACTCACCGCTGCGAACTATGTTACGAGCCTGTAGATTTGACTGTAGATCCCTGCGATGAAACCGGGAACCCGGTACATGAGAAGTGTTACTTTGATCGCATCGCCGGAAAAACCGACACTGCTGTGCCCCTCCCAGGATTGGCGATGGCATCAAATCCCGCCCTAAGCGCGATTGCCTTTGTGTGATGGCCGGGGAAATTTAGT